>Ga0272441_10006860_pt1 | contig 18823 bp, 17 predicted proteins | sample SSMProp6N_FD_193582 | JGI IMG/M metagenome (GOLD analysis project Ga0272441, IMG submission 193582) | Marine sediment archaeal communities from Little Sippewissett salt marsh, Falmouth, MA, United States - SSM-Prop-6N | ecosystem: Environmental > Aquatic > Marine > Wetlands > Sediment ... | reverse complement strand
CGTAATTTTTTTAAAATAGAGCGTAAGGTCGGGGAAATAAGATGGAAGAGGGGAGGGCGAGTCGATTTAGCTTTTGAACTTATTCACCCGCGAGATAAACTCGCGGGGGTTTGTTAAACAAAATGGCGGCGGATGAAGGCGCGGCCTGAGCCGGATTTCAGGTAGCGTTCGAAGGTGGCGGCTTTCTTGCTGTCCGCGAGCCAGATACAGGCAATCATCTCCCAGGGACGGTACTCGCTGGTGTGCGAAGACTTGCCCGGTTATGTTCGGCAAGGCGTTGCCGGGGATTGGACGTGATGCCGGTATAAATTCGTTTGCGGTGCTTGAGGCTGCGGAGGATGTAGATGTAGTGGCCCATGATTTAATCGTTGAGATGGGAGCAGGCCAAACAACGTTGAAAATCTCATCTAAATTAATTTTATAAAACGTAAGTAGCCCGCCCTCGGTGGAATTCCCGTTTATATTAATATTACAGGAGATAAACAGCCCGCCGTCGCTCAGTCAGCTTCGGCAAAGCCTCAGCAAACTGAGCTATGGCGGGCATTCGCCATAGCAGAATGCCGCCATGGTAATGGTGTTTTGTCCGCCTTCGCTCATACGCCACTGCGCGTTGTTTAGTGGCGTATGAGCTTCGGCGCACATCCGCTCCGCCCCGCCTCCGCTAAGGCTTCGGCGGGCTACGGCGAATAAAATCCGCCGTAGCTAGGGATTGTCAGAATCCTGACAATCCCTAGCGGAGGCGGATGGAGGCGGGGGGAGTCGAACCCCCGTCCTGAAGGAGATCCTTCCGAGCATCTACAGGCGTAGTCGGTCTTTTGAGTTCGCCCCCGGAGACTCCGGCCGACAGGATTGACCGGGAACTAACCGCCACGAGAAAATCTCGCCTCTCCCCCCGGCGGTCCGGGTTCGAGGCCAGCCTGCTTCCGTTCGCCCTTTCCCATCCCGCAGGCTGGACGGGAAGGACGTGGCCGCTTTAAGCGGCCATTACAAACTGCTCATCGGCAGTTGTCTTTGTGCCGGGTGTTTAAAGAGGCCTCCCGGCCACCTCTGCCTGCCGCTACGGATTCACTGCTCCAGTCGAAACCGTGGCGCCCCCATAATTTTTTCATTCCGAAAAAATTATGTCTTATCTTTAACGAATATACGATATATTATCTTCAGCATCAAGGGGCGAATAGACGACAAAATTTGACAGGATTAACTGGATTAACAGGATAGGCGCTCAAATCTCCGATCCGGGCCAGGGGCGTGAAAAAAGTTTCGTGCCCTCCGTCAGAATGCGGCGCAGAGAAAAATGAAGCTGTTTTTCCATCTGCGTCCACTTCTGACGTGAGGGATGGAGTCTTTCAGACTCCACCCCTGGCCCAGATCGGAACTCCTGTCCATTCTGTTGATCATGTCTAAAAATAAAAAGGCCATTGATTTAGATTTCTCAAGTGTTCTCTTAAAAATAATATGAAACGCAGACTGCCGATAATCATACTGGTAGCTTTATTTATCCTGTCCGGGTGCGGGAAGTCCGGGTCGGAACGGATCAGCATCATCCACACCAACGACCTGCACGGTCACGTTCTCCCGGAAAAAGTAGCCGGCTGGGAGCGGGGGATGGGAGGCTACGCGGTATTCGCCAGCTGGGTGAAAGAGGTCCGCCGGCAGAACCAATCCCGCGACATCGCCACCGCCCTGGTGGATTCCGGGGACATCTTCATGGGGACTCCGGAAGGAGGCTTGCGGAAGGGAGGAGCGGTGGTGGAGCTGATGAACCGCCTCCATTACGACGCCTGCGCCGTCGGCAATCACGAGTTCGATTACGGCTACTACAACCTGAAGCAGCTCGCCTCCCTGGCGCGCTTTCCTTTTTTGGGCGCGAACATCTACTGGAAAGGTTCCGGAAAACTGGTCGATTTTATCCGCCCTTTCCTGATCAAAAAGATGGGAGGGGTGAAAGTGGCTTTCATCGGCGTTGTCACCGAAGAGACCGCTTCCATAACTATCCCCCGGAACGTCGATCAGGTCGTTTTCAAGAGCCCGGCCGAGGTCATACAATCCTATCTCCCTTTTTTCCGGGGGGAAGAGATCGATCTCCTGGTGGTCATGAGCCATCTCGGCCTGGAAGGGGACCGGGATCTGGTCAGGGAGGTTCCCGAGATCGATCTGGTCATCGGGGGACACAGCCATGATCTCACCCAGCGGCCCCGGATGGTCGAGGATTCGGCCGCGCTGATCGTGCAGGCCGGCAGCTACGGCCGATACGCCGGCCAACTCGATCTCTGGGTGGATAAGAAAAACGACCGGATCGCCAGGCACGACTACCACCTTTTCGTCAACCGGGAGATGAGCTATCCGGCCGACCTGGAGATAGCGCGCTATCTGGAAGAGGTGAAAAAGGAGCTGGGGGAAGAATACGATCAGGCGGCGGGTTTGACCCTTTCCGACATAATACCTCACCCGGAGCGCGAATCCTACCTCGGCGATCTCATCACCGACGCCGTCCGCGAGACCGCCGGAACCGACCTGGCCTTCCAGAACGCCTACGGCATCCGCTCATCCCTGCTCGAGGGGACGATCACCAAGCGCGAGGTGTATAACGTGCTGCCCTTCGGCGACACGATCGTCACCATGGAGTTGAGCGGGAAACAGATTAAAAATCTGCTGGAGCGGAGCTTGACTCTGGAAAAAGGGATGCTCCAGGTATCCGGCCTGAAAGCCGAGTACAGCCTGAAAAGGCCGCCGGGCAAACGCCTGCTGGAACTTGAGATCGGCGGTAAGAAGGCTGAAGATTCAACCCTTTATTCGGTGGCGACCAACGGGTTTCTAGCGGAGGGGGGCGACGGCTTTGAGACTTTCAAGGAAGGCCGCGGTGTTCACGACACCGGGATCCTCCTTCGGCAGTCTTTCCTGAATTACATCCGCCGCCGCTCTCCCCTCTACCGGGTCGATTTCAGGCCCGACCGCCTGATCAGGAAGAACTGAAGCCTTTACCCATGGTTTTCAGGGCGCTGAGGGCGGAGTTCACCGAGGGGCAGATGATGAAGTGGCCGTACATCCCCACGGTTTTCATGATTTCGCTCACCCGGGAGGAGGGATTGCAGATGACCAGACGCCTTCCGGCCCCCTTCATCTTTTTTTCCAGGCCGAGCAAAACCCGCAGCGCCCCGGAGGAAATGTAATCCACTTCGGTGAGATCGATCACCAGGTCGATGTCCAGGGAAGTTCCCCCGCTTATTTCCTGAAGTTTGAAATCCACCTTGTCTCCCACCGCCATTGCCCAGTTGGCGTCGAAATTCCCCCCCAGAGTGAGAAGGAGGTAGCCTGATTTCTCTTCCAGTTTGATCTTGAAGTTTTTCAAAATGATTCGAATTTTCCGGCGCCGACGAAAAATGTTCCAAGAAAATATTATTCCGTTATAATTATCGGTCTGATGGAAAATATCAAGAATAATAACGTGAAAATAGCACGGACGGCTCTCATCGCCCTGGTTTTTCTGGCCCTGGCGGCTGTTTTTCTACCGCCGATCACTCCCTCGGCGATCATCCGGGGGCCGGCCGCGACCATCCGGACCCGCTCCATCGCCCACCGCGATACCCTCTATGTGCCCCTGGCCGCCGTGGTCAAGGCTTACGGCCTGCACGAGTTCCGGCAGGAAGGTTCATATTTCATATTCTCTTCTCCCGACTGCCGCCTGGAAATTCAGCCGGGGAGCCGGCAGGCGCTGATCAACGGCCAAACCGTCACCCTTTCCGCGCCCGCCGAATGGATAGAAGGCCGGCTGGCGGTCCCCATCTATCTGGCCATTCAAAAACTGAGCGCCCGCTTTCCCGTCCCGGAAGAGCCCGTTCTGCCCGATCGGCTCCGTTCGGCACGGATCGTTCTCGATCCCGGCCACGGGGGAAAGGACCCCGGTGCCAGCGGGGAGGGGGGAATACGGGAAAAAGATGTTGTTCTGGAGATAAGCCGTCTGGTAAAAGGATTGCTGGAAGTAAAAGGATACCGGGTCGTTCTGACCAGGGAGGGAGATGCCTTCATTCCGCTCCGCCGCCGGACCGGAATCGCCAACCGGAGCGGGGCCGATATTTTCGTCAGCATTCACGCCAACGCCGCCCTGAACGATCTGGCCCGGGGAACGGAAACATTCTATTACGCTCGCGCCACGGATTCCCTCGCCCGCCGGCTGGCCCGCCTGGAGAACGCCGTCTTTCAAAAGGGCCGGGGAGATGGCGGCATCGGGAACGGCGCCGGGGAGGGGAGTGACGATAAACAGAGCCGCCTGGTGAAAAGCGTCCGGCTGGCGGGGAAAATCCAGAAGAGCCTGGCGGCGGTCTCGCCGGGTCCGGACCGGGGGGTGAAAGCGGCCGAATTCTACGTGCTTAAATATACCAGGATGCCTTCGGTTCTGGTGGAGACGGGCTTCATCTCCAACCACCACGAGGGTAACCTTTTGAACGATCTGGAGTACCGCCGGAAGCTCGCGGGAGCTATCGCCCGGGGAATTGATGATTATCTGAACGAAAATTTCTTTTCGAGAAAAGAATAACCAATCTGAACAAGAATTAATTTACGGGAAAAAAATAACCAAATTCCAAGATACAATAACCAAATAATAATCAATCACCTAATAACCAAACGGCCTCAAATTGGCCGATCTGTAGTCGCTGGAAGCCGAAATATGATCTTTGAGTTTCTGGTTATTGTAATTTGATGTTTTTCTGGTTATTGTATCTTGATTATTGATTATTTCGCCGAATTGTATACATAACTCTTGGACTATACAGGATAAGGATTTATCTCATGCGATGACTGAAATACTGAGAATTCTAATAGTGGGCGACGTGGTGGGAAAACCGGGCCGTCAGGCTTTCGCTTACGTCTATCCCCGCCTGAAGGATAAAGAGAAGATCGATTTCTGCGTCGTGAACGCGGAGAACGCCGCCGGGGGCTCGGGGGTGGATGAAAAAGTCGTGGCCGAGCTGCTGGACGCGGGGGCCGACGTTCTTACTTCGGGGGATCACATCTGGCGGAGAAAAGAGGTCGCCTCCTGGATCGACCGGGAGAGCCGCCTTCTGCGTCCGGCCAATTACCCTCCCGGAGTCCCGGGTCGGGGCAGCGGCGTCTTTCCCGCGCCGGGGGGAGTGAAGGTCGGGGTCATCAACCTGCAGGGGAGGGTCTTCATGCAGGCGCTGGACTGCCCCTTCCGGAAATTATCGGCCGAGCTGGAAGAGATCTCCCCGCAAACAAATATCATCGTTGTCGATTTTCACGCCGAGGCCACTTCGGAAAAAAGGGCGATGGCCCATTACATTGACGGGAAAATTTCCGCCCTGATCGGAACCCACACCCACATCCCCACCGCCGACGAGGAAGTGCGACCGGCGGGCACCGCCTACATCACCGACGTGGGGATGACCGGCGGCCTCGACTCGACGATCGGGGTGGAGGAGAAACCGGTCATAAAAAGGTTCCTCACCGGGATGCCGGTGCGCTTCTCGGTCTCGAATAAAAAGGTCCACCTTCAGGGCGCGCTGGTGGAGATAGACCGCGGAAGCGGCCGCGCCCTCTCCATCCGCAGGGTGAAAGAACCGTTGCCGGAAGCCGGCGCATGAAAAACGGTAGGTTGGCTCACCCGGCGTAACTTGCCGTTTCAAAGTTTAAAAACTCTTAGGAAAGCAGGAAGGCAGGAGGATAGATATATATAATTTTCCTGATTTCCTGGATTTCTAAGATGAAAAGATGCCCGAACGAAGTGAGGGCTAAGTTACTGTTTTGGGATGTCTTCCATTTTGTGTGGGTAAGAATGCAATTAGAGCAAAAGTTATTGCGAGCAATCCTGAATAAACCGAGCGTCAGCGAAGGTGCGATAAGGGATGACGAAGCAATCTCTCTTTTTTCTGCCCTGAGATTGCTTCGTTGCTCACAGCGATCCGATATATCGGACCGGTGTTCGCGCCTCGCAATGACCAGCAACCCACACAAAATGGAAGAGAACCCTGTTTTGTAATTTCAATAAATTTGCCACAAAGGCACGAAGACACTAAGAAGAAGATTAAAAAAACATAATTGTTACATCTTTAAATTTTTCCTTGGTGACTTGGTGCCTTAGTGGCTAAAAGTTTCGAAGCCGAGTTATAAAAAATTCGGAAATATGAGAAGTCTTGACAAAGGCCGAAGCCGGCCGAAGGTTTACACCGTCAGCCGGCTGAACCGGCGGATCAAGGATCTTCTGGAAAAGAATTTTCCCCTGGTCTGGGTGGAAGGAGAAGTTTCCAACCTCCGCCGCCCTTCCTCCGGCCACCTTTACTTTACCCTCAAGGACGAATCGAGCCAGCTGCCGGCGGTCATCTTCCGGAGCGCGGCTTCCGCCCTCCGCTTTCAGCTCGAGGACGGGCTCAAGGCGGTGGTGCGGGGAAGGCTCTCCGTGTACACGGTGCGGGGCCAGTACCAGCTGATCGCCAACCTGGTGCAGCCGGTGGGCGTGGGCGAATTGCAGCTGGCCCTGGAGCAGCTGAAGAAAAAACTGGCGGCGGAGGGCCTTTTCGACCCCCGGCTGAAGAGACCGCTGCCGCTTCTGCCCCGGAAAATCGGCCTGGTCACCTCACCCACCGGCGCCGCCATCCGGGATATTCTCCAGGTGATCGACCGCCGTTTCGGCAACGTCCACCTGATCATCAACCCGGTCCGGGTGCAGGGGGAAGGGTCGGCCGAAGAAATCGCCCGGGCGATCGATGAGTTCAACCGGATGGAAGACATCGACGTTTTGATCGTCACCCGGGGAGGAGGGAGCCTGGAGGACCTCTGGGCTTTCAACGAGGAAGCGGTTGCCCGGAGCATCCACCGGTCCCGTATCCCGGTTATTTCCGCCGTCGGCCATCAGATCGACTGGACCATCTCCGACCTGGCGGCCGATCTGAGGGCGCCGACGCCCTCGGCGGCGGCCGAGCTGGTGGTGGAGAGAAAAGATGAGCTGGAAGAAAGAATCATCGGTTATCTGAAACGGATCAGGACCAACTGGAAATACGTCTCCGACTCCGCCCGCGCCCGCATCGATGAAATTCTCAAGAGTTACCTTTTCCGTGATCCCGCTCGGTTGCTCCAGCCCTACCAGCAGCGTCTCGATGAGCTCGTATCCCTGCCCCCCCGCATCATCCGGCACCGTCTCCAACTGCAGCGGGAACGTTTCAAATCATGCCGGGCGCGCCTGGGCTCGCTCAACCCCCTGGCCATTCTGAGCCGGGGGTATAGCTTCACCACCCGGGCCAAAGATGGTAAAATAGTAACGAACGTGAGAAGTCTGCGTCCGGGAAGCGAGGTTAAAACGCGCCTCCACCGGGGGAGTTTCACCTCGGTGGTGAAGAAAATCGAGGCTTGATTCGTGAGGTCGGATTCCGGAGGCGGAAAAGGAAGATATCCATGACGGAAATAAAATTCGACCAGGCCCTGAAACGCCTGGAAAAGATAGTGGAGGATATGGAGGGCGGCGAGCTTCCCCTGGAAGACAGCCTGAAGAAATACGAAGAGGGAATCAAACTGGCCCGGATCTGCCTGGAGAAGCTCGATCAGGCGGAAAAGAAGATCGAGGTGCTGCAGCGCTCCACCGAGGGCGTTCTCAACCCCCGTCCTTTCCCCCGGGATGAGAATCCCCCGGAAGAGCCGGGCTGAAGGGTTTTTCGAATAAATTGCGCCCCGGGCGTATCGGGGGCCTGGTAAAATCATGAAGACGAACGGCAAATACCTGAGCCGGATCGCCCGGCCGGGAGATATAAAAAAGCTGACACCGGAAGAGCTCCCCCCGCTGGCGAGGGAAGTCCGCCAGGAGATCATCAAGGTGGTCTCCCGGCGGGGAGGTCATCTCGCCTCCAGCCTGGGGGTGGTGGAGCTGACCCTGGCCCTCTACTACGTCTTCGACCTGGAGAAGGATAAAATCGTCTGGGACGTCGGCCACCAGACCTACGCCCACAAACTTCTCACCGGCCGGAGGAAAAAATTCAAATCCCTGCGCCAGCTCAAGGGAATCAGCGGCTTTCCCAAGATCTCGGAGAGTCCCTACGATTTCTACGGGGCCGGGCACGCCAGCACGTCGATCTCGGCGGCCCTGGGAATGGCGGTGGCGCGGGACAAGCGGGGCGGCGATGAGAAAATAATCGCCTGCCTCGGCGACGGGGCCCTCACCGGGGGCCTGGCCCTGGAGGCGCTGAACCAGGGGGCGCTCTGCGCGAAAAATTTTTTGGTGGTTCTGAACGCCAACGAGATGGCCATCTCTCCGAGCGTGGGAGCTTTCCCCCAGTACTTAAGCCGGATCCTCTCCGCGCCGACCTACTACCGCCTCAACCGCGATATCAAGCTGATCCTGGAGAAGATACCGGCCCTGGGTTCCCGGATGGTGGAGGCGGGCCACCGCCTGGTGGAAGCGGTCAAAGGATTGATCACACCGGGGGCCATCTTCGAAGAGCTGGGCTACCTTTACTTCGGCCCGGTGGACGGGCATGACCTGGAATCACTGATCACAATCCTGGGCAATATAAAATCGATCCGGGAACCGGTGCTGCTGCACGTGGTAACCCGGAAGGGAAAGGGCTATCCCCCGGCGGAAAAGAATCCCGAGCAGTACCACGGCGCCGAACCCTTCCACATCAGAACCGGAAAACCCCGGAGCCGGAAGAAGTTTTTGAGCTACTCCCAGGTTTTCGGCCAGTCCCTGGTCCATCTGGCCCGGAAGGATGAAAATATCATTGCGATCACCGCCGCGATGTGCCGGGGGACCGGCTTGGTCGAATTCGCACGTATTTTTCCGGATCGCTTTTTCGACGTGGGGATCGCCGAGGGTCACGCCCTCACCTTCGCCGCCGGCATGGCCAGCCGGGGGCTGAGACCGGTGGCCGCGATCTATTCGACGTTCCTGCAGCGCGGGTACGATCAGATCGTCCACGATATCTGCCTCCAGAATTTGCCGGTGGTCATAGCCGTGGACCGGGCGGGCCTGGTCGGCGAGGACGGGCCCACCCACCACGGGGCCTTCGACATCGCCTTTCTCCGCAATGTCCCCAATTTAATCATCATGCAGCCCCGCAGCGGCGCCGAGCTGGCGGCGCTTCTGGCAACCGCCCTTTCCCACGGAGGGCCCTCGGTGGTTCGCTACCGGAGGGGAACGACCGAGCTGAAAAAGGTCGGACCCGATTTCACCCCGGTCCCGATCGGGAAAGCGGAGTTACTCTCCCCGGGAAAGGAAGGCGTCTTCTGGGCGACCGGGGAAATGGTCGCTGTGGCGGAGGAGGCATCCGGAATTTTGCGGCAGTCGGGCCTGGATTTCGGTGTGGTCAACGCCCGGTTCATCAAACCCCTGGATGCCGAGCTCCTCGCCGCCGAAGCCGGAGAGGGCAAGAGGATCGTCACCCTGGAGGAGCACGTTCTGGCCGGGGGGCTGGGAAGCGCCGTCTGGGAGTGCCTGGAGAGAAAAGGACTCGGCCGGGCCGCGATTCTCAGGTTCGGAATTCCCGATCACTTCGTCGAGCACGGCCCGGTCGAAAGTTTGAGAGAGATCTGCGGTCTGACCCCGGAGGCGGTGGCGGGGCGGGTAAAAGAATGGTGCGGATGAGGAGGGAAAGGATAGACGCGCTGCTGGTGGAAAAAGGTATTGTACCGAGCCGGCAGCAGGCCCAGCGGGCGATCAGGGCGGGTTGGGTTTTCGTTGACGGAGAGCGGGCCGACAAGCCCGGCCGCCGCTACCGGGAAGAGGCTGAGATCACACTCAGGCAGAAACCTCGCTACGTGGGCCGGGGTGGGGATAAGCTGAAAGGAGCGTTGCGGGATTTTAAGATAAATGTTAAAGATAAGCTGGTTCTCGACGTCGGCTCTTCCACCGGGGGGTTCACCGACTGCTTGCTGCAGGAGGGAGCCCGGAGTGTTATCTGCCTGGATGTGGGAAAAGGGCAGCTGGACTGGAAGCTGAGAAGGGATCCGCGGGTCAGGGTGATGGAAGGATTCAACGCGCGCTACCTTTCCGCCGTGGATTTACCCGGACCGGTTGATCTGATCACGGTTGATGTTTCTTTTATATCCCTGACCAAGGTTCTGCCCGCTCTCAACCGGGTTCTCAGAAAAAAGGGGGGGATCCTGGCTTTGATAAAACCGCAGTTCGAGGCGGCCAGGAGTGAAGTCAAGAGAGGGGGAGTGGTGAGGGAGAGCTCGGTCCACGATAAGGTCATCGAGAAGATCAAAAGAGCTCTGGCGGAGCTGGAAATGAAAACGGCCGGGGTCAGTCCTTCCGACCTGGAAGGTCCCGCCGGAAACCGTGAATTTTTTATCCTGGCCTGGAAATGAAAAACATCGGTATTGTAGCCAACCTTAACAAGAAACAGGCGAAAGCCCGGGCGAAAAAGATCGCCGCTTCCCTCCGGAAGAAAGGGCTCAGGGTCGTCTTCGAAAAATCGCTGGCCGATTCCCTGGAGGAAGGGGGCGGAGGCTTCACCCTCGAGAAAGCTCCGGGCAATCTGGAGGCCCTGATAGTACTGGGGGGTGACGGGACTTTGATGAGCACCTTCCGCGGTCTCGGCCGCCGGAACATCCCTCTCCTCGGAATCAACCTGGGGGGGCTGGGTTTCCTGACCGAGTTCCGCCTGAGCGATGTGCCGAAGGTCCTGCGGGATCTCTCCCGGGGGGATCTGCGGGCGGAGAAGAGGATGACTCTGGACTGCGCCGTCCTGCGGAAAAACGAAGTCTTAGAAACGTTTACCGCGGTCAACGATATCGTGGTCGGGAAGGGCGGCCTGGCCCGGGTGATCCAGATGGAAGCCCTGGTGGACGGCGAATACCTGACCTCCTACATGGCCGACGGCATCATCGCGGCGACCCCGACCGGCTCCACCGCCTATTCACTTTCCGCCCAGGGGCCGATCGTCAGCCCGCAGACGGACACCATCCTGCTGAACCCGATCTGCCCCCACACTCTGACCAATCGTCCCATCATTCTCAGCGGCAAAAAGAGAATCGAGGTCAGGCTCATTTCCGCGCCGGATGATACCGCTCTGACCGTTGACGGGCAGATCGGTCTTCCGCTCCGCCGCGGCGACGTCATCAGGCTCTCCCGGGGCAAAAAGTTTCTCAGATTGTTCACCAGGGCCGATTACACCTATTTTCATATCCTGCGGAGCAAGCTTCACTGGGGAGGGAGATCGCACTATAAGTAACGGGAAATTCCCTATATCAATATAACGATCCTCTAATGATTACACTTAAATATCTTAAAAAATAACCAATAACCAAGATACAAGATACAAACAAATCCCAAATTCCAATAACCAAACCTGCCAGGCTCAAGATTAGGCTTTCAAAAACAAAATGCGGTGCAAGATCGGGCTTTTTGGTTATTCAGTTATTGGTGATTGGTTATTATTTGGTTATTGTATCTTGGTTATTGGTTATTTTTCTTAACTGCAGAAAAGATTTTTAAACTATATATATAAACTGATATGCCCAGGGTGGTCATAGATTTCGAGAGATGCAAGGGCTGCGGTCTCTGCGTGGAGGTCTGCCCCAATGACGTGCTCGGTCCCCTCGAGAAGATAAATCTGAAGGGGGTTCACCCGATCACCGCCCTGAAGCCGGAAGAATGCACCGGCTGCAAATTATGCGCCATCGTCTGCCCGGATGTCGCGATCACCATTTACGAGAAATGAAACCAACATTCCAGTTTATATATGACAATAATCCGTTCTTTTCATGTAGGAATAATGAGGTATAAAGGTGGAAAAGATTAACGACCAGGTCATCATGTGCGGAAACGAAGCGGTGGGCGAGGCGGCGATTCAGGCCGGCTGCCGCTGCTACTTCGGCTACCCGATCACCCCCCAGAACGAACTCACCGCCTATATGGCCCGGAGGATGCCGGAGGAAGGCCGGATCTTCCTCCAGTCGGAAAGCGAGCTCGCCGCCATCAACATGGTCCTGGGCGCGTCCGCGGTCGGGATCCGGTCGATGACTTCTTCTTCCAGCCCGGGGATCAGCCTGAAGCAGGAGGGGATTTCCTACCTGGCCGGATGCGAACTTCCGGCGGTCATCGTCAATATGGTCAGGGGCGGCCCCGGACTGGGGAACATCGGACCTGCGCAGTCCGATTATTTTCAGGCGACCCGTGGCGGCGGCCACGGCGATTACCGCACCCCGGTACTGGCCGGCGCTTCCGTCCAGGAGATGGCGGATCTGACCTGCCGGGCCTTCGACCTTGCCGATCTCTACCGGACGCCGGTGCTGATACTGGGTGACGGGATCCTGGGCCAGATGATGGAGCCGGTTGCCTTTTCAGCTTCCTCCGGGGTGAAGCTTCCGGCCAAGGATTGGATCCTGGACGGGGCGGCGGGGCGCGAGCCCCGCTGTATCAAGTCGTTGTACCTGGGCCCACGGGCCCTGCAGCGGCACAACCAGAAATTGCAGGCTAAATACAGCCGGATCGAAAAGGAAGAAGTGAGATGGGAGGAGTTCGAGGTCGAGGACGCCGTCCTGGTGCTGGTCGCCTACGGCATTTCCGCCCGCCTGAGCAAGGAGGCGGTGAAAAATTTGAGGAGGGAAGGACATAAGGTCGGACTGCTCCGGCCGATCACCCTCTGGCCATTTCCCCACCGCCGTCTCCGGGAGCTCGCCGCAAAAATATCCACGTTCCTGGTGGTGGAAATGAGCTTCGGCCAGATGGTCGAGGACGTGCGCCTGGCGGTGGAGGGAAAGTGCCCGGTGGAATTTTACGGCTACGGCGGGGGAGAGATTCTCACGGTGAAAGAGATCGAGGAGGCGGCCCGGAAATATTCAGGATGAAAAAAGAGAACGAAAGTAAAAACCGGAAAATCATATTCCGGAGGCCGGTCAGCCTGAGGGATGTTCCCACCCATTACTGCCCCGGCTGCGGCCACGGGGTGGTGCACCGCCTGGTCGCCGAGGTGGTGGACGAGCTTGGGATCAGGGAGCGGGTGGTCGGAATCGCCCCGGTCGGCTGCGCGGTGCTGGCCTACGATTACTTCAACTTCGACATGACCGAAGCTCCCCACGGGAGACCTCCGGCGGTGGCCACCGGCATGAAAAGGTCGCGGCCGGATTTAATCGTTTTCACCTACCAGGGTGACGGCGATCTGGCGGCCATCGGGACCGCCGAGACCATCCACGCCGCCAACCGGGGGGAGAACATAACCATCATCTTCGTCAACAATGGGGTTTACGGGATGACCGGGGGGCAGATGGCGCCCACCACCCTGCTGGAGCAGGTAACGAAGACCACGCCGCGGGGCCGGTTCTTCGAGGAAGCCGGCCCGCCGCTCAAGGTATGCGAAATGCTGGCGCCGCTCGACGGAACCACCTACATCGCCCGTTCCGCTCTCGATAAGCCGGCCAACATCCTCAAGGCCCGCCGGTACATCAAGCACGCTTTTCTCAATCAAATCGAGGGGGAAGGTTTTTCCCTGGTGGAGATTCTTTCCCCCTGCCCGGTTTACTGGGGATTGTCTCCCCTGGAAAGCGTCCGCCGCCTCGGGGATACGGTTGTTTCCCATTTCCCCCTGGGAATTATCAAGGACGTGAAATTCGGCCGGGAAAAACAGTGACTGATTCAAAGATCGAGGAATTGTCTTTAACCCGGCCGCAGCTGGGGGAGATCGCCGATGCGCTTGCCGCTCGGATCCGCCGGGGGCTGGCGGCGTCGGGAGAAGAGCTGGCGATGCTTCCCACCTACCTCCCCGAACCCGATCGAGAAGTTGCCGGGGAGGCGCTGGTGGTCGATGTCGGGGGGACCAACGTGAGAGCTGCCCGCCTGGCCCTGGATGCTTCGGGCCGGGCCGCCATTCCCGCCGGCGACCGGTCGGCGGCGCTTAAAAATTCCTGGAATTCTCCGGCCGAATTCTTCTCCTTCCAGGCTTCTCTCGTCCCGCACATGCGGGGTGCTCAGGTCCTGCCGCTCGGTTACTGTTTCTCCTACCCGTCCCGGTCGCTTCCGGACCGGGACGCGGTCCTCCTCGGCTGGACGAAAGAGCTGCGGGTGCCGGGGGCGGTCGGAGAAAAGGTCGGAGCCGCCCTGAAAGAAGCCCTCCGGAAAGAGGGTGTCGAGACCGGAAAGGTCACCGTTTGCAACGATACCGTGGCCGCTCTGGTGGGGGGAAGCTGGAAGCACGAAGGGGGTAGCGGATTCAGCGATTTCGTCGGCCTGATCGTGGGAACCGGAAACAACATGGCCGCTTTCTTCCCGACCCGGCTGATCACATCAGGCCCGATCGATCATTCCTACCGTCGGGAAAGAATGGCGGTCAACCTGGAATCGGGAAATTTCCACCCGCCGCACCTCAGCCGCTTCGATGACGAGCTCGATGAAACGCGCCCCGACGCCGGAGCCCAGCGTCTGGAGAAAGCGGTCTCGGGAAAATTCCTCCCCCCGCTCTACGGTTACCTGCTGACGGGCCGGGTCGGGACGGTGCGGCCTTCGGCGGAGGAACTGTTCCGCCTCGCGTATGAAGAGGGAAGTTCGCCGGAGGGGAAGCTGGCCGCCGCCGTCGTCAACCGCTCCGCCGACCTGGTGGCGGCCACCCTGGCGGGCCTGCTCGAAGTGCTGGAGCCGGAGGGGAAAGTCGGGATTCTCGCCGAGGGGAGTGTGATCGAAAAAAATCCTCTTTACCGGAAACGGGTGGAAAATAAACTCGAGCTTCTCCTCGGGAAGGGAGAAAAGGGGGAGGGGAGATTCGAACTCCTGCAACTGGATAACGTTAACCTGATCGGGGCGGCCGTCGCCGCCCTGATCGGAAATGGTAAAATAATAACCAATAACCAAGATACAATAATCAAATAATCATCAATGACCTAATAATCAAACGGCCTAAAATTCGCCGATCCGCCGTCGCTGATAACCGTAATTCAAGCCCCGTTCATTTGGTTATTGGGTATTGGGTATTAACTGGTTATTGTTTCTTGGTTATTGGTTATTTCACTGAATTGTAAACATGACTCTCAGGCTATAACACTTAACACTTTACACTTTACACTTTACACTTTTAACCATGAGCATAAGTGAACTTGCCGGAAAACCCGCCCCCCGCCGGATCCTGGTCGATGCCGGGCGCCTGGTCAAAGCCTACCGTGAGCTCAAGCCGGATCCTTCAAATTCCGCCGAGCTCGTCTCTTTCGGAACCTCCGGCCACCGGGGGACATCTCTGGAGAAAAGCTTCAACGAGGACCATGTTCTCGCCATCTGCCAGGCAATCTGCGAGTTGAGAAAAAAGAGGGGGATCTCCGGGCCGCTTTACGCGGGAAAGGATACCCACGCCCTCTCCGGGCCGGCTCTGGAGACTGCGGTCGAGGTCTTCGCCGCCAACCGGGTCGAGCTCATGCTCCAGCCCGGAGCCGGCTGCACCCCGACCCCGGTGATCTCCCACGCCATCCTCACCTACAACCGGGGGAGAAAAACGGGTCGGGCCGACGGCGTGGTCATAACCCCCTCCCACAACCCTCCCGAATCCGGGGGGTTCAAGTACAACCCCCCGGAAGGAGGTCCCGCCGATACGGAAACCACCGCCGTCATCCAGGGCCGGGCCAATGAGATACTGAAGAACGGATTGAAGGAAGTTCGGAGGCTCCCCCACCGGCGGGCTCTGAAGGCCGGCAGCACCCATCTCTACGACTACATCATGCCGTACGTTGACGACCTCAAGAACATCATCGACCTGGATGTCATCGCCGCCTCCGGAATCAGAATCGGAGTCGATCCCCTCGGTGGTTCCGGCCTCGATTACTGGGACCCGATCGCCGCCGCCTACCGGCTCGAGATCGAAGTGGTGAACCGGAAACTGGATCCCGCCTTTTCCTTCATGACGGTGGACCATGACGGCAAGATCCGCATGGATTGCTCCTCCCCCCACGCCATGGCCAAGCTGATCGGACTCCGGGATAAATTCGATATCGCCTTCGGAAACGACCCCGATTACGATCGGCACGGCATCGTCACCCCCGGCGCCGGCCTGCTCAACCCCAACCATTACCTCTCCGTCGCCATCTCCTACCTCTTCACCCACCGCCCCCGCTGGGGCGAAAGCACCCAGGTGGGCAAAACCCTCGTTTCCAGCTCCATGATCGACCGGGTGACCGCGGCCCTGGGGCGGAAGCTTTCCGAGGTGCCGGTGGGCTTCAAGTGGTTCGTGGAGGGGCTGCTCGGCGGCCGCTACGGCTTCGCCGGGGAGGAGAGCGCCGGTGCTTCTTTCCTCCGGAAGGGGGGCGCGGTCTGGACCACCGATAAAGACGGTTTCATCATGGACCTTCTCGCCGCCGAGATCACCGCCGCCACCGGTAAGGATCCCGGCCGGCATTACCGCGACCTGGAAAAGAAATTCGGGCGCGCGCTCTACGAACGCACCGACGCACCGGCCACCCCGGAGCAGAAAAAGGCCCTTTCGAATATCTCGCCGGAAGCGGTGCGGGCGAAAGAGCTCGCCGGCGAAAAAATCCTGGCCAAGCTCACCCGCGCTCCCGGAAACAACGCCCCCATCGGCGGGCTCAAGGTAGTGGCGGCCAACGGCTGGTTCGCCGCCCGCCCCTCCGGCACCGAGGATATCTACAAGATTTACGCCGAGAGCTTCAAGGGGAAGGAGCACCTGAGGAGAATTCAGCAGGAGGCCAGGAGAATCGTCAGCGCGGCTTTCCGGGCGTGACCGGAAGCATTCCCTTTTTTCTGAACCAGGCCAGCGTTTCCCTCACCGATTCCTCCAGCGGCCGGGGCCGGTAGCCGAGTTCGCGGGCGGCCTTGTCGTGGCAGACCCGCTGCCGCCGCCGGAGGGCGCGGATGGCTTCCGGGGTGAAGAGGGGTCTGCTCCCGGTGACGCGGGAGCAGGGGCGGGCCAGGGGAGCGGCCGCCCGCCCCAGCCAGAGCGGCAGCACCGGCCGAACCTTTCCCGCCATCCGGGCGATATCCCTCAGATGAGCCCAGCGTCCCGAGGCCAGGTACGACTCTCCGCTCCCGCCCGCCCGCCCGGCGGCCATCGCCAGTTGCGCCACGTCGCGCGCGTCCACCCAGTCGTAGCCGCCGTCGAGCAGGGCCGGTATCCGGTTGCGGCAGAGGGCCAGCAGGAACTGGCCCACCCGGGAGGGTTTGTAGTCATGGGGGCCGATGATGGCGGTCGGTTTGATGATGACCGCGGACAGGCCGCGTTTGATCCCTTCGCGGATTTCTTTTTCTCCCAGCGCCTTGGACCGGTCATAAGCGGCTTCCCGGCCGGTTACGGCGGGGGCGCGGTTTTCATCGATGATATCGCCCCCGGATCCGGCGCAGAGGGCGTGGACGGAACTGAAGTGGACCAGGCGCCCCGCCCCTCGATTCAGGCAGGCCTCGACCACGTTGCGGGTGCCGATCACGTTGGTGCGGTAAACATCGCCGTGAGGATCCCCGGTGATTGAAATGGATCCGGCCGCGTGGTACACTGAGGCCGCGCCGGCGAAGGCCCGGAGGAGGGAATCGGGGTCTAAAATATCGCCCCGGACCGTCTCGACCGCGAGGTCTTCGATCGCCCGCCGGTCGCGGCGGACCAGGACCCGGACCCGGTCGCCCCGTTTCAAAAGGGCCCGGACCAGGTTGGCCCCCAGGTGACCGGAGGCGCCGGTGACGACGATTAATTTTTTGTCAGCGCTCATTGCGGTCCGGTATACTGGATGGATTTTACCCCACGGGGAAAGGAGATTATAGCACCGGATGAGAAATTTCAGAGGCAGAATTTTTATTGGGTTCCTCCTGCTCATTGTTCTCTTCGCTCTAAATCAACCGGCGGAGGGGGACGGGGAGAAGATCGAAATCGATCCCCCGGAGCTGGTTTGCTACCGCTGCCGCTTGAAGGACCGGCCGGCCGTTCTCTGGGAAGGGCGCCGCCTCACCGAGCAAATCGCTTCCGCCCCGGACCGTTACGCGATCCGTTACCTGGAAGAGGGTGTTTTCGGTGAAGAGAAGCGTCGGGAAAGACGTTCGGTGGAAACCGAATTCGATTTGAGCGGAGGGTGCCTGAAGATTCTCCGATCCCGTTCGACCGCCCGGGATGGGAAGGGAAGGGTTGTAAACTCGCTCTCGGTCGAATTCGACTATCCGGACAGAGAGGTTCGAACGCGGCAGGTCATCGGACCCGATGCTCGGGCCGAAACCGACGATTTCGACCTGAAAACCCCCATGATAACCGCGCGGGAAATCTGGCTCTTCCTGAGGGGATTTCCCTATCCCGAGACGGAAGGACATGCCGCCGATCTCGAGTTCGAGATTTTGACCGCCGAGCCGGCATCATACTCGCTCCGGCTCCGCCACGAAGGGAACGAGGATGTGGTGACACCGGCCGGCACCTTCCCCTGTCACCGGCTGAGAATGGTGCCGGACCTGGGTTTTCTGAGCTGGGTGGGAGAAATATTCGCCCCGGATATCTTTCTCTGGTTCACGGAGGAACCTCCCCATCACTGGGTCCGCTACTCCGGCCCGGAAAGCGGCCCGGGAACGCCGGAAGTTGTCGTCGAGATGGTGGAAGCTTCGCGGGGATCCCCTCTCGAAGTCACTTTAAATTTAAACGCGACTTCAGCTCCCCCCGTCCCCATTCCTTTATTTTATCCTTCGCCGCCTTCGAGTCCGTGACCGACCAGAAAAGCCCGCAGTCCAGGCAGACGTAGGATTCGTACTCTATCTTGAGGAAGGGGGTGGAGAGGGCGAGTTTGAAGAACTTAGACTGTTCGGGGAGAAACCTCGGTTTGTAGCCCCGGTGACCGATCACCTTGCCCCGGACCACCAGGTCGCTGCCGCAGCGGAAACATTCGATTTTTTCTTTCATGAGTGTAAATTTTAATATTTGCC
>Ga0272441_10006858_pt1 | contig 18825 bp, 25 predicted proteins | sample SSMProp6N_FD_193582 | JGI IMG/M metagenome (GOLD analysis project Ga0272441, IMG submission 193582) | Marine sediment archaeal communities from Little Sippewissett salt marsh, Falmouth, MA, United States - SSM-Prop-6N | ecosystem: Environmental > Aquatic > Marine > Wetlands > Sediment ... | reverse complement strand
CTAGGCTAGTTTCAGGCTACGCGCCAGTTCGTCGTCTTCGTCCATTATCTCCAGCCCAGCGTTTACTCCGGTTCCAGAATACAGAGTTGCTTGGCCAATCTTCGAGAAGATGTTCATGTCTACTTCGCTTGACAGGATTTCGATGGTTGTGCCGTTCATCTCGCCTCTTCTGGGTGAGCGGAGGACGATGGACTCCCCTTTCCTCGCTTCAACCTCAAGGACGTGGCTCCGGGTCTCAATTTTTAACGAGACGTCATGCCCGTCTATATTTAGAGACCTTATCTTGCCGCCCATGTAGGTGGACATGTTGATTATCTTCCCGTCGACCAGCATCACTGCGATGTGGCCGACGAATGTCGATCCCAGCCAGGGTATCGAGGCCACTGATATCATTAGGCTTGTCTTGGGGTTGGGGAACCCGTTTGACTGCATCCATACCCATGAGGAGGGGAAACTCCGTCCCCAGTCCTTTTCTATGTAGCCTCTGCCGCCGTCGAACACGTGTACCTGTCCCGCTATCTCCAGGGAGCCTTCAACGGCGTGATCCATGCTAAGCAGGCCGTGGTAGGTCTCCATGAATGGAACATAGCCGTACCACCCCATTATGCCTCTATCATACCACCTGTACCCTAGCCGGGTGTGATGCGAGTAACGGATTGAGCCGTTTATCTTCGGCTCGGAGATTTCTAGGTCCATGCCTGATAGATTAAAACAGCTGTCTCCAACCCTCAAGCTGAAAGGCTGTTTACCCGGTACAAACTCCTCCAGATCGTATGAGACGTAGTGGGCCTCCCCCGAGTACCCATCAAATACCTGTATGAAGGCGTGGCTGTTCCCACCGGTGAGGGAGACTCCTGGGATAACGGCCAGCTTTCTCTTTCCCTTTGGCCCGACCTGTTTGAAGTACCAGCCTTCAAAGTAGCCTGTCTTCTTCAGGCTCCCCTGGAATATCGACGGGTCTCTCAGGCGGCTTAAAAGGTCAAACATCTTCACTCTGGCGGAAGCTTGATCATCCAGCCTGCGTCGTATCTCGTCCCGCATTCCGGGCAGATCAGTATGACTCTATGTTTCTCGCCGTCTTTCACGAACGAGGAGTGGAATCCCCGGTCGTAGCCGCACACGTCGCATTTCCTGAAATCACCGCCAGGCGCCTTCTGTCTGACACTCATGATGACCATCAGTTTCAAGAATACGGTGTTATAAAAACCGAGACAAAAGGATGGGCGCGGAGCGGGGTTAGATGGGGGGCCCCATGGGGGGCTCGGCGGGAGGCGTCAGATTCAGGGCTGCAGGGTTTTCCTCCAGCTGCTCCAGTATGGTGCCGAGGTAGAGGTACTGGGATAGCTGCGCCTCGTCTTCGGTCTCCATCTCGCAAACCCTCTCGTTGAGCTGCACCAGCTTGAGATGGGCGAGGCTTCGAACCGTGGCCGGGGCTTCGTTGTTCTTCACGAGCTCAACCATGTAGTAGAGTACTATGTTGTTCACTACGCGCTGTAGCTCCTGGTGATAACCGTCCTCATACACCGTCAGCCAGGTAGCGTCAAAGAGCCTGTCTATTACGTCTCCTAGCCCGGGTAGACCCGGGTCGCGTGAATGATACTCCACTAGGCGTGCCGCGCGTTCAGGGTGTAGTATGACGCCGATGGTCAAGCCTGCGGCCGTCTCGGCTGCCGCCATGGGGTCGAAGGTAAGCCCGGTTCGCCCGGGGAAGAGGTCTCGTGTCTGGGCTAGGTGCTGAGGGCGTGGAGGCATCAGATCCCGCAGTTCGTCCGGCAGCGCCAGCGCCTGCGGGGTGATCGTCTCGAGCAAGGCATCGAGCCCCCTTGTCTGCACCTCGGCGGGCACCACTCGCTGATGTTCCTGTACGTCGCCCCTCACCTTGTAGTGGTAGTAGAGCCCACCCAGCACGCTGGCCGTCGACTCCAGCTGGAACCTGTGGAACAGATACGTGGTCACCAGAGGCTCCTCTAGGTAGGCCAAGGGTGTGCCCATCCTGATCCTGTGCTCGCCGAAGCTATCCAAGGCGACCCGCCTCACCTTCATCACCCTGTGGAGCTCCTCCACCGGGTCTACCCCGTTTATCCAGTACGCCGCGTAGGGGCTGGCGCTTCCTGGCCCTGCGTCCCTGCTGGGCTGGTATAGGAGCCCGCGGCCGAAGGCGTCGTTCAGCACCCTGTCCAGTTCGGCGTCCTCGTCCGCGCCCTCGGGGTAGTCCTGGTAGCCGTACTCGATGCTCACCAGGTCCCACTCGCCTACCCCCTTCTCGTAGGCTTCGCTGAGGTCGAGTCTCCCGTCTTCTTCCTTAACCCACATGGCGGGGTAGTCCATGACGCTTGACCTGTCGTTGATGTTGCTGGCGTAGTTGTGTCCAAGCCCTAGGGTGTGCCCCACCTCGTGCACGCTGAGCTGCCTTATCCGCGCCAGCGCCATCTCGAAGGCCTCGGAGGAGTTGTCCTCGTCCTCGGTGTACTCGCCCATGAGGCCCATGGCGATCAAGAAGTCCTGCCTGATCCTCAGGCTGCCTAGGCTCACGTGGCCCTTGATGATCTCGCCTGTCCTTGGGTCGGTGACCGTCATGCCGTAGCTCCACCCCCTCGTGCTTCGGTGAACCCAGTTGATAACGTTGTACCTGACATCCATGGGGTCGACGCCGTCTGGCAGCGTCTCCACCCTGAAGGCGTCCCTGTAGCCGATGCTCTCGAAGGCAATGTTCCACCACCCCGCCCCCTCGATGAGCGCCGATCTTATGGGCTCGGGTACGCCGGGGTCCACGTAGTATACTATGGGCTCAACGGGGTCGCTCACCTCGGCGCCTGGGGTCTTCTTGTTGAGCCTGTGTCTGCATATGTAGCGTTTCTCGATGGGCTCGGTGACCGGAGTGGCGTAGTCCATGAAGCCCACCGAGAAGTAGCTGCTCCTGATGTCGAACCTGCGGGGAGCGTAGTCGCCGTCGGGGAGCTCGATGAGGCTGTGATGCTGCCTAACGGTGACGTTCTCGGGTTCGGGTGTCACGCTCTTGAGCCAGTCGCCGGCGTCCTTGCCTTGGTAGGTGAGTATGGCCTCTATCTCGGTGTTCTTGGGGAAGTTACTCGTGGCCGGCAGGTATATGGCTGAACGTTTAGGGTCCAGCTCGTAATCGCCCTGCTCCCTTTCTTTGAGGCGCTGAACCACCTGCTTGGCGTCCCTGAGGAAGAAATCGGTGGCGTCGACTAGCACCCTTCCATCTTCCTCTGCCTCCACGGTGAATCCGCCGATGACCGACTTGGCGAAGGCGTCCTCGACGGCTTCCCTTTCCTTGGGGTTATCGCTTACGGCCCGGTACCGGTAATTAACCTGCGTCAGCAGGACCTTGGGTCCTATGCGCTGGAACTTGAGGACCTTCGTGGAGCCCAGCTGGTTCCTGTCCAGCCCGATGTCGTTGCTGCCTATCCCGGCCTTCAGGCTGTTGATGTAGAGGAACTCCGTCTCCAGCTTATCTATCTCGAGGAGCAGCCTGCCTTTCTCGGGGTCCCAGTAATAGGTGAAGTATCCTGGATGTTTCTCCATTTCTTCTGTGAACCCTGTAATTGTCTGGGGTTCACATTTTTCTTTTTCATCCAAATCGATTCAATTTTATTAATTTTATAGGAGTAAAAAATGATCGACGAGCGCGATAGAGGTATGATATACTTGTCGGGAAAAAATGAGGTAAACATGCGTTTTTTGGTGGTTAGCATGAATCCCTCTTAAAATAAGATGTTTGAAGGTTCCAAGCTTCTTTAAGTGTGTTCTGGTGGTATTCCTTCTCGAAGAACTCCTTGTGAGTGAGTGATTCCCTCGCGAAACACTATACTACGGGGGCAGTAGCTGTATTTCCTCTGGTTTCCTCAGTCGGTTCCATATCTGAGCCCCAAACATCGTAACTCTTCCCTTGATGATGTTCCCTAGAGACAAGCTGTCCTCGAGAGCCTCATCGGACCTGTAGCGTGCCTCTTGTTTCCTCGCGTTGTCCTCGATCATGGAAACCAGCCGTCTAGCTCTATGATTGTAGCGCTCCAGGGCGTCCCCTTCGCCTTCAAGCGCGTCGATTATGGATAAAGCAGCCAGACGGCCGCTTAGGGCCGCGGCGTCCATGCCGACCCCCCTGTATAGGTCCAGAAACCCGGCGGCGTCGCCTACGAGCAGGGCACGGTCCCTCCCGAGGAAGACCCCGCCTTGACAGTGTGTCGAGAACCCCTTCCTCCCCGCTTCTTTCCCGTTTAGATCGAACCTCTTTTTCACGGTCTCTAGGAATGCCTCTGCGTATTGGCTGAGCCTCTCGGTGCTGCTCGTCCCGATTACGAGCAGGTCGTCCTTGTAGTAGAGCCAGCTATACATCAGATCGGAGAGCCCTCTCCTGTAGTAGAGGTGGAGGGTGTCTGGTCTCACCGACGACGACCCCGTGTAGTAGAGGTTCAGGGAGGCGCCCGTAACTTTGTCGCTGAAGTTGTCGGGCATGAGCCGTCTACGCGTGAACGAGCCGGGGGATAAGCCGTCGGCGCCGACCATATACTCCGCGTCGATGGGTTCAGAGTCCATGGTGACCGTGACTGAGCCGTCTTTGATGTCGAGGCCTGAAACCTCTGCTCCCCAGCGCGTGTCGGCGCCCGCGTCGGCGGCCAACCCGTTGAGCCAGTGATCGAAATCCCTCCTCCAGTAGTTCAGCAAACGCATCCTGCCTTCGATATGCCTGTCGGAGGGGGTTGTTAGACGCACCCTGTTCAGGGTGTTGCCGCAGAGGATGTCCCTAGGAATCTTCTCCCCGATGAGCTTCTCCATGTACCTCAGCTGTACCCCGCTGCACGCCTTGTCTCTGGGAGGGGTGGCCCTGTCTACAAGCAGGACGTCGCATCCTTTCTCGGCGAGGATCTTCGCGGAGACCGAGCCGCTTATCCCGGCGCCGATGACAACAGCATCGTACCTCAAGCCAGACGGGATGATATCTCATGCGACCGGATAAAACTATAACCCATCGTTACGTATTTCTAGTCGATGTCTGTCCTGGTCGTGGGCGCCGGCGTCGGGGGGCTAAGCATCGCCGCGCTCCTCGCTGATTCAGGGAAAGAGGTTTCCGTGGTCGAGAAGAACTCCGCGCCGGGTGGACGCGCGAGGTTCTATCGAGAGGCTGGATACGTCTTCGACATGGGTCCAAGCTGGTACCTCATGCCCGACATCTACGAGAAATACTTCAAGGAACTGGGCCTGGAGATAGAGGACTGCTACGAGCTGGTCAGAATCGACCCCAGCTACCGCATATTCCTAGAAGATGGAGAAACCATGGACGTGTCCTCAAAAGTTGAAGACAACATCGAGCTCTTCGACGGGTTAGAGGAGGGGGGCGGAGAAAAACTAAGGAAGTACCTAGAGAAGGCGGCGAGGGACTACAGGATAGCCGTGGACGAGCTGCTGATGAGGGACTATGATCAACTGGTGAACCTCCTCGACGGCAGGCTCATCAGGGAGGGGCTCAAGCTTCCCCTCTTCGGGAACATAGACGACTACATATCCGGCATCTTCTCAAGCGACGAGGCGAAGAGGGTCCTCGAGTACAGCATCGGGTTCATCGGCGGGAGCCCCAGGAACACCCCGTCCATCTACTACATAATGAACCACGTAGACCTGAACCTTGGCGTATGGTACCCCATGGGGGGGATGGGGAAGCTGGTGGAGAAGCTCCACGAGCTCTGCATCGAACGAGGAGTCAGTTTCAATTTCGACGAAGAGGTGACCAGGATCCTCTCCGAGAGAGGGAGGGCGACGGGCGTCGAGACCACGAGGGGTGTGCACCGCGCCGACACCATTGTGGTCAACGCGGATTACCCTTACGCCGAGATGAACCTCCTCGACGGTAAAGACGTATCATACGACGAGGATTACTGGGGCTCCAAGCTCTACTCCCCCTCGGCGGCGGTGATCTACATCGGGTTGACGAGGAAGCTGGACAGCCTCGAGCATCATAACCTGTACCTGGCGGGGGACTGGAGCCTGAGCTTCGATAAGCTCTACGACGTCGAGGACCCGGAGTGGCCGGCTAACACCTCGTACTACATAAACGTGACGAGCAGAACGGACCCTTCTGTGGCCCCGGAGAACGGTGAGACCGTCTTCATACTCATACCGGTCTCGGACAGCTTCCAGGACACGGCCGAGGCCCGTGATAGGCTCTACCGCAGGATCGTGGAACATATCGAGCGGGTGACGGGCGAGGATATCGTCGGCCACGAAGCTGTGAAGAAGGTGTTCGGCCCGAGGGACTTCGTCGAGGACTACAACGCGTACAGGGGGACGAGCCTGGGGCTCGTGCACACCCTGACTCAGAGCGTGGTCTTCAGGCCGAGCCACAGGAGCAGGAAGCTCAGAGGCCTCTACTACACCGGGCACTACACGCACCCGGGCATAGGGCTGCCTTTGGTGTTGATGTCCAGCCAGATTCTGGCGAAACACCTGCTCAAGAATCCATGATGTGGAAGGGCGTCTAGGCGTACCGTTTCCATGCGCAGGCAACAGATGCATCGTTTTTGGTAAACCGTTATAGAACGCGGTTCCCCGTGACTAGATATGGAGGAGCTGGCTACCCTAGGCGGAGGCTGTTTCTGGTGCACAGAGGCGGTATTCCTTGAGATCGAGGGGGTCCTCAGGGTCGTCCCCGGGTACTCTGGTGGACACGTTGAGAACCCGACGTATCAGCAGGTTGTCACCGGGACCACGGGCCACGCCGAGGTGGTGCAGGTCACATTCGACCCCGACGTGATCACGTACAGGGAGATCCTGGAGATATTCTTCACCATGCACGACCCGACCTCGCTGAACAGGCAGGGCGCCGACGTGGGCACCCAGTACCGGTCGGTGGTCTTCTACCACAGCGAGGCCCAGAGGGGGACCGCCATGGAGTTCATAGCAGAGCTAAGCGAGAGCAACGTCTTCGGCCTGCCCATCGTGACCCAGGTGGAGCCCTTCACCGGGTTCCACGAGGCCGAGGACTACCACAGGAACTACTACGAGAGGAACAGGCGGCAGAGCTACAGCCGGTACGTCATCGAGCCCAAGCTGAGGAAGGTCGAGAAGGAGTTCAAGGAGAGGATCAGGTGATGGTGGAGACGGCGGAGTACACGGTTTTGCGGGGCGACGGGGAGTATGAGATCAGGAGATACCCTTCTATGCTGGTCGCCACCGTCGGGGACGCCCCTTCGAGGTTCAGCGTCCTCTTCAAGTACATCACGGGCGCCAACCGTTCGAGGTCCAAGATTGCGATGACGAGCCCGGTCATCACGTCCACGGAGATCGCCATGACGTCGCCTGTGTTCAGCGACTCCGGGTCCATGAGCTTCATGGTGCCCTCGGAGTATGACGCGGAGACGGTGCCCGAGCCCACGGACGGGAGGGTGGCTATAAGCAAGGTGCCCGAGCGTGTGGTCGCCACGGTAAGGTTCAAGGGTTTCGCGTGGAAGGAGAGCGTGAGGAGGCAGACGGAGAGGCTCCTGGGATGGCTGGAGTCGGAGGGCATCGAACCCAAGGGGGCGCCCTTCCTGATGCAGTACAACCCTCCCTACGTGCCCGGGTTCCTGCGGAGGAACGAGGTGGGCGTGGAGATAGAGTACCCCTAGACACGTCCTCGCCTTTTCACGGTTTCTAGAAACCTTTTCAAACCATTAGACGCCTGAATTAAACCATAGATATTTCATACTTCATGTCATAGTATGACATGGAATGGATTTCAAGGTCAGACCCGAACTCAAGATAATGTACCCGACGGCCGTCTTCGGCGGCTTAACCATAGCCAACCAGCGGAACACGAAAATGCATCCAGGCCTAGAGCAGGCCAAACGCCAGTTGGAGGCCAGGATCAGTGATGTCTACCCGGACCCCGGGGAAGACTCGGTGGTCCAGGCGTATGCGGGGTACTTCGACAGGTGGGGGAAGACCTACCCTATCGAGTTCCAGATCAAGAGCGTCAAGAAGGGGAGGACGTTCCCCCAGGTATCGACCCACGTGGACTGCATGTTCATGGCCGAGCTTGAGGACAGGGTCCTCACCTCGGGGCACGATAGAGCCGCGGTCCAGGGCGGTCTTGTCTACGACCTCGCCGACGAGGGCGAGGAGTACGTCAAGCTCAACGGCAAGGTGCAGGTCCTGGTGAAGAACGACGTGGTGCTCAGGGACGACGAGGGCGTGTTGGCCAGCGTGCTGTTCGGCCCGGCGGCGAGGACGTCCATCCAGATGGGGACCGTGAACCCTCTCTACTTTGCGTGGTGCCCCGTGGGGATGAGCCGGGAGACGGTTGAAGAGCATCTATCCAATATACTGGGGTACTTGAAGATGGCGTACGGTGAAGGCGTCGAGGCGACGCGGCGCGTCATCTAGCATAAACGCGTCGATCCCTAAATCTTCAAGACTTTGTCGCAACAGACGAAGTTGCTAATATCCTATTATATGGCTAGTACTTTCTCCGGGTTATCCTTGACCATTACCCTGATTTCCTCGGGGTCGAACCCCCGCTCCAGGAGCAGGCTGATGTAGATGCGAAGCCCCTCCGGCGGCGCTGGGTTATGGACTTGTCCCCGGTCGCTAGCCAGTATATAGTGCTCTGGGCCCACATTTCTCACGGCCTCGGCTTCGTCAACTGCAGCGTGGGGATACTCATCGAGTCGTGTACGGAGGTCGAGGTCGAGAATTGCGTCGTGACTGGGAGCAGGTACGACGCCGTGAAGGTAACTGAGTCAGCCAACGTCACGGTGAAGGGGTGTACTTTCGCTGACGGAGAGGTGGGCGTGGAGCTGGAGAAGTCGGGCGGCAACAGGGTCCAGTACTCGGGGTTCGAGGCCCTGGGCCAGGGGGTGATCCTCGACGAGTCCAACCATAATTATCTGGAGGGAAACTCTTCAACGGTTGCGCCGACGCCGTGGTAATCAGCGTCTCGGGAGGCAACACCGTGGAGGGCTGCGAGGCTGACCGGGTGGACAGGTTCATAGCCTCCTATGTGTCGACGAGAAACCGCGCCGAGGAAAACCGGGTCGGCGAGTGCGTTTACGCTTTCGACTCTGGCTCCCAAGGTAACCTATACATCCTCGGGCCGGTCAACGTGACTGGCAGCGACTACGTCCTAGGCTTGAAGGAGGCCGCTGCGCCCCCCGGGTACGAGCTCGTCTCCGGTACGCTGAATATATCATTCATCCCGGGCGCCCTCGTGGACGGCTACACAGTAGTCTCGGTGAAGGTGCCTGAGCAGCTGTACCTGGGGCGGATGCCCGGGGACATGGGGCTGTACAGGGTTTCCGGCGGGGGCCTGCAGCCGTTAACGCGGGGATGCCTCGTAAACGCCACGGTGCGGCTGAACGCCACCGTCCGCGGTGACGGGTTGTACACGGTGCTTTTGTGGCGAGACGTTAGCCCCCCGACGGCGGCGATAAACGCGAACTCTACGGCTCTCACCGGGGAGCCCATAAGGTTCGACGGCTCAGGCTCATGGGACGACGTGGGGGTCGTGGGGTATGTATGGAGCTTGGGCGACGGCGGGGTAGCCGAAGGGGCGGCCGTCACGCACGTGTACTCTGAGCCCTGCGTCTACAACGTGACGCTGACCGTCTCCGACGAGTACGGCAACATGGACGAGGCGGTACACAAGGTTACGGTCGAGGAGCCCCGGGGCTTGACGGCCGGCAACACACTGCTGTTCGCATTCGCCGGCGCCCTGGTCATCGGAGCGGTGGCCGCCTTGTACATCAGGGAGAAGAGGTACCTGGAGAGGGAAGCCGAGAAGGTTCAAACAATGTGGAAAAGAAAAGAGTAGACCGTTTGCTACTCTGAGTAATCCTTGAGGTGTCTCGTCGGTTGTCTCTCCGAGGATTTTCTGTGCAGCTCGTTGTCGGCTGTGAGGAGCGTGGCTCCAAGTTTCTTTGCCGCGACGGCGTAGGCGGCGTCGTAGTAGGTGACGTCGCGCATGTGGGCCCATTCTAGGATGTAATGATGGTCGCCATCGTCGAGCATAACCGCGGGGATTTCTAGGCTGAGAAAGTCCCGCTGTTTCTCCGTGGCGGCTTCCAACTCCAAGTGTTTGCCTCGCACGGCCTTCCACAGGGCGTTGCCAACCTCGTATGCTAGGATGCCTGGGGCCGCCAGCTCTATGCGTTCCTCGACGTAGTCGCGGAGCACCGCGGAGGCCTCCTCGGAGAGTGACTCCGTCAGGAGGAACCTGGCGGCGACGCTGGCGTCTAGTACGTATCGCGTCATCGAGTTTCCCTGGCCGTCCTTATGGCTTCGTTTATGAAGCCGTCTGGGACCCTGTTTTCGTTTTTCTCCAGGCTGGTGAGGAGCCGTTCCCCGGCTTTCCTGCGTTTCTCTGCGGCAATCTTGGCTCTTATGGCCTCGCGTATGTACTCGGACCAGTTGACGTCTAGGGCGCTCATCTCCTTCTTCAGGTCGTCTTCGACTCGGACGGAAACGGAGGACATGTGTTACACCTCGTATATACGATTTGTATTTACGTATAAGCTTTACTTGGCTCTCCGATGGCATAACCGTGTCAGGGACTAAATAATTTCCCGCTTCCAGTATCTTAAGGCGCTTGTATGCTTGTGTGGGTTGACGGTCTTGTGCAGGCGTTTAACGAGGAGCACCACGTTGCGTCGGTGTTGGTGTGGTTGTATGGGGTGGTGGAGAGGGTTGTGGTGTGTGACGACGGGTCCGTGGGTCTCACGGGGAGCATAACGGAGGCAATGTGCCATGTGTGCCCGAGGCTAGGGTGCTACGACTTTGAAAGCGACACGGTCACTCTTTATCCCATGTAAGACTCGGGGGTGGTCAGGGTCACTTACGTTGCTGCTCTTTATCAGGAGCAACAGGAGCCCAGTTTTTTCCTTCTGTATTTGCTTGCTTGTGATGTTATACAATTCTGATATCATACCCGTTAGGTTGTGATCTTAACTGTTAGTGGTGGTTTGATCGATGTGTTTCGGATATGTTTGCGGTATTTGTTTGGGTGCGGTGTGTGGGTTGATCGTGGTTCTGGTGCCTGCTTTCACCGTTGCCGCTGTTCTGTGGCCTTTTTCATCGCAATATTCGGGTTATCTCTGGGAGGTTGTCGAAGTGTTTGTCGTTGCTGTATATCTCGTGTATCGTGTTTCCTTTCATGGTCTCGTAGGCTAGTGCGTCGTTTATCCCGATGGCATGTTTGTCGGCTACCTGGCGCCGCCCCCATCGTAGAGATACAGAAGAATCTTTATCAGTTGGTTGCATGAAGACCACCCTACTTGTAGGGAGGTAGTTCACTCTGGTATCTGTAGGTTTCTGGGATCGATTCTTTCTATGCCCGAGATTTTATCGTAAGCTTGATCTGTTGAGAGTATTGTGTGGTCGGGGACCTGTGGTGTTAGGGAGGTCGCTGCGTAGATGGCGTCGAATATGGATTTGAGGCCATAGCTTGTCATGAGGTCTAGGGCGGATAGAAGGATCTCTCGCGTTGGGTCTATGTATGTGATGTTCTTCAGGGTGGCTAGATTCGCGGCGTTGCCTAGTATGGTGGGTATTAGTGCGATGTCGCTGAAGACGTAGTATAGCTCATGGATTATGTCTGTTGAGGCCTGTATGTCTTGGAGGGTGTTGGTCTTTATTGCGTTGAAGATTTTTATGGCTGCGGGTTTGAGCCAGTCTTCTTTTTTCAGGTATGCGATGAAGAGGTCAGATTCGATTAGCATTTTGTGTTTCCCTCTTGGCTTTTTCTTCTCCCATTTGCTTGAGTTCCTGTGTTGTGTGTTGGGTGTCTATCGGCGTGATCTCTTTAGGTATTGGTATCAGTAGGTAGTTTTGTCCTCGGGGTATGATTATTGCTATTTCTGCTTTGAAGCCTAGTTCTTTTGGGAGGTATATGCGCCGCTGGGAGTCAATGGAGACGATGGTCATTTTTACCAATAAGCAGGGTTATTTGGTAGAATATTAAGTTTTATGGTTAAAGCGTATTCTTGTGTTGGCCGCGTTCCTCCTAACCTCCGGCGCCCTCATGATCTCGGGGATCGCAGGCTGGACGGCTATCCTTTTAGGCGGAGCACTATTCTTCGCGGCCTACGTCACAGCAGCACCCGCTTCAGGCACCTTGAAGAAGAGTGACATCGAGGACTTGGATGCGATAAGCGACGCGAGCCACGTCAGCTGGAAGACTCCCACAATAGAGTTCACCACCGCCTGCAACGTCCTGGGCGCCCCCGGCTACAGCTGGCAGTTCGTCGCCTCCGCAGGCAGCAGCATAGGACACAAGAGCCTCATCTTCGCGGCCAAGACCATGGCCGGAGCGGCACTGGACCTCATAGCAGACCCCAGGCTCCTGGAGAAGGCTAAAGAAGAACACAGACACCGGCTGGGAAAGAACATCTACGTCCCCGACCCCGAGCGCAGACCCCCCCTCGAACTCGCGAGACAGAGCGCCGAGAAACTCGGTAAAAGTCCCGAGCCGGTGTAAACTAACATTCCCTTTTTTATACTCTAGAACGGTGATGAGCATGTGAGTAGCCTATTTAAATAACCTGAATCATGTCCGAGTTTTCCATTATAAATTTATCAAGGAATCCCTTTTACACTAAAATTTATAGCGATCGTCATTATCACAAACAGTAATTTTAATAATATTGTGATTGTGTATCGCTGAAAAAAATGAAATCGTAGGGAAATGGAAATCGTTTAACCCTACACCAGAAACCAGGCATAATCTAAGAAATTCTTAAATCAGCCGGCGTTCAAGACTACACCCGAGACAGATGACCGAAGCCTACGTCGTCAAGGTAACCTCGGTGGGCCAAGTGACCCTGCCCAAAGAGATCCGGGAGAAACTAGACATAACCCGAGACGACTACATCGTCATAGAGAAGATCGGGGAAACCTACTTCATAAAAAAACTAAACCAGGAAAAAGACCTCATGGAGAAGATAAGTAAACGCGTAAAGAAAAGCGGCATAAAGAAGGAAAGACTCGACGAGATAATCGAAGAGGAAGCCGACGATGTCTGGAAGAAGCACCAAGGCCTTCCTTGACGCCAACACCCTCATAGGCGGGCTACTCTTCAAAGGCAACGAGACCACCCTTCTAGAGCTGGGACGAGTAAAAGCCATCGAGCTGGTTACCAACCACTACGTCATGGAGGAAGTCTCGGCGGCCCTCAAACGAAGAGAGTTCAGCCTAACCACGGGAGAGGTAAACACCCTCATTAAGTACCTATACACATGCATCACGGTCGAGGAAAACCCGCCAAAAGAGGCGATACACGAGAACATCGACCTCCTAGAAGACAAGAAAGACATCCTAGGTGCACTAGGAGCAACCTACTCAGGATCAGATTACTTGGTAACAGGAGACAAAGAACTATTAGATAAAATTCCATGCTCGACCACAATCGTAAAAATCCTCGAAAACGTCCTTCCCTAATCCGTCCCAGAAACCTACATATACAAGAATAAGATCGACTAGAAAGTAATTTAGCCTACCAACGCCGCCATCCCCCTGGTTCGTTAAGATATGCAGGTATCTTCAGTGCCTCAACACGTGTCCCGGCCTGGCCCCGGTCAGCTTCCCCTTCTCCACGACTATGGTGCCGTTTACTATGGTGTAGTCTACGCCGACGGGGTAGACGTCGTGGTTGATGCCCTGGGAGAGCTCGAGGCAGTTATGGAAGTTGGCCTTGTGTGAGACTGTCTCCGGGTCAAACACGACTATGTCGGCCCAATAACCCTCCTTGAGGAGCCCCCTGTCCTTGAGGCCCATCGTCTTGGCTGGGTTGTGCGTCATCTTCTTTATGGCGTCCTCCCACGTGAGGAGCCCCCTCTCCCTCACGTACTCGCCCAGGACCAGCGGGAACGTGCCGTAGGCCCTGGGGTCGGCCGAGGTGGCCGTGACGCCCCGGGGCGACTCGATGGGCGCGTCGGACTCGATGGAGACGTACGGCACCTTGAGCTGCTCGACGAGGGACGGGTTGTACATATGTCCTCGTAGGAAGTGCCCCTGAAGTTTAGCCACCTGAGGTAGCCATCCTCCTCCACCATCATGTCGAACCAAGCCGTCCAAGGATCCACCCCCCTGCTCTCCGCGATCTCGCTGAACGTCATCCCGACGTACCTCCTGTTGCCAGCCGTCCACACCTGCTGGACCTGCATCCTGGACCACGCCGGCTCCAGCTCGTCGGCGCCCCAACGGTGCGGCGGCTTACCCGGCACGCTGGCCTGGATGCTGCGCCACTGGGGGTAGTCCTCCTCAACGAACCTTCTGCGGACCTCGGGGTCCCTGAGCCGCTCCACTATCCAGTCGAACCCCTCCTCCCTGCGCCGGCTGAGCCAGCGGGGAAGCATGTAGACGATGTTCCCCGCTATGGACCCCGGGTACGTGTACATGTTAAAAGATATGTCGACGCCCCTGGCCCTCGCCTCGTCCACCAGCCTCCTCGTCTCGGCGTTGAGCCGGGTGTGGGACATGCATGTACGCACGCCCGATCTCTCGGCGATCTCGATGGTCTCCTCGATCGACGACCGGAGATACGAGTTCCTCATGTGAGGCATGTAGACGCCGCCGTAGCCCTCCACCACCCCGCACAGCTCCACCAGCTCATCGGTGTCGGCCCAGCACCCCGGGCACCCGGACAGCCCCGCGGACATGCCGAAGCCGCCGTCCTCCATGGCCTGCCTGGCCACCTCCTTCATGTCGTCCAGCTCGCGCCTCTCTGCCTTCCTAGCCTCCAGCCCCATGGCGTAGTACCTGACGGCCCCGTGGCCGAACATCATCCCGTAGTTGAGTCCCACCCCGGTCTTCTCCAGCCTATCTAGGTACTCGCCGAGGGACGACCAGTCGACGTCGACCTGTCTGCCATAGGGGAGGGGCCACGTGTTGTAGGCGGCCGCCGAGTAGTGCATGCTCCACCCCACCGTCATCCTGACGTACAGCAGCTTCCACCACTCGTCGCGGTCGATGGGCGCCGCCGCGTAGCCGCATAGCCCGCCAAGCTCGGTGGTAACGCCCTGCATCACCTTGCTGTCGCCTGTGGGGTGGACGAGGATGGTCCAGTCCGAGTGGGCGTGGTTGTCGATGAACCCCGGCGCGACGTACCTATCCGTCGCGTCGATGACCGTGGCCCCGTCCTCCCCCGCGAGGTCACCCGTCTCCGCTATCCTGCCATCGGAGACCTCGACGTCGCCCTCAAACATCTTCGACCCGGAGCCGTCGATGATCGTGCCGTTCTTGATCAGCAGATCGAAACGAGACAAACCCAAACCCCGTGCTTACCTTATCGACCCAGTATTAATTCCCTTGTGCTTGAGGCGGCGCAGGGGAGATGTCTATAAAAACCCTCCTCATCTCAACCCTCTTAGTGATCGAACTTTACGCCAAAGAACCATTTTTATGTTTGAGGATATTTTTTTTCTTAGTCTACCCATGACGCAGACGGTCCCCTCCTTCCCCGAGTTGGTGAGAGAGGCCGAGAATAGGTTGAGCAGGGTACTAGAGGGACGCTGCGTGATCTCGGTCCATCGTGAACTTGATGAAAACCTAAAGGTGGTCATCCAGACCATAGATCACGAGAAATTCAGGCAGGAGCTCTGGTACAGCCGCGACGAACTCGACACAAGGACCAGTAGGAAGGGGTTCCTGTGCCTTTTGGCGAGCCTCGACGGGAGAGCCGTGGCCTTCGACTACGGCTACGAAGACGAGGAAGAAGACACGTTCTATTCTGACTCCACGGCCACCCTCATCGAGGGCAAGAGGGTGGGCAGCACTCTGTTCGCGTTGGAGATACTACATTCCTATCTCCAGGGATGCAAGAGGACGAGGCAATCGACCGAGGAACTCGACGAAAAAGGGAGGCCTCTGACGCGGATCTGGGGTAGGCTCGGCTTCGAGGTGGTGTCTTCGGACTCCTCTGGGAACATAGAGATGGTTTTAACATACACGCCTCAACGCATGAGATCCCTTTATGAGAGTTATATATCGGACAAGCAATGATCCCATGAGCAGCAACCAGCAACGCCTATTATTCTCCCCGCAAACCAGGGGGGAAGGATCACTGAATACCTTCTAATACTTATAATAAAAGAAAAATATTAGAACCTAGGGATTAAAAAATCATAAATTTGTCCGTCATAGCTCTTTCTTATCTTGAAAATCGATGATTTTATCCTCACTTCACCGTAGATTCGGCGTTTGAATGGTTAAAGAAAAGAAATGGGATCGGTAGAGTTCTTGTTTTACATCTCAGAGAATACTTCTATGATCGCGTGAGTCATCGAGTTTCTGTCTCTTGGAGGCATCTTCGAGTTTGCCTCCATCAACGCCTCATAGGAATCGGCTTCAGTTATCCAAGCATAGTGGTATCGCGCTTGATGAGAAGTGTAGAGTTTAGTAGATTTGATGCCCTCGGTCTCGTTACAGGCCTTGTGCCATGCGTCGTTGACTTTTTTAAAGTCTGCCGGGGTTCCGAACCAGTCGAAATATGTTATCAATATCATTCCTTGTGTCTCAACTCTTTCTTTTTCTCAATCTTGGAGCTAGGTTCACGGGTAAACTTTAACCCTAGAACCTAAGCCTATTTGGCTGCAAAGGATATTTAACGGTTTACCGATGGCGAAATACGCTAATTGTATCCATAATTTTATCAGATATTGGATGCTTAACCAGTTCATGTCAAACGATAGAGTCGAACTGACGCAGCTTGAGAACGGAGACTTCATGATCAACTTCAACAACAAAGACATGAGTAACCTCCACATCCAAGACTGGCTGGACTCTGACTTCTCCTGTAGAACACTGTTGGCTGCGGCCGCGGTCTGCTGCGCCTCAGGCTCAACGTTGTATGAGCTGAACCTCCGGAAGCCCGGTGCACGGTACAACGGCTTCAAATCATCGGTTACATGGAGAAACGGCGAGGATGAGAAGGGCCGCAGAGTGGTCGAGGCCCTCGACGTGAAGGTGCAGGTCGATGTCCCAGAAGAGCATCTTGAAGAGTTCAAGGAGGTTCTAAAGGAACACGAGGACAACATGTGTTTCGTAGTAAGAAGCCTGGTCAAGGGCATCAAAGTTAAGATGAACATAAGCTCGATCTAACCATATTCTGCTTGTGCAGAAACTTGTCATTCAAGTTCGAAGATTTTTCAGGGTTAAACCTAAAAAATGGAGAAGGTTTTTCATTATTTCAAGTCATTCCGCTGTTTGCGCGGCTTTCGCGTTCTCGCATAAAGGACAAGACGCTGTAAGATACCTCTCCACCGTGGCGAAGGGCGTGAACTCTGATAGAAACCGAATTGCAGTCTTCTCATCGGGGGCCTCGTAGAACACCGCTATACCGTATCTTCCGAACAGCCTGCCGCTTTCGAGTATCTTGACGCCTTCAGGGAGTTCCACCTTTGCTTTCTCCATCTCTCCCTTCTCCTGTATCATCTGACCCATTGCCATTTTGTCCGCCGTGTTCTCATGCGCTTTAAAACAAAGCGAAAAACTTCATCACTCATACTCCTTTTGGTGCTTGTGTTGCTCCTTTTTCGGAGACAGGCTCATGAGTCAACATTCATAGAACGTCAACGTTAGAACCTGGTTCTATTTGCATGTGGAGGATATTTAACGGTTTACAGAGAGTAAACGATAATCCATTTCGATGATTTTATCCTCACTTCACCGCGCGCGGAGGGTTTATTCATTCATCTTATCGAGTATCCGCAATTATAGCACTTGTAGGTGTGCATGCAGATGGTTTCACCGCACTCAGGACAGGTGTACCGCTCTAGTTGCACCGTTATGAATGACTCCAATCCCTTGTCCCTGATCTCCAACAGGTTACCTATCAGGCTCGTACCATACTTTTTCCTGTATCTTTCATCGAGCCTCCTTAGGTTATCGCACGGGAACTCTTCACACATGTAACAATACTCAACGGAGCCATTCCTGAGCAGCTCGCAGTCCCGCTTCAAGAAATTACATGTCTTATCGTATACCCGGCAACCGGTACAGACATGCTTACGCCTCTTACTGCTCATAGTATAGCCGTGATAAGCCACACAGAGCACGCAGTATATCCCGCATGGAGCCACCAGAGAAACATCCATACCCAACCGTGACCCATGACACACGCACAGTAATAAAACCAGTTACTATAATCGGGCAGATAGTGTTACACGCCGGGGCTCCTACGTCGAGGCTACCCCCGTACGATGAACCCAGTTACCTGCCCTTGAAACTCGGCTTCCTCTTCTCCAGGAACGCCGCAACCCCCTCGGCCTTGTCCTCGGTCTCGAAGCACCTCGAGAAGAGTTCCTGCTCCCGCCTGTCGCCTTCAACCAGGTCCCCATACATGCTGAGGTTCACGAGCCGTTTATAGTAGCCCACGGCTATGGGGGCCCGTTCAAGAATCTTATCCACCAGCCATCCCGCCTCCGACACCAGCTCCATGTGGCCTACGACCTTGTTCACCAGGCCAATCCTATGCGCCTCCTCCGCGTCTATGGTCTCGCCGGTGAAGAACAGCTTCTTGGCTCTCTTGGGGCCCACGATCCTTGGAAGCCTCTGGCTGCCGCCGAACGGCGTCGTTATCCCCAGACCCGCGGTGGGCTCACCGAACCGCGCCCTCTCGGACGCAACCACCAGGTCGCACGCGATGGCCAGGTCGCATCCGGCCCCCAATGCGTACCCGTTGACGGCCGCGACGATGGGCTTGGGGACGCCCTCCAGCCTGTCCAGGACCCTGTGAGTCATGGCGGCGAAGCTGGCAGCGTCGCCTCGGTCCATCCCTGCGAGGGCCTTGATGTCTCCCCCCGCCGAGAACGCCTTGTCCGCGGCCCCCGGGGGGAGCAT
>Ga0272441_10006857_pt1 | contig 18828 bp, 19 predicted proteins | sample SSMProp6N_FD_193582 | JGI IMG/M metagenome (GOLD analysis project Ga0272441, IMG submission 193582) | Marine sediment archaeal communities from Little Sippewissett salt marsh, Falmouth, MA, United States - SSM-Prop-6N | ecosystem: Environmental > Aquatic > Marine > Wetlands > Sediment ... | reverse complement strand
TGGTCTCAATTTGCGACCACCCCATTTTTAAACTTAATAAATCGCCTGATTCATTTCATTCGATGAAAAATATTCTTAGGTGAGCAGATGCATCTTACGCTCAACATAATTCGTTGTCAATTTATCTCAAGGATTGCAGAGGGATGGGGTAAAAACAGGCAGAAGGATAAACAAGACTTAGGGCACCAGATCCCAGGCAGTCAAACTGGTGAGCTCGAGATCTTAGGCAGAACGAGCGTGGATGTTCGAGATCCCTGGCAGAAGGAAGAAGGAAGACTCAAAAATCTTTGGGAAAAACAGAATAACTAGGGAATGCAGATTGTAAAATAATAAGAATCAACCCTGAAGAAACTTCACACAATTAAAGAGGATATAAGGTCAATAATAACCATCAACTTCCAGGATAATTCCTTCCGGTCAATCGTTTAAATCTGCGCTTTTGTTCTCCAGGTTGAGAGTGTTCATTCTGTTTGTCCCAGTCGGAAAGAAATGCATGGAGTTTTTCATTCCAGTGGATAAGTTTCTTTTCGAGCCATATGTTTATAAGCTCCAGCGCAGAAACATTACCGGAAAATATCTCTTTAAATTGTTGTGCTGCGAAGTCTTTGATGCCTTGGTCCCCGGTAGTGATTGAAAAGCCATAAGCCAGGGCACAGGCAAGTAATTGAATATCAACGCGGCTGAGACTGAAGATCTTACCTGTATACATATTTACTGTGCCAAACTCATTCAATTGGAAAATTGTATCCTGATAAAATTGTATTTCCGTTTTCTGAAGGACTTCAGTAGAAAGGCATTTGATCTTGTTCTTGTATTTATCGCGCCAGGGATATTTTGATTTAAACTTCTGTGTTCTAAAAATCTCGTCCCGGACTGATTGAATGGTACAGCATTCATAGCGTTCATCAAGAAACATATCCGGGGCTATCCTGATGAGCAGAAGAATTGATGACGTATCACATAGGATATACATGCAGGCTTCAGCTATGCTCCAGAAGCTCCCGCCATGCAGTACGTACCTGTTGTGCATCGAGGGAGCTCTCAAGTCCGAGCCACTCCCCGAATTTTCTGGTTGAAGGGTTGTCGATCTGTTTTGATACGATATCGAAAAAGAGTGGGCTGAGTTCTTTCAAATTCATAATATATGCTGCAGGTTCTTTACTTTTAAAAAGGATTTCACCGACTGCAAGAAAATCCTTTTTCAGGTTTGTGTCTGCACCTCCTATTCGCAGATTGAAATCAGGACGCCTGGAATTGATCTGGGAACAGATACCGAAAATAGAATGACAGTATGTGCCTGAATATTTTTTGAGGATGTTAACCTGCTGACCGTCCGGCTTATCCTTGATGGCGTTAAACACCATTTCCACATAGGTGTCCTGATATTGGGTAAGACCTGCTGCCATATCACAAAAGTCTTCATCTTCAATTTCGTACATAACATGTCCATCTTCATCACGCACAGCATGTACAGTCTCATGAAGGAGTGCGAATATCAAATCCAACACGTTTGTTGCGGTATTGATGAAGATGACCCGATGTCTATGGATGCGGCAATAGAATGCATATCCCTTTATATGCACTGGGAATGCCCTGAAGATACAGACAATATTTAGTTTGGCAAGCAGAGAAAAAGCCTTTTCATAATCCATGGGCTTTCCAGGCTCAACCCCGACAATGGTACGCAGAGTTTGAGCCAGAGATCGGGCAGTCTCTATATCGCGTCCGCCTCGGAAAACAGGAACCAGGCCCGGTGAAGGGGCAAACCTGAAAAGACCCTCATATTCTTTCGCCAGGATCATGGCATTGTGTTCCATGGTTATATTTAATTTGGCACGCCCTCTTGTCCTGTGAAGAGGAATGGATATGGGAGATACAGATTCTTCCTGAAAAAAATAGTCAGGTGATACATTAAATATTCTGCACAATCCTATGAGATGGGTCCCTTTCGGCACCTGCCCTTTTATCCAGTCGTTCATGGTCTGCCTCGACACTTGAAGGTCCTTGGCAACCTTGGTTAATGGAACCCCCTTTTCCTTGGAAAGAATCTTAATGCGAGATCCGACCCACTCCATTTGCTCACCCCCCTGAACTAAGCTACTAATACCTATTTTATCGCTTAAATGTCAAGTTATCTTTACATAAAAGGCATAAAGTGAATATGCAACTTAAGAATGTGTCTTAAACTATAAACAGGAAATCCATCGTGCCTGAAGGTGCGCACAACATTACAAAAAGCACTGGTCATCAGATCAAGGCAGAAGGCAGTACGAGCCGGCTTGCTCAAGAACCCAGGCAGGGAAAAGTTGGAAAAGTTGGGACGTCCGTGAAATATGGACATTTAACCTCTCCCTTATTTGATTATGTAACACTATCCCATTACCTGGTCTCAATTTGCGACCACCCCATTTTTAAACTTAATAAATCGCCTGATTCATTTCATTCGATGAAAAATATTCTTAGGTGAGCAGATGCATCTTACGCTCAACATAATTTATTGTCAATTTATCTCAAGAATTGCAGAGGGATGGGATGAAAAAAGGCATCCCGCTTCACCTATGGCTACGCAGGACATGGGACGAGCGAGGTTTATTTCCCCATCATTGACTTCCAGGCAAAACGCGTCAGGAAACTTTCGGATACATGGAAGTAGAAGTGTCAGGTCTAGAAACTTGAACTAAATGTTCTAATGTCACAATTCGAGACACCCCTTTTCTTGTTTATCCTTACATAGAATCTCGCTGTTGGATCTCGCCCACTATCTTTCGGTGAAGTGTCTCATTGATCGGATAGAAACTGATGAAGATGATACCTGCGATGATCAGCACAATGGGCACGAACGTCGTGATGATACGGATACCTTCGAGCACCTGAAAGGATTGCACCTTATTGGGCTCGAACCCGATAATCCCCAGCCCATGGCCGGCAAAGAAGCCTGCCAGGGCCGAGGCCAGCTTCTGGCCGAAATAGAAAAAGCCGTACAGAATGCCTTCGCGGCGCAGGCCGGTTTTCCACTGGCTGTACTCGACCGTATCAGGTATCATGGCTATCGGGCTGAAGTAAATCGTGGAAATACCGATGCCGGCCAGAATAAAAATCGGAATGATAACGGCAATGTTTAGTTCACGAATGAAGAAAAGGGCGATAAGCATCAGCGCCAGGAGGCCCATTCCCAGGTTGAAACTGGCCCGCTTGCTCAATTTATTTGCGATAAAAACCCAGAAAGGCATTGCCAGTGCAGCCGACACAAAGATACACAACAAAGCGATCGTGGTAAAAGACTCATTGTCCATGGTGTATTTAAAATAGTAGTTTACCATAGCGGCCAGAATGCCGACCGCTGCCAGGTGAAGGATCATCCCCACAGTCAGAACAATGAACGGTGGATTGCTTTTGATGATTTTTATGATATCTGTGAGACTGTAGTTTTCATGGCTTGTCTGCCGGACAGGTTCACGCACTGAAAAAAACGTGACCAGGATAATAACTACCACGAATATGCTATAGATGCCGATAGTAATCCGGAATCCTATAAGCGGAGAAGAAAAAATGGAGATCAGCGGTTTGGTTGCACCAGCCACGATCAGGGATCCAAGGATGGCGCAGAACATGCGGTAGCCGGTAAGGTTGGATCGCTCATTTGTATCCAAGGTAAGGGCCGGGGTCAGCGCACTATACGGGATAGTTACCACTGTGTAAAATGTGCAGACCAGCAAGAACAGAATCAGGGCATAGATTGGCTTCCAGCTGTCGGGAATAGGTGGGGATGCAAAGAGCAGGAAAAAGCTCAGGCCCAGAAACGGGGCGCCGAAAAGGAGATAGGGCCTTTTCTGGCCCCAGCGGGTGCTTGTACGGTCGGAGATGTAACCCATGATAGGATCGCTAACGCCGTCCCATATTTTTGATACCAGGAAGATAGTGCCGGCAATTGAGGCAGCGATACCGAATACATCTGTGAAATAGAACAACAGGAAAATCAGCAAGCTCTGAAAGACAAGGTTGTTCCCGAGATCGCCTACACCATATCCAAGCTTGACACCCAGTGAAACACGTTCTGAATCAGCATTAACACGGCTTGTTTCATCCATGGTATTCCATCCTTTTGTCCAAAATGTAAAAGATTAGATGTGAGAATTTAAAAAACTCATCGGTTCACGCCATGTTTTCTTATCAGGGATTATCTGCCGAAATACGACCATCTTTGAGGGCTTTTCTGAACAATGCTATGCTCTGTGCCACCCCTTGCTTAAGCGTTGTTTGAGGCAGCGGCCCCAGGAGTTTAACAAGCTCGGAGTTGTCCATCTCTTCCGGAAAAGGTAGCGCTGTGTCATCATAGGTGATGGTGCCCTTTTGTGAAGGAGCCGCTTCCTCGATCGCCGTGACCACATCGGGCATGGAAACCGTTTCCCCCCCCATGTTGAAGGTGCGCGCATCGCTAATCTCTTTTCGGGCTGCCATGATAAATATTCTGGCAAGGTCATCGTTGTACTGGAAGCCGAACCTTCCTCCATAAGATATTTTGTAGGGCTTTTCAGCCGCTGCACAGAGCATGGCCTTGGTCGGCGTGGATGTCATACCCTGGTCGCGGCCGGGGCCATAGGCAACATAAGGCCTAAGCCCGATACTGGCGATGCGATCATTCATCCAATATACCCTGGCAGTCCACTCGTTGGCCAGCTTGTAAACCCCGTAGTGCGAACGAGGCAGCAGAGGCGCATCATCGCGCAGAGGGCCTGCCGGATAGTCCTCCCTGGGGCCGTACACGGCAGTGCTGCTGGCGAATACTACCTGCGAGATTCCGTTGGCCTTGGCAGACTCAAAGAGATTTACCGTTCCCTTCACGTTAACCAGCGCCCCGAGGGGCGGGTCGGCCTGGCAGAAGGGAAACTGCATTGCGGCCAGGTGTACAATACGGTTTGCCCTGAAATCCTTGATTGCCCGGCTTATACTCTCCAGGTCTGTAATGTCTCCTTTGCTGAAGGTGACCCGGGAAAGTTCTGCGGGGGTCATTATGAGTTCCATGCGGTGAAACGCGTTGCCCCTCACGAGCACACCCACCGAAATTTTTTCACGGACAAGATTGCGCACTATCCATGATCCGATACAACCCGTTGCTCCGGTTATAAAAAATCTTTCTTCCATGTTTCACCTATTGCTTTTTAAGTTTTTGTGTTGTCCATGAGTTTCTTTTCCACGTGGTTCAGGTGGGCCATCATCGCCTGCCTGGCCTTTTCAGGGTCCCTCGTCTTAAGTGCCTTTACAATGGCCCGGTGGTCCTTGACGGTCTGGCGTCTTACCTCGGGATCATCGCCGGTCTTCCTCCTACTCAGCACTCCGATTTTGTTGATTGACTGCATGAAAACAGGAAGTATCCGGTTCCTGGCCGCCTTTAATATTAAATCGTGCAGTTCCATATCGGCCTCAAGGAACGCATCGGGATCGTCAATTATCTGGTTAGCTGTTGCGATGCTTGCTTCCATTTTTTCAAGTTCATCGTCGGTGATGTGAAGGGCGGCCATCTCAGCGATACTCGTTTCCAGGATTCGGCGGGCCTGAAACAGGTCCTGGTAGGTGGAATCGTCCAGGGCAAAAACAATATCCAGGTGCTCCACCAGCTGTTCCGGCTCCAGGGTAGTAATATAGTTGCCGGAGCCCTGCTGGTTTTCGATAATATTCATAAGCTTAAGTGCCCTGAGAGCCTCGCGCAAAGAAGGCCTGCTCACCTTCATCATCTGGGCCAGGTCCCTCTCCGGCGGCAGACGGTCGCCGGGCCGAAGTTGTTTTTGCTTGATGAGGGTCAGAAGACGGTTGGCGATCTTCTCTGAGAGACTATCGCGTTCCATCTCGCCGTAGCTTATATTGGATTTTTCAATTTTCATATCATTTTGCCACCCAGCCGCAGTCCACCAGCAGGTCGGTCCCGGTGATAAACGAAGCCGAATCACTGGCAAGAAAATAGATTGCCTCGGCGATTTCTCCGGGATCGGCCCAGCGGTTGAAGGCCTGCTCTGCTTCCCTGATTTTCTTGACCTCGGCAAAAGATTTTCCGGTGCGCTTAGACTCCAGGGTTATATCACCGCGCAGCATCGGAGTGTCAACGGAACCCGGGCTTATGGAATTTACCCGGATATTGTACGGGGCCACTTCCCAGGCCACAGCACGGGTAAAAGCGATAATGGCTCCCTTGGTGGACCCGTAAATGGCGTGGTCTGTCTGGCCCACATGGCCTGAGACAGAACCCATGTTGACGATGGAGCCGCTTTTCTGGTTCTTCATGATTGGCAGGACATGTTTGCAGAAGAGAAAAATGCCCCCCAGGTTGACGTCAACCACCCGGCGGAAATCCTGCCAGTCGGTTTCATCGAGCGGCTTGACAATCACGATACCGGCGTTGTTGTTGAGCACATCAATACGGCCGTATTGTTTCACGACATCTCCAACAAATGTCGTGACGTCTGATTCCTTCGATACATCACACTGCCAGGCTCTGCATTCTCCTCCTGTGGCAATGATTTCGCCCTCCACCTGGTGTATTTTTTCAACCACATCCAAAATGGCAACCGCATACCCCTTATGTGCGAAGAGTCTTGCGGCGGCCTCGCCGATGCCGTTGGCGGCTCCGGTAACAATGGCAACCTTTTTATCACTCATCATTTATCTCCTTTAAGCAAAAAAGTGTTGTAAAGCGTAAATTGTCATAGTGAAAGAATTTCCCGGGCGTCGTCGGGTGTGGCCACCGGCCTGCCCAGCATGTTGGAGATTCGGGCGATCTCTTCCACCAGTTCATATGTCGCGCTCAGCCTTCCCTGGCGGTTAAAGGGAAAATCTTCTGTCCCGACCCTGACGTTGTCGCCATGCATGATGGCTGCTGTCAGGATCTTCATCTGGTCTTCATGCATGATGCTGACCGTCATGGCACATGCCTCTGGCATGCATTTGCGGCGGTACCAATACTCCTCCACCGTGGGGGGCGACCAGGTGCCTCCGGGCCATCCGAAAAACAGCGTTGTGATATAGGGCTGTTTCAGAAGCACCTTGTCTATAAGATAGTTCAGGTTCCAGATAGAGCCGGTATGCCACACCTCGAACTCCGGCCGCACTCCGTATTGTTTGCAGGTTGTCGCATACTCGGTGAGCTCTTCTTTCGTATGGAGTACATTGCAGTCCACTTCGGCAAAGGCCTCGTCGTGATGATTGAGGACAATCGAGATCATCTCGGCCTTGTGCTCGAATACCTCGATCCGCTCGGCAAGCGTCAGGCTTGACATGCCGCACTGGATGATCATGTCCGAGGCATCCCGAATGGAGCCGATCACCTCGGGCCACTGGCCTTCTCCGTGAATGTGGAAAATCGCAGCACCATTTTCGCGGCAGAGGCCCGCTTCACGAGCGATCTCCTCCGGGGTGTGGGGATATTCCACCTCAGGATGCATCCAACAGGTATTGGGTGTTGCCGTAATTATAAGGGGATTCATTCCTTTCTCCTTTTCAACAGTGTTTTTTCAGTTTACTTCTGCGAACACTCCCGTTCACAGACTTGCCGGGACAATGACGATTTGCGTAAAAAACGTGTCGATCCGTTCACCGCTACGATCCCTTTGCACTCAGCATGTGCTTGTCCAGAGTCGAGATCTTCCGGCAGCCGGTATCGGTGATTACGTAGCAATCCTCGACGCCGATCAGTGTGTTGCCAAATGGTTCCCAGGCCTCGATTTCGAAGACCATGTTCTTTTCGAAAGCACGGTCATCCACTCCCATTGTTCCGAAAAGATGATGTTCCTCGCATTCCAGCCCAAGGCTATGCCCGACAATGAAAGTCATGCCGTCGGGCTTGATCGTTTTGTAAAATGCAACGGCTTCCTCATTGAGCTCTTTGATATTCACACCGGGTTTGGCGCGCTGTTCGTAATACTCCTGAAACTGGATAAGCCGTTCGATCAATTCCGCAGCATCGTCGGGTACCGGGCCCAGCACGACATGGCGATTAATATCAGACACATAGCCCTTGTACACGGCGCCGAAATCGAAGCGGATAATGTCGCCCTTTTTGGCGATGGTTCCTGTCCCGGGAGCTTCGGGGTCTGATCCACCGATGCTCATGGTTAGGTGATCCCAGGCCTCGGCACCTTCTTCGATCATGGTTTTGCGCGCCAGCTTGAGGAAATCGTTGTCACTCATCCCCTCTTTGGCCGCCTCGACGCACGCCATGATTGCCTTTTCAGTGATTTCGGTGGCTTTTTCAATGAAGCTGATTTCCTGCTCGCTTTTCACCAGCCGCATATCAAGTATGGCCTGGTCCGCATCCACGATCTCGGAATCCGGGTTCTTGCGTGCCAGGTGATCCAGGATGTATTTCGGCGCCCAGGATTCGACCCCGATGCGTTTTCCCATGAGCCCCCATTTCTTGATCTTCGACCACAGGGCCCGCTTGACATCCTTTTGTCCGATAGTTCCCTTGTGATCGGCGACCCAGCAGAAGGTATCGACACTCTGAAAAAGATCCCAGTTGAAAAGAGTGACATCCCCTTCGCGCCGTATCATCGCGACGTTGGGATACTGGTTGCTCAGGGCGAAGAGAATGGGGTTTGGCGCGGCATGCAATGTCGGCAGCCCGCTTAAGTAGTAGACATTGACCGGTGTTGTAGCGATCAAAAGATCGAGGTCGTGTTTGTTCATGATCTCCTCGGCCCGTTTCCGGTTAAAACCTATCGCTTTCATGCGCTTGACCTCCGGTAGTTTTTTATTGGTGGGGATATGCTCAGTGAGATTCTCCAAAATGCTTCGGGTTCCCCTGGTCTTTGCCACATTATCCAGTTCATCCCGGGTGGAGGCCTTGCCTGTCTGGGCCGAAAGATAGCCCATCAGTACTCCGGCAATGGCACTTCTGGCCTTCTCGGGGGTGAATTCCGGCTCCCGGTTTTCAAGAATGCAGCGGGCAAAGTATTCGTCTTCATGTTTAACGGATATATTATAATAGCGTGGGAAGGCGGCATGTTCGATCTCAGGCTCGAACCATTGCTGCTTATGTTCGCCCATTGCTTCGTGATGTGAATAAATCCGTATTGGATTTTCCCACATGTGGTTTTCCAGGATGGTGCCTTTTGTTCCGTAAATCTCCAGGCTGTTGAAGGGAGGTGTTACCTGGGTAAAGCTGACGACGATCTCGCCCATTGCCCCGTTTGCAAAACGGATCATCGACAGGGCATTGTCCTCGGCCTTTTCGGGCAGATTAACGGCCTGTTTTGAAAGCATCGCCGTCACGGATTCGACTTCATCTTCAAGCACCCATTCCAGGGTTGCAAATTTATGGGCCCCCATATCCATGAAACAGCCGCCGCCGGCTTTTATGGGATCGCCTTTCCAGAAATCCGGCTGGCTTAAGCCGGCAATCTCGTTTACGCCCTCAAAGGCCCTGACCATGAAAACATCACCGACAAGCCCGTCTCGAATTGCGTCGTGAATATACTTGTGCGCGGGCAGAAAGCGATGGTTTTCGGCGATCATGAATTTAACCCCTGCCTCCCGGGTGGCTTTTATCATCATGTCGCAACCCTCCAGAGTCGTTGCCATAGGCTTTTCGCACAGCACGTGTTTGCCCGCAGCAGCGCACTGGGTCACGATTTTCTCATGATATACATGCGGCACCATGACCAGAACGGCGTCGATATCGCTTTGTAAAAATTCCTGTAAATCGCTGTAGGGCTGCATATCGTTCACCCTGTAGCGCCTGGCCATCTTGGAGGCCTGTTTCTTGTTGATATCATACACGGCCACAAACTTGACCACGGAGGATTCTGCGCAGGCGTTGCTGTGGAAACTCCATGCGCCACCCGCTCCGATCACGCCGAATTTAACCTGCTTCATTGAGCTAACCCCTTTTTACATTTATCGTACTGCCTGTATGCGAGATATGATCGACAAGCTTCATCTGCCCGATAGAAGATCGGCCGGCACACCATTGCAACCGGACAATGCTTTATTCCATCTCCTCCTGGACCAGATCCAGGATATTGCGAAACACGATTGCATCGTTGATGACTCCGTCGACCTTCAGATCGCCGTTCATGTAGGCCTGTGTTGGATCGACCCGCCCTGAAAAAATGCCGATGGCCAGTTCCTCACTCATATCCAGGGTTATCTTGGGATTTTCTATATCGCCCGATCCCATTTCAAGCCTGGCATCCTTGATACTGAACCATGCAGTAGGACTGCCATTGATTTTAAACAGAAACGTGCGGTCAAATCCTTCGACTTCATCCTGAATGTCTTCCGTGTTGTTGGAAATCTGAATAAAAACCGTAAAGAAGTCCTTAAGGTCATCCATACCGAAGTCGCCATCATCGATTTTGTCCTGGATTTTGTCCCTTAACGCTTCATCGATAGGCTGATTACTGTCAATTTTCCAATTCATGATTACACCTTTCCTCCTTGAATGTGGCAGTGATGTCACCGGGCTCAAGCAAATTTCGTCACCTTACGCTGTATTGTCTTATTGGTATTACCAATTTACTTATTTACCATTTTTGTTTTCGTGTCAAGAGTTATGATTAGGCCTGTATCCTTATTGTCTTTTGCATCCTCCTTTATCCACCTTGTATTACTCTCTCACCTTAAAAATCATATGACAGAATCCATTAATCTGAAAAAAAGTATTTGACACATTCGATATATCCATCCTATTGTTTCTGCCAATAGAAACCAGGAGCAGCCATGGATACGCAACAGGAACTTTTAACCGTGTTTACAAAAATCACGGACCCCCAGGAAATGGAAGTTTTTTTCCGGGAAATCTTTACCCCCAAGGAACTGGAAACCCTCGTACTGAGATGGCAATTGCTGAAAGACCTATACGAAGGGCAGTCCCAGAGAAGCATTGCCGCCAAGCACCGCATCAGCCTGTGCAAGATCACCCGGGGATCGAAGATTCTGAAAAAAGAGAATTCCGTTACAAAAAGAATTCTTGATACATCTTACGAAGGAAAGGAATAACATGAAAACAACTTTGCAATCATTTCAGCTTCCCGACCAAAATGGATATTTCGGTGAGTATGGCGGCACTTTCGTACCGCCACAGCTCGAGGAAATACTTGATGAAATCACCAGCGCCTATATGCAGATCAAGGATGATGAGAGTTTTCTCACAGAGCTGCATTCGCTCTACAAACATTATGTCGGGCGTCCCAGCCCGGTCTTTTTCGCCGGCAAACTTTCGCAGAAGATAGGCGGAGCAAAAATCTACCTGAAACGGGAAGACCTCAACCACACCGGGGCCCACAAGATCAACCACTGTCTTGGCCAGGCACTACTCGCCAAAAAAATGGGCAAGCAGACCCTTATCGCAGAGACAGGGGCCGGACAGCACGGAGTAGCCCTGGCAACAGCGGCGGCCCTGGTTGGGCTCAAGTGTGATATTTACATGGGAGATGTAGATATTATTAAAGAAAAGCCCAACGTAATCAGGATGAAGATCCTGGGGGCACGGGTTATTTCTGTTTCCCGCGGCACCAAAACCCTGAAGGATGCGGTTGACGATGCATTCGAGGCCTATCTCAAAGATCCTGTCACGCAGTTTTATGCAATCGGTTCGGTTGTCGGCCCGCACCCATTCCCCATGATGGTACGCGACTTTCAGAGCATCGTGGGCCGTGAGGCCCGCCAGCAGTTCGTCGAGATGACCGGCGCGCTGCCGGACAACCTTGTGGCCTGTGTAGGCGGCGGATCGAACGCCATGGGTCTGTTCACTGCCTTCCTCGATGACGCAGACGTGAGCATCTTCGGAGTCGAGCCATCGGGGTTGAGCCTCAAGGATGGTGAGCACGCGGCCACCCTGACACTGGGCACACCCGGCATACTCCACGGTTTCAAGTCATACCTGCTCCAGAACAAGAAGGGAGAGCCACTCAAGGTATACTCGGTGGCCAGCGGGCTCGACTATCCCGGCGTAGGTCCTCAGCACAGCCTTCTCAAGGATCTCAAACGGGTCTCTTACGTCACGGCAAATGATCGAGAGACCATCGATGCTTTTTTTGAACTTTCCCGGGTCGAGGGCATCATCCCCGCCCTGGAAAGCGCTCATGCCGTAGCCTTTGCGATCAAGCTGGCATCGGAGCTAAAAAAAGAAAATACAATCCTCGTAAACCTCTCGGGCAGGGGAGACAAGGATATAGATTATGTGACCCAGACCTACGGCAAAGAATACGGGGTAGACTAGTCCGGATAAAGGATGTTCTCGTGAATACATATGGCCCGGAGGGTTCAGTCGGGCCTCTCTTTATCCCGGTCTGCATAGCAAGAGGCTGGTGATATCAGCTTGGGCAGCCATTGCCTGCCATCCCTGCTCGAGCCATCTTGTATTTTCTTAGGTCACCGCGTGGAAAGCCAACAGGTGAAAATCATACTGAACACGAGGCGATAACCGAAATACCGTTTACATAACATTAACAATGTCTTAACCGTACTTTGACACTACATTTTCAAATAATATGATAACAGAATCATATGGGCTGGTTTGCAGATTCCGGGAATTGTTATAATGATAGAAAAAATGACCAATCTTCCTGAGTCTCCCGGATACAACCATCAGCTCAAATATATCTTTTCGAGGTTCAAAGCAAAGTGGTTTATGCATTGAAAAAAGCAAGCATGAAAGTAAAGGATCCGTTGAGCGGCCTGACTCATTTCTTAGCGATCATACTGGCAATAATCGGCATGGCGGTCCTGATCTATAAATCCAGTTCTCCGGTCAAACCCTGGCATATTGTCACCTTCAGTATATACGGAGCCGGAATGATTTTCCTTTACGGAGCCAGCACATTATATCACTGGCTGCCTCTGTCTGAAAAAGGCACACATTACCTCAGGAAACTGGATCATATGATGATCTTTGTGTTAATTGCGGCAACATACACTCCTTTCTGTCTGATACCGATGCGCGGACCATGGGGCTGGAGTTTATTCGGATTAATCTGGGCTCTGGCGTTGCTGGGTATATTCTTTAAGCTTTTCTGGATTGAGGTACCCCGCTGGTTGACCGCGCTGTTGTATGTGGGCATGGGCTGGATGGCTTTAATCGGGATTGTGCCCCTTGTAAAGGCAATTGAATTCGGTGCCCTAGCGTGGGTCCTTGTCGGAGGAATTCTCTACTCGCTGGGAGCGATTATTTATGCCATCAAAAAGCCCGATCCATGGCCCAGCATATTCGGTTTTCACGAAATTTTTCATGTTTTCGTAGTATTTGGAAGCGGAGCCTATTTCTGGGTAATGCTGAAATATATCCTGCCAATGCAATAGGGAATAAAAACCCCTTTGAAAGCTTTGAGTGAATCATTCATCAAAATCACGATTAAAAAATGCCCGCAAACAGGACTGACCTCTTCACCGATAAAAACGCTTAATACAAAGCTCTAAAATTAACCTCCATATCAATCTGACGAGCATATGCATGGGCATGTTTAAGTGTTTTTGACTGAAAATAGTCTTCCAGGACCAAGGTTTTTTTCCTGGGAGAAAAACCTTCCTTAACCAGAACGAATGTATAAACGGTTTTATCTATTAACTCCGTATTCCTGGTCTGCAAAGCACTTTGAAGTTCATCCTTGCCTGAAATCTGTGCTCGTTCATCTCCAGCCACATTTGAACGCTTTTCGAGATGCACCGTGCAGGGAGTTGTTCCCTGAAGTTGCTGGTTTACATAGACTTTTGCACCTGGTGGTATTGAAGAAACATTCACCTGAAGTTTCAGGTTTACATATCCTGTCCACTGATACCAGATATTTGATCTGTCATCGGATACAGTGGCGCATCCGAAAAAAAGCCAAAGCGCAAAAAGCAGCAATCCTGGTTTCGATACAGTATGCATTCTTGAAAATCCTTGTTTTACTCTTTGGTGTGCGCTTGATTGACTGATTTAAACTTCCTGTCTGTTACTAATACCCCATTTTTTATATAAATGTAAACACCGGTCTCCTTCAGCATCTACTATGATACCTAGCAGTAACAGGGATAGTTATTATTGTTTCTACCTTTTGTAACACTCAAACCTTATGATTGCCCCTGTAATGAATTGTGCTTTACGAACTTACCTGTTTGGGCTAGATTCCTAAAAAGAGCACCGGCAAGGGCCAGACCATTAAAAAACACAGCTGATATACAAGGTAGGAGGGGTATGCATGTGTGGTCGTTTCGCACTTACAGTCAATCTCAATAAAGCCCAGGAGATATTGCCGGGACTTACGGCGGACAACGAAATCCGGGAGGCCTTCAGGCCCCGCTATAATATCGCCCCTTCCCAGCCGGTGCTGACAATATTGAATGACGCGCGCAAAGAGCTCCGCTTTACCAGCTGGGGCCTGATTCCTCACTGGGCAAAAGACACGGCAATTGGCAAGAAGATGATCAATGCCAGGGCAGAGACCCTGTCCGATAAGCCATCCTTCCGAACTCCTTTCAGGAAAAATCGCTGCCTTATTGTGGCAGACGGTTTTTACGAATGGAAAAAGGAAAGCTCAAAAGCGAAAACACCCTATTTTATCCGCATGAAAAACCGGCAACCCTTTGCATTCGCAGGGCTGTGGGACCGCTGGGTCAACAAGGAAGATGAACGCGACATCATCCTGTCGAGCACGATTATCACCACCGAGCCCAATCAGCTCGTGGCCGGGATACACAACAGAATGCCGGTTATCCTGCATCCCGACTTTTATGAACTCTGGTTAAACCCGCACGAAGAACCACCCGACACATTGAGCACCTGTTTGAAGCCCTACAATGCGTTTGAGATGGAGGCCTATCGAATATCCAAGGCAATCAACAGCCCGGCAAATGATTCGCCGGATTGCATCCAATCCCTGGATTCCGAGATCCTGCCTTTTGCATGATTTTTATAAAAAGCTGAGCATTCATGAATCACCCCCCGGCCATAGAGCTTGACAGTACCACAGCTTTTTCATACACTCCTTAATCATACTGGTTGAATTTACTTGAAACTTTCCACCATGATTTACCAGACACCATTACGTAAAAAACGTATATCATAAAGGAGCAGACCATGAAGACCACTATGGTCATACCCTCGTACTGGAGGCGTGAAAAGGCTCTCGGGACCAGGCAGACCGATACGGTCTATGATCACCCCACCCCTCTAGACGAGGATGGAACACTGGCCCGCGCACTCAACAGTATCAACATCCTTGATGACAAAGATTTCGAACTGGTAATCATTGCCGTTGCCAATGCAGCGGATGTTGAAATGCAGGTCGAGCAAAAGGTAAAAAACATTCTATTGACAACCCGGGTCGATATCCCGGTCTATCTGTTCAGCCATTCCCACCTGCAACGCATGCATGCTTGTCTCAGAGATACAGGGGGAGAAAAATACAATTATCTTCTCAAGTTGAGCGGCTATTCCAGCATTCGCAATCTCTGCCTGTTTCTGCCCCATGTACTTAACAGTGAGACAGCTGTATTGATTGATGACGACGAGGTTTTCGAAGATCCGCAATTCATACGCAAGACACGCGAGTTCATCGGAAAAAAAATTGATTCGGATTATATCGGGGCGGTGGCAGGCTACTATCTCCAACCCGACGGCAACTGGCGTCTCACGAAAGAGAGACAGCCCTGGATGATCCATTGGGACAAGCTTGACAGAATGAACGAGGCCTTTGAACAGATCATCGGCCGGGAGCCGCGCCTGAAGCAAACTCCCTTTGTCTTCGGCGGCAACATGGTTATCCACCGTGAGATCTTCAGCCGGATCCCATTTGATCCGCATGTTACCCGCGGTGAAGATATCGACTACCTGATCAATATGCGCATGTTCGGTTACAAGTTTTTCCTCGATAACACCCTGGCCATCAAACACCTGCCGCCAGCCAAGCATCATCCCACCTGGAAACAGCTCAGAGAAGATATCTATCGGTTCGTGCGCGAACGCGCAAAGCTCCGTTTTCAGAAGCCTGTTTCCAATATGGCAGGGATTAGAGCAGAAGAGCTTGATCCTTATCCCGGTGCGTTTCTAAAAGACGACCTGGAACAAAAGGTTGCGGATGCCTGCCGGGAACTGGCCGAGACCTATCGCGAGCAGGGCAATGAAGATGATGCAATCGAGGCCATGCGCAATATCGAGATCGCTATAAGTGAAGCCGCAAGCAAGGAAGACAGTTTCGGCAGGCTCTTGGAGTTGCAGCAACACTGGCACAACATGATGCAGTTGACTGCTAAAGGCAATGTCAGACCGAGGTTGAAGCAAATTTTAACAGAGCGCACATGAGATTGAATACACCCACCGGTTGTCATTTGGCTTTGTTTGATAAAACATAAGGAGGAGCTTTGTGAATTTACTTGTTATCCCCAAAGTCTACCCGAGGGCCAGTGTCATTGGCGGCCCGATCCTGATACACCACCGCATCAAGAATCTCAGCCGGATGGGCTATAGTATTACGGTTCTGGCACCGGCTACCTGCGAGGAAGATCACAATGATACCAGCCTCAAACCATTCTGCGAAAATATCATCCTGATCGACTCCCCCGGGAAGAAGTCCATAAAGGAAATCGAGGAACTGCAAGCCGAACACAACCGGCCGTTATTTTTTCTCTCCGGAGACGGGGCATACGACATAAAGTTCGATGATGCCTTCAGACTGCTCCTCGCAAGCCGCCACTGGGATGTCATTATCGCCGAGTATTCCATGATGGGACAATATATCGAGGGGGCCGGACCAATTATATCCCCCAATACCATGACCATCATCTCCGTACATGAATGCTATACACAGGCTTTCCGCCAGCGCGTGGAGAAAGGGGAACAGATTCCGGCCAAGACAATCGACCAACTCTATGAGTATGAATTCAAGATGTATCGCTCGGCCAAACACATCCTGACGCTTACCCGTGAGGACAAAGACGCGGTTGTTTCTCTGGGCCCGTACCTTTCCGGCAAAACACATGTGGTTCCCCACGGTGTTGACACTGACTTTTATACTCCGCCGCCTCCCAGGCCGGTATCGTCTTGCAACATCCTCTTTCTCGGCAATTTCAGGCATCATCCGAATGTCAATGCTGTGCACAACTTCATGCAGCACTGCTGGCCCGTGATATCACAAGAGGTTCCGGATGCAATATTTTACGCCATCGGTTTCGATCCGCCAGCCGAGCTTGAAGCCTATCAGAGCGAGCGTGTAATCGTTCGTGAGGGTGGATCGCATGACGATGTAAGGCAGATCTACTGGGCCAGCGATGTCTTCGTGGCCCCCATCGAGCTTGGCGGTGGCTTTCGCGGCAAGATGCTGGAAGCTCTTGCCTGCGGTCTGCCGATTGTCTCGACCAGGCTGGCCGCATTCGGCATAGAGCCGGATAACGGCCACGGAATGTTTGTTACCGATGACTATCAGGAATTCTCGCGGAATGTGATATCTCTATTGAAAAACACGCAATTCAGAAAATCAATGAGCGACATGGCCCGGGCATTAGGCCAGCGCTTTGATCATAAACATGCAGCTGAAAAACTTCATTCCACCATTCAATCTTATTTATTGAAGTAAAATTAATCACTTTCGCACAAAGCTTATCAGCGCTTAACTGTAACGGAAATCGGGCACCCCGCAATACTCCCCGGACGTGCTTGATTTGTGCCGCTGATATCAGATCAACTCTCTTAGCCGGAGCCTTGCGGGTTTTCTTCAAAGGCCTGTATCAGAAAGTTGATCAGATCGGATAAGGTAATTACGCCAACCAGCCGGGAACCTTCAACCACGGGCAGGCCGCCTATCTTTTTGTGCTCCATGATCCCGGCGGCTTCAATGGCATCCGTATCCGGGCTGACAGTCAGTGGATGCATGGTCATGCAGCTTCCCACTTTGGTTTCCCGCAGCAAATAATTTGCAATCGGCTTTTCATACATTATGATGGGAGATTTCAAGGCCCGCCTGAGGTCCCTGTCTGAAATAATGCCTACAAGCCTGCCCTTGTCCATCACGGGCAATCTTCTAAACTTACCGGCAGCCATTTTTTTGATTGCTTCAAAAATGGGCTGATCCGGACCAATGGTTACCACATTGGGCTGCATGAGATCTCTTACCCTGGCCATATCGACACCCCTAAAAAATTAAAAATAGATCATTATTCAAAAAGATAATACACAATCGGCAAAAAACAATCAGTCGGGTCTCGGCGGCATGTTTGCCAGAGTGAGCAGTTCGCCATATGCATAAATAGATGCTATCCGATTTCTTAATATTCGGCACCACCCTCATCATAGATCGTTCTGAGCAGCTCGCGGTCTACCGTGTCGGCAGAAACAAAGTGATTGGGCTCGGCCCCGCAATAGGGACAATTTTCATCAGGATTGGTTATGATCTCTCCGCAAATACCGCAGACTAATTCTTGCATAAAGATACTCCTTTCCCTGCTTTGGACTACATTCATTAATACCGGAATACCCGGCGAATGGGAAGCACAACGCGCCTGGAATCAATTGAACACGAACTCTACTATAAGTCGAAAAAAACGCCCTCAGCATTAAGCCCAATAAATACAAATTATTATAATTCATGAAACCCGGCTAAAATTTTTTTTGACAAAATGTCACACGTAAAGTTCTTTTGTTTACAACAATTTGACAAAATGTCACACCTTTTGCCCCCCGCAGGCCTTCCGTGTGCCAAGCTGTCATAACGGGCATGTTGGTGGCATTTTATCATTAATATAATCAGTAAGTTATAAATTGGCTGATCTGGCACGCCTGTTGCCTATAGTACAGAAGAGGATAAAAGGAGAAAGAAACCATGATAACACTTTGGATCATCATTGGATGCTTATTCATGACAGGCA
>Ga0272441_10006856_pt1 | contig 18828 bp, 16 predicted proteins | sample SSMProp6N_FD_193582 | JGI IMG/M metagenome (GOLD analysis project Ga0272441, IMG submission 193582) | Marine sediment archaeal communities from Little Sippewissett salt marsh, Falmouth, MA, United States - SSM-Prop-6N | ecosystem: Environmental > Aquatic > Marine > Wetlands > Sediment ... | reverse complement strand
GGAGGATTCTCTCCTCCAAGAAACCTGAATCCGTCCCGCCGAACACTCCAGCGACTCAATCCATCCCGCCAAACACCGAATGGTCACCTCAGCGCAGTCAGGAACCACTTCACACACAGGCTGCTAGGCTCATGTGAGCCCTCCGATCACGTCTATGCGGGGTCCGTTGTGGACCCGGTCGATAAAGGAGTCATTCACGCGAAGCTCAGCTGCATACTCATCAGCTGTATAGGAAGTCGGATTGATGACGCGCCGGAGTGTCCGTCCGGCCATTCGGATCGCCGAACTCACCTCTCGCAGTGAAACAGCACCCACAAGCATTAGATCTACATCACTGTCCGTCCGCACTTCACCTTTCGCGAAGCTGCCGTAGACATAGGCAAGATCGATGCGATCAGTAAGTGGCTCGAGCGCTTCGCGTAGTACCCCTGCCAAGCCGACGGTCTTTCGGACGATGGCGCGCAGTTCCTCGTGGATCGGGCATTCGGGATTCAGGCGGTAGATGATCTGGTTTCCGACTTGTGTAGACACGAGGATCCCAGCGTCGCGCATCGCATGGAGTTCGCGCGCCAGCCCGTGCTTATTCAGACCGCTACGACGCTCGAGTTCTCGCAAATGAAACCCGTCTTCTGCGTCGGCCAGCCATTGTAGTACTGCCATTCTCGCTGCAGGAAACAGGGTGTCTGCGAGTCGGTTCGGGGACATTATGTAGCCAATAGTACACATATTGTCCCCGCTGTCAAGTGTCCGCTGGCGTTGCACCGTAATTGGTCAGGACAGACAGAACCGCCAGCGATGTGCCGACGGTTCCAGTTTCTTCATTGGAGCCTGGGGGACTGAATGTAGAACGCGTTCGTGCGTTGTGGACTGGTAATCGATGTCCTGTTCGGAGGATCTCGCGCCGTGATAGTCCAGTCGGGATCGGACAATACCTGTCTTTGCGAGCTTCCCGGCAGCCTCGAGGTGCATGGGTTCCGGCATCGCGGTTGGAGCTGATACAGGGGCTAGGGTCACAGACCACTTAGGGCATCTTGGGAAGAGCATCAAATAGTGCGGCTACGTTCAGCGTGATGGAACGGTTGCATTGGGCAGTCAGTCCATTTGTCTGAAGGCGAACGTGCATCAACATGCTGTCAGGCTCGAAGACTACGCTGTGGTACGTCAAGCCTCCTGCGGGAGTGAGTTCAGCAAGCAAATCCCACGTGGCTTTCACTGTGAGAGGGAGCGCATCTCTGCATGCAATAGCGTGAAGAGACTCCTCACCGATCTCATAATACGGGCAGTAGATCGGCTCACCTCGTTTTCGGTGGTGCATCGTGGTCAGAATGTAGGATTGTTCTGGCTCAGGCACCCGCACGATGACGCCGCCAGTCTCCTCCCAGATCCCGTCAGCCTCGAACACAAACGCCCACTCCGCTCTGTGGCTAGATGGTGTCGCTACTGTCAGGCTTCGGCCGACGCCACTTGGCTCGGCTTGCAGTGCCATGACAATGTCCTCGCATGCCGTGCTAGCTCGTGCGGTTTCAAGTGCGGTTCGATTGGAGTACGGAGCAGGGAAGAACAAGCCACTTTGAACGGGGTCGCGTTCGTTGTAGGCATCGTTGTTGCAGAGAACCACTCCTTCTTCGTTCATTCCGGTATTGATGCCAACGAGCAATGGGAAGAACACTGAAACCGTTGCCAGTCTGTCGCTGTCTGGCCACGGAGCACGAACGGCGACGATCTGCGGCGCTTCAAGAAAGGCAGGTAGCGCGGGCCAATCCATGTTTCGTCCGTAGAGCATTCTGCCGTCCTCGGTCATCGCGCCCCAGGCAGCAAACGATGTACATCCGAGTCGCTTGTCATCGTAGAGATAGCTGGCTGCGACGAGATCCTCGATCTGCAGGTTTCTGCCGAGTGAAGGTATCTCTGCGGGGCCCCCAGCTCGCGATTCGATGCCCTCCAACATACCTTCGAATTCTTCAATATACTCGGACGCGAGTGTGAAGTGTTGTGCAGAGTCAAGCACATCTCGGTTCCACTTTTCAGCGTCAAGGCCCCAGGTTTGAGCTGCGATGAGCCGGTCGTAGAGACCGACGATCTCTGAGGCCAGCAAGTATCCGATGGCGAATCCTTGCTCGCGGGGTGTTCCCCAGACGTGTAGGATCGTAAGCCCATTGATCTCGGAGAGGCTCCCAGTTACGTCTCCAAACGTCGAAGGCCAGTCAGATTCAAGAGCTGAGATCGCGCAAGAGAATAGGAGTACGATCATGGAAACGCAGATTAGGTATGTGATACCGCATAGGTTCTCAGTTCTCATACAAGTCCCTCCGAATTCTCTCACGGTTGAACCAGCAGCACGAATGAAGTCTGGACGCCCAACGTCTCCTTATCGTTGCGGACAGCTGATGTCAGGTCCCGCGGAATGTCATGGGCAGGATCAGTTCAAGGTTCGCTATGCGATGTGGAAAAGCCTAGGTATTGCTATTCAACGATTAGGACGTGAGGGGCCAGGACTACGCAGTCGCTTCCGTCACGGAGTAACCTTTCCCCCTGAATCGCGTCTAGACACGATGTGAGAATCGACATGAACTCGCGTCCGGGAGATGTCAAAGCGGGTGCATACACCGAGGTTCTCCGAGACTATGCGGCAAGACGCGCGAAGAGTGCTGGGGGACTGATGTAGAACGCGTTCGTACATTACATCTTGGTGGTGCGTCTTAAGTTCTTCAGCGAAATCGAGGGGAAGCGCTTATGGGATCTCTTCTTTCCTGTTGGCGAGATTGATCCTGCATACATGCATCGATCCAGTCTCAGCATCCCGCCGAGACCAAATCTGGGCGTGAAGGTCGAGGTGGGCTTTCAAGTCTCTGCCGTGTACTATCCTCGCAAGACTGTTTCGGGCCTAACGTGAGGAGGCCATCCCCTATGGCGATCCCGAAGCGAAGACTCTACGTCTTGTGCGACATCGAAGGTGCGTCCGGGATCTCTCCCGAGAACCGAGAGGCGATGACCCATGGATCGGCAGCATGGACCTCGCAGGGGCGCCCGTTCATTACGTCTGACGTTAAGGCGGTCTGCGAAGCGGCAGTTGAGTACGGCGTTGATGAGATCATCCTGAATGACTCCCACGACAACGGGCATCGAACGCCAAACGTTCTCCCAGGCGAGCTTCCGCGGAACGTTCGCCTTGTCCGACGCCCTTACCTGCCCAGCAAGCCCCGCCGGATGGCCGGCAGCAATCTCTACGGCATCGTGATTGTCGGTCAGCACGCGATGGCCGGAGGTGGAGGCTTCTCGCCTCACACGATCACGTGGCAGTTTGGTGAGGTGTCAATCAACAACCTCAGAGTGGGAGAGATCGGGATCGAGCTTGCGATGTTCATGGAAGTTCCCCTGCTCGCTATCATCGGGGAGCAGGCGGCTGTCGCTGAGGCGCAGGCCATATGTCCAAGCTGTGTCGGCGTTCCGGTGAAGAGCCTGGAGAATGACTGGTTCCCGACGGCTAATCAGATGCGCACGATCATCCAGGAGAAGACGCTTGAGGCGCTGAAGCATCACGAGAAGATGACGGGGCTACAACTGGAAGCCCCCTATCGCTTCAGACTCCGTCCACACGAGAAGCTACGGTTCGATCTCAACAAGAAGTTCGTGCTACGGACGCTCATACGATACATCCTCTTTCGACGGTGTAGCGGGAAGATGAGCGAGGATGAGGTCTCTTGGGAAAGCAAGACCATTGTCGGCGGCCTCTACCTGCTCCATGCGATGCGCTCCTTTATGCGAAGGCGTTGACGGGGATTTGATCTTCAGCTTCGGATCCAGTCCAAACACAATGCGTGACTCCACGTAAGCTGGCATTCGGGGAGGGGCAACAGGCGAGAACGACAAGGTCGTTTGAGACTGTAATGGCAGGAGCGTACTCGAGCCTATATCACCAGAGGAAGAGCTTTCGTTCTCTCTCTGGCTTCGTAGTTTGGATCCTGGGGACTGAATGTCGAACGCATCGTTGGTCGTCTCCTGGTGATCGTTGCGTCGACTCGCTGATTCTCTGCCGAAGCGCATCGAGAACTCGTTCGCCTTCAACGCTAAGCCTTTACGCTGTCCTCCTCTGTCGTGGCTTGCATTACGCGCTACATGGTCGAGCATCAGTGTGAAGGTTGTGCTTGGCAGTTGAAGGCAAACGTCGCTCCCAGAGACGTGATGATCGGGACAGCAATGGTCTTCACCCACTCAGGAACATCCAGCTGCCACAGTTGAAACGCGAATACCTCGCTGACAGACGCGCCAACGATGGCGGCGAGAGCTGTAGCTGGGCCAGTGACACCGAACAGGCTGCCAGCGCATGCAACAGCAACCCCAGCTACAATAGGCGGCACGATGAGCCCAAGAACGATGTCCTTGGTAGATGTCCTCGCGAGTAGTGAAGCCTGATACGGCTGAGGTGTTTCAGTCGTGCTAAACAAGACGGTATAGAAGGGCACTGCAGCGGCTATCGTCCCTGCGGACAGCTCAATGGCGAACGAGAGCGCCGATTGTGCAGCAGCGACTGGCACTCCAATCAACGCGAGGACCAGGACAGTAACAGCAAACGCACGCATCTTGGCACCTCCTATGGCGCAACTCAGGACTCAACGAAGGCAGCATACCGGAAGCGCATGGAGCGAGTGAAGCGGCGGGAAGCCGGATTTCAAATGGGGTTTGGAGCCTGGGGGACTGTAAAAAGGACTTCCGTTCTCTACTCACAGGTGGTACAGTGACAGGGGGCACGCTGTCGTCGACAAGCGAATCGGTCAGTAGCTAACTGTCGAGCGAAAATGTCAGTCCAATGAAAGGACTGACGTTGAACCAGAAGGAGCAGGCAAGGCTGAAGACGCTAAATCGGATCCTGGAAGGCCAGCTGCGAGTGAAGGAAGCCGCCGTTGTGGACGGAGGCAATATGTCACGTCATATCAATGAATTGCGAGAATTCATGAAGGGCTATCCAAACACTTTTGGCGAAGACCCTAGAAACCCGGAAGCTCAGTCAGATGAGCGGAAGGGGCTCCCCACACCTCCGCTGCAGAAACCGTATGACGAGAAGACATCTACCTTGATCGACCTTCTCGATCCGGGTGGGGCCTGCCTTGTGCACACAGACATTCGGGTGCTGATTCGGCAACGCAGGAGTCTTCGGGCCTACGCTGATTCGGCCATCCCCCTGGTGAGCCTATCGTACTTGCTGTGGGCGACCCAGGGAGTCTACACAATCCCGAAGCACCGCACCTGGTCGTTGCGCAGCGTTCCGTCGGCAGGAGCCCGGCATCCGTACGAGACCTATCTTCATGTCTCGCGTGTCTCAGGCCTTTCCCCAGGTCTGTATCGCTATCTTCCACTCTCGCATCAGCTCCTATCACTTGGAACCCGCGACTCGCTCCGTGAGGAGCTCTTCGTCCTGACGGACCGCGAGGCATTCGTGGCCGATGCACCACTCACGTTCATCTGGAGCTGCGTTCCGTACCGGGGGGAGTGGCGATACCACACGATGTCTCACAAGTCCATGCTGATTGATGCGGGGCACATCTGTCAGAACCTTGCACTGGCTGCCGAATCCATAGGCTGTGGATCCTGCCCCATTGGGGGCTATTGGCAGGAGGGCGCGGATCGCTTCATTGGCGCCGATGGACAGGACGAGTATGTGGTGTACATGGCCTCGGTTGGAAGACGCCAAGGTTCCGAATCGGACTAGGCCTGCTCTTGCCGAGCCTATGAAACATTCTCACCTAGTCGCGAACCACGAGCCGCTGGTCTGAGATGATCTGAGAAGGAGCGCATTGGAGCCTGGGGGACTGTGAGAATCGCACAGCGCGTGGCTGAGTCGTAATGGGTGACCCTGCCATGTGAGTGTGGCAACCGCATGCCCCTTCTGGTTCTGCGCTTTCGCCACTCAGAACCCCGCCTCTGTAGGGTCAGCGGTTGGTTCGACCAACTGCAGGAAACGCTCCGCTGTGGCAGGACATGTAGGGTTCCCATGCGCGCTATACTTCGTACACTCGGGATCCTTGAAGGAGCACTCAATGTCGCCTAAAGAGCGAGACCATCTCACGATCAGCGACACTCCATCGAAAGAGGAGAGCCGTCTCCTCTCTCTCAAGTTTGACGAGTACAACCAGAACGAGACGAACGGCAGAATGCACTTCCCTGGGAAACAAGAGCCAGGCTTCTCCTTGAATCTAGCTGTCCGCGGACCAGATAGATCTATCGTAGGAGGAGTTAATGTCAGTTCGGTTCTCGGTGTGATGTGGCTCGAAGTTCTCTGGACATCAGAGGCATATCGTGGGCGAGGAATTGCCAGTTGGCTGATCCTCGAGGCGGAGCGGTTGGCTCACGAGGCGGGCTGCGTCGGAGCGGGAACCTGGACGTTCAGCTGGCAAGGTGCGGGCTTCTACCCGAGGGTCGGGTTCGACCTGAATGGCGTTTATGACGGATATCCCCGAGGGATGACGGAACACGTTCTGTCGAAACGCCTCCCGAGCCCATCGGACATCCAAGAGGCGGTCGCTCTTCGGTCGGCTGACAACCGGAGAAGCGGATTCGAGCTGATCTCCCGACCGACCAAGGACGAGATGCAGATTGTTCATCGTGGTCTTCGCTCGCATTGCGATGCACACGTGGAAGCCGGAGTGGACTATCGGGGAGCCCAGGTACGTTTGATCCTGAGAGATGGGAGAGGGGAGCTGGTGGGTGGTCTCAGCGCATCGACACCGGTTCGAGTGCTGGCCCTTGAGGAGATCTGGATTGCAGACCAGTTACGAGGACAGGGATACGGACGGCGGCTGAGCGAGACTGTCGAGAACATCGCAAGATCTCAGGGATGCATAGCGGTTCAGGGGAGCTGCCTTTCGTTCCAGACGCCTGGGTTCTTCCGCGCGGTTGGCTACGAATCGTTTGGCCGAGTGGATGTCTACCTCGATGATGTCTGGGAGGATCTCCTGATCAAGCGGATCTAGGTGCATGCTCGTGACCTTCGGGATCCTGATCGCGCTACCGTGCTACAAGGTTGGCCGCAGGTTCTTGAGGATGGCCGGGCTCGTCATCGGAGATGGCGTCAGGTAGACGGACACCCAGATCATCCTGTCCCACGCCACGGGATTCCTCGGTGCGATCGAGCCGTTCCTGCGCTACAGACCGTAGGGGAATCGAACTCGAAAACGCAGTCCCTGTCAAGCGATATGGGAACCATCAGTTCAAGTACGAAATCGATGAAGAGTGTTAAGTGCTGATACCATCATCGATTGACAGATGTTCTCTGGAGCCTGGGGGACTGATTGTAGAACGCGTGCGTGCGTTGCGGCGTGGTGCGGTACTTCTCTGGAGGCTCACGCACTTCAAGCGGATACGCGCTTTGGATCGACGTTTTCGCTACGCGGTGTCGCTTCACCTCTCAGATCCTGAACTGGCGGCCTGACATTCGGTTTGGGCCGAGTTCCTGAGTAAAGGTCACAGCGCCTGAAACGGTGATCACTCCAGCCCGGTTCTTGCCGGCGCGATCTTAGGAGGGCTAGACTTGCTCTAGACGTGGACCCAACGCAGGGCCAGGCAGGTCAAGTATCGTCACTGAGTGATATGCATGTCGCTGTATAGGCGGAAGGAAGTGCTGTGAGCCAACTCATGATCATAGTCGTTGTCTCATGGCTGGCGGGTATGGCTGCCTTTCTCGGTGCTCTCGTTGCACGATTCGAACGGACGCGAGAGACTGAGTTCAAGCGTGAGATCATTCATGGCGTCGTGGCCTTTGGTGGAGGGATTCTTGTTGCTGCAGTCGCTTTTGCCTTGGCTCCAGAGGGGATTGCGGTCCTAGGCCCCGTGAGTCTCGCCACCACGTTCTGCCTCGGAGGGCTCGCATTCAGCGTTCTGGATGCCCAACTGAGCAAACAAGGTGGAACCAAGGCTCAATTCATGGCGATGCTTATGGACTTCCTGCCGGAAGCGATCTCTCTTGGGGCTGTGTTTGGGCACAACCAGCGGTTAGGGGTGTTGCTCGCTGCGTTCATTGGTGCGCAGAATCTGCCAGAGGGGTTCAATGCATTCCGGGAGATCGTGGCGGCAGGGGCGAAACGTCGCTCCGCTCTCACGACCCTCCTTGCGGTTAGCCTGCTCGGCCCGATTGCAGCATGTATGGGTTACCTGTTCCTTCAGGACAGAGCCAACATCACTGCGGGTATCATGAGTTTCGCTGCCGGCGGCGTGCTGTACCTCGTTTTTCAGGACATTGCTCCTCAGGCGAAGATGCGACGCCATTGGACTCCGCCACTTGGAGCTGTCCTGGGCTTTGTCATCGGGATGATAGGGAAGCAATTGATCGGTTAGGGTTCCAATTGCACGCTTTCCTCTCTTCCACATTGACCTCCCAAGGTTTGACGATTCTTCAAGAGAAAGGCAATTCGAGAGAGAGCATCTGCGGATCTACTGACCTGCAACCAGCGTTTCGGATTGCTTTGGAGCCTGGGAGACTGAATGTAGAACTCGGTCGTGCATTTCCGCGTGGTGACGTATCAGCGTTCTCGAGCTAGCCGGCCAGTCCCACGCGTTCGAGGAGATCTCGAAAACGTGGGTGCTCCCTCATTGCATCTGGAATGCTGGGCATCTTGCGCATGGCGTTGATGTGGGGTTCGCGCGCGTTGACGGCCGCCTCTACCCAGTTGAGCGCTTCATCCTCTCGATCGAGTGCATGGAGGAGAATCGCAACACAGAGCCTTCGATTCTGTCGGGTAGCGCCGTTCAGAAGAAGGTCAAGCTGCTCTTCAGCCAAGTCTGCTTCTCCCCGAAGCGCATGGATCACTCCTCTTTCCATTCGGACATGCGACAACCAATACTCACCGGTAATGCCATAGGTGTTCTCTGCAAGGTCCAGCTGCTCAAGAGCCTCATCGAATCGTTGCCGCCGAGCGTGACACTTTGCTAGCAGTACCCTGGCGCCCTCTGCCGCAGGCATTCTTGCGAGAACCTCGTCATACTGAATTTCCGCCTTGGCGTACTCCCGTGCAAAGTAGTAGCCGTTTCCGCTATAGAAGCGGACGATAGGTTCGGAAGATGCCTCTGGCAGAGACAGCGCCTTCTCCATGAGAGCAATTCCGTCATCAAGCCTTCCGCGGCACTGGACACACATCGCGAGATAGATGTAGCCATTCGGATTATTCGGGAACCGTTCGACGCAGTCTCTCAGAACCTGCTCAGCCTCGTCCCAATCCCATGTCGAGCCAAGGCTGTACCAGAGCTGCCACCAGGCATCATCGAATTCGGGATCGAGCTCGATGGCCTTCTTCGCCTGGTCGATCGCCTCGTAAAACCGGGCAGCCTTGTAGAGACAGGCTGCATAAGTGGATATGAGCGGCGCCGAGAGCGGATCAAGTGCAATAGCCTGCTGGCTTGCGACGATCGAAGCTTCGATCCGGTCTGTCGCTGCAAGCAGTTCGGCAAGCAGTGCGTGAGCAGAAGAGCAAGCGGGATCAAGTGCAATTGCATACCTGAGGAGCCGCTCTGCTTCTTCGATGTCGTGATCCCAACCCCATGCCACAGATGCCAGCGGGCAATAGGCTTCCGCCAGTCTATCGTCTAGTTCGATGGCTCGTTCTGAGAATGATCGAGCCTTTGCATATCCCTCCTCGGCAGACGTATGCGGGACCAAGGCACACCAAGCCTCAGCGAGACCAGCTAGCGACCGTGCGTTCCCGGCATCTAAGCTGAACGCCTGCTCGAAGTGTTTGATCGCACGATCAAGGGACTCGCGAGTGAATCTTCGGAGGAAGTGACGGCCTCTCATGTACTCGATGTGTGCCTCGGAGTGACCTGCTTCCGCCTCGAGAAGAGCCTGGTCCTCTCTTGGAAGAAGGTGGAGTTGGAGTGCACTCGCTGCCTGCCGAGCGATCTCCGCCTCCATCTCAAGCAGATTGTCGAGATCGAGATCGTAATGCTCGGCCCAGATGTGATCCTCTGTAGCAGCGTCAATCAGTTGTGCGCTGACCCTGATACGTGCGCCTGACTTCCTAACACTTCCCTCAAGTACAGTTCCCACCCCGAGATCCCGGGCGATCTGAGAGACAGACCTTTCTGTGTTCTTGAAGCGCATCACAGAGGTCCGAGCGACAACACGAAGATCCCCGACTTTTGCGATAGACCCAATCAATTCCTCAGTCATGCCATCGGCGATGTAGTCGTCTTCCTCGTTCGGGCTGTAGCTCTGCAACGGGAGGATTGCGATGCGGCGTTGATCCAAGAAAGGTTCCTCAATTCGCTCCCGACGGATCTCTTCTCGCAGGGAAATCGTCTCTGCTGATGGCTCTACATCTAGGTACTCCCTCAAAGCAATCTCTCCCTCGCGGAATGACAAAAGAGCCTGATCGAGATAGCCAGCTTCGCGTTGATACGTCATGAGCTTCCTGATGACGTGCTCACGGAACGGTTCGATCTGCAGTAGCTGTTGACATGAGGCAATCGCTTGGCGATAGCGGCCGAGTTCTGCATAGCACGCTGCCTGTGCTGCAAGAGCTTCCAGATAGGATGCTTTAATTCGGGAGCGTGTGTTCTCTGCCCAATCGGCATATCGATCTTCTGGGAGATACTCGCCACGATACAAAGCGAGGGCACCCCCAAATAGCTCGATCGCCTCGGACCACATTCCTTCTGTCGCCAGCTTGTGGGCGGACTCCAACCAGGAACTGAAATCCGTCGTGTCGAGGCGGAAATCGCATCTCGGGGCAAACGAGTATCCCTCGCCTGCGTTCACGATGAACTGCGAATCGCGGCCTTTGGCGAGTTCCGGCTCAAGGACACGACGTAGTTCACTGGCTCGTGCCTGGATGTTGTGAATGCCTGTCGCGACGTCTGCATCCGGAAAGAGGGCGTTCACTAGTTCGTCGAATGAGAAAGGCTGGCAAGGTCGAGTGAGCAGAAGCTTGAAGAGCTCTTTCGTCTTCCTCCGAGGCCAACGCGCCTCGGGGATCGGAACACCATCTATTTCCACAACAAACTGGCCAAGGGTCTTGATCTCAAGATGTCGGTTCTCTCCAGCGCTCATCTGCTCCCCGTATTCCTAGCAGTCTCAATGTATCACAGCTTCTCGCGAGGGAGAAGAGTGGGAACGCTTCGGGAGTGAAGTGGAAGCTTGCGTTGCCATCCTGGGGCGACCTAATTCGCATGGAGGGAGGTGGCAGAGTCGAAGTGCAAAGCCGGCAAGGATACGACAACGCAAGGACGCCAGACTTGAGACAGAAGGGAGGTATGCGATGAAACGAACAGCTCTTGCTTCAATGGCAGTTGCTGTACTAGTAGCACTGACGGTAGGCTGCATGATGGCTACAGCCGCTGAGTACGCACATCCGGAGGTACTGGCAAGCACGGGATGGTTGGCGGAACACCTCGACGATCCGACGGTCCGTGTCGTTGCCATGGCGAACATGTTCGGGCCAGCACCCCAGGAGAGCTACACAGGAGGTCACATTCCGGGGGCAGTGTATCTGAACCTGATGGGCGAACTCGTGGACCCAGAGAGCGCTGTTCCGATGATGATCCTGCCGTCTGAAGGCTTCGAGGCACTGATGGGGCGTCTTGGTATCAACAGCGGCACCACCGTTGTGGTGTATGACGACGCTGGAGGATTGTGGGCCGTTCGACTGTGGTGGGCCTTGAGGTACTACGGCCACGAAGCGGTGAAAGTCCTCAATGGAGGTCTGGCGAAGTGGATTGCTGAAGGCCGCTCCCTGGAGACGGAGGAGATCGCACCGACTCCGACGACCTTCAAGGCCTGCGTCGTTCCCGAGCTTCGGGCGACCATCGACGATGTGAAACTGGCACTTGGGGACCCAAACGTCCGCCTCATCTATGCATGGGATGAAGCCCGCTATCTGGCTGGCCACATTCCTTCGTCAGTCAATCTTGCGGCCCCCAGCAACGTGGGTTCGGAGACCATGACGGTTCTGCCCATGGAGGACCTCACGCAGCTATGGTGCAATATCGATCTCCAACCTGACCAACTCGCAATCACGTACTGTGGCGGAGGAATCTACGGCGCGTTCGATCTGTTCATCCTGTACCTTATGGGTCATGAGAAGGCAACCCTCTACGATGGCTCATGGGTTGAGTGGTCAGCAAACCCGGCGCTGCCGGTCGAACCATGTGCTGCTGAGACCTAGGCACATCGTCTCAATGGGGCGTCGATGATGACGACTCCTTGCGACGTTCTTGCTCCGCACCTCAGTGGATCCACGCTGGGGTGCGGCTTTCATCTGACCTTCACTCCAGAATGCGGTCCAAACATAATGTCACAATCGACATCGACTGACATTTGGCGGAGGTCATTGCCGCTCAAGCCATTCCTCAATCCAAAGCTCAGATGCGGCGGTCTTGGCGTTGCGATTGGAGGGGGAGCCTGGGGGACTGAATGTAGAACGCGTTCGTGCGTCGCTGTGTGGTGAAGGATGTCCTCTTGCGGGCAGGTACGAAAAGCAGAAACCCTGTTGAGGAGCAGCAACGATCGCGCTACCTGCTGCCAGGAGCGACTCAGGTCTCGCGGCCCTACCATTGTCTTCGGCCTGTTCTATTAGGCGAAGGGCGTGCTGGGTCTCCCGAGAGTTGGCTTGCCGCTTGAGGGAGCATATTCTGTGGAGGAGTTCCCGGAAGGGGGAATCTGATGGTGCGAAGAGTGTTTTCTGTCCTACTTGTTGTTGTGGCGCTCTCTGCCAGTGCAGAGGAACCGCAGCAGCTCGTCATTGCAGTACAAGCTGGCGATTCGATACAGGAAGCTGTTGACCTGGCACCAGAAGGAGCTGTCCTGGCACTTGCTTCCGGTGTCTGGCTGGAGAATGTCATTATCGAGAAGTCACTGACAATCCAGGGAGAAGGGGCGGATAGAACGCACATCTCTGGCATCACCCGTGGACTCCCGACACTCTGGTTGCGTTCGGAAGAAGGCACGAACGAGGGACCCTTGATCCAAGTTCAGGACATCACGATCTGCGATTCGCCCGGCCAATGCACTGAGTACGACGACGTCTGCGCAAACGGTGTGAAGGTGAGTGGCTACACACAAGCTGCGATCGCGTGTGTCGCGCTCTTGCGCAACGGCAAGGGCGGGCTATTCGCCGAGGACATGGCAGACGTGTCTCTTGAGGACTCGATCGTCTCAGACAATTGGAACGATGCCGTTGAGGCTGCTGGCATTGCGAGGCTTCACGTGATTCGCTGCGACATCTCGGAGAACATGGGGTGTGGGCTCGCGGCGACTGGCGGTGCTGTACTCGCAGCAACTGAGTCCGTGGTGACAGGCAACGGACAGAGCGGGGTCATAGCTGCCGATCATGCTCAGATCCGACTGGTTCGTTGTGCTATCACTGGCAACGGGCAGTACGGTGTCAGTCTGTACTCGTGGCTGTGCAAACCCTACGAGTATGGCACTAACAACTTCCACGGCACGATATCGGGCTCTGAGAACGACATTGCCGACAACCGCGAGGGCCGATATTGCCCAGAGACTTGGCCATGGCCAGACCTGCTAGCCAACGACTGAACCGCCCACTGGGTAGCGCAGTCCTGCGACAAGTGCAGTCCTCCTCGAGAGAAGGGAGGCGGGTGTGCGAGCAGCAAGGTTCTCCAAGACCTGGACAGGATCGGCTGATTGGAGCCTGGGGAACTGATTGTAGAACTCAAGTAGTGGCCGCAACCTGGTAGGATTCGCTGAGAGGGGACCGTGCATCCCGCATTGGAGGGCTCTTCACAACGCTCTTGATCGAGCCGATTCGTGTCGCCAGGCCCCTGCTAAACGATGATACGTTGATCGACGTATCAACTTCATGCGGCTCGACGAAGTTCTAGACTGGAATCGCGACCGATTCTCGTGGTGGGGGGTTGGGCAATCGCGGGAGAGCTGGGTCGCGTAGCCTAGCTTGGAACGCCTTCGCCGCTTCTCTTGTGTTTGCCGATGCGGCCTGCCGCTCCAGTTCGAGTCCCGTCAGACGTGACGAGTGAGGCTCGCAACCGTCGAAGGCTGCTGTTGGGTCACTTCAGCACCACAGGCTCATCAGTAGCTGATTTCTGCCCGCTCCCAAACGAGTTCGAGCTCCTTCCGTTCGTTGCGCATGTAGAGACGAAGAGGTCCGTCGCCTCCCACGAGGAGATCAACCCAGCCATTGGAATCGACATCGTAGACATATGGAGCCGAATACTCTCCTTGCCTGATGAAATCTCGATGTGGATCGCTCCTCAGGAGCATGATGGACGGCGGATCAAGGGACTCATCAGGGAACAAGGGGGAGGCATTGGTTCCTTCGTTCCTCCTGTAGATGATGAAGCCAACTGTTACATCGCTCACTGGGAATGCCCATCTCCAGGCTATTCCGCAGATCACATCCAGACGCCCGTCATTGTCCCAATCGGCAACGTTGGGCATTGCGTAGTCACCGCTGAGCCCGAATAGCTCATACTCCTCGAAGACTCCTGATTCCACGCACCAGTTCGCGGATGTCCAATCGGCCGGCCGAATGAACTCCGGGCTGGTCGCTGTTCCGTGATTCTCCAGGTAGTAGCACTCGTTCTCCCCTAGAGCAAGATCGTTCTTGCCGTCCAGATTCCAGTCAGCAACCCGTAGCGCCATCTTCTGCCGATGTTCCGAGCAGATTGGGTAGCCAAGTGGAGTCCCATCAGAGAATCGAAGGGTTGCAGGTGGATCTAGCACCAGACCGCCGTCTGGCTCCCTCCGACGTTGGTAGTAGGCTATGGTGCCGGAGCTGTCTGCAATGAGGAGATCTGTCAAACCGTCGCCGTTCCAGTCGGCCGCATCGATGCACGGGGCGGTCCATTCCCAGTAGTGGATGATGGGCTTCTCCGCTCCTGATTCCGTGTATTCGAGCGGAGATACGAAAGCAAACTTCGGCGTCTCAAGCCCATCGTCCGAGTGAAGGACGAAGACGCCTCCTTCTCGCGTGCTGACAAGCAGATCCAGGTGGCCATCATGATCCCAGTCGGCAGCCACGGGTACGACGTGAGACAAACTCAGGAAGCCAGTCGACCCGACCGCGAACCAGAGACCTGACAACAGAGCTAGCACAATAGATGTGAACAGCAGAAGTCGGAATCGTCGAGGCATGTTTGCGTCCTCCACCGCTCGCGGGGATCAATACCAAGACCCTAGGGACGCAGTCCGACAGAGTCAAGTGCTTGTCTCACCCCACCAGGGTGTTCTCGTGCCGGAAGCGGAAGCGTCGTCCAGGTAAGCAAGGTAGTCGAGAGCAGCAGTGTGACTCGTCTCATGAAGTCTCCCGAGAAGAGAATAGCAGAGAAGCGGCCTTGCCAGGTGGAGTGGGATAGACGGTGCCGGTTGGGCTGCTGGCGGAAGGGATGCACGTCGCCTCCCAAGCTATGGATCCTGGGGACTGAATGTAGAACGCTTTCGCTTATAGCTATGTGGTGATGGATGTCGCTTTGCATAGGTTGCGGCCGGCCTAAAGGTTGGGTTCAGGCTTCAGCTCTCCAGTGATAACGTGTCTGGCTTTGTCATCGACTTGTCCGCTGCTATCCTAGCACCCGCGTGCGTCATGGAGTTCAAGGACCGCGGGTTCTGACACTCAATGTGGACCGCGCTCCGAGATGAAGGCCATCCCGATTCCAGGCGGAGGCGCTTTGCAAACGGCGATGCTACTCACTTGTGTTGTCGTCGTAGTACTTCAGATCCAGGATCAGCTCGCCAGGATATCCATCGATGAGCTCTGGGTGCGGGTAATCGTACTTGACCATTTCACGAAGCGGATCGAGTATCGCTTGAGGCAGATCTGGACGGGACAGAACTTTGGCAATCTCATCCTGGAAGAAGGCCCTGGTCCTTGAATAGGTCCCCTCGAACGCCTCTTCCACAGATACGTACAAGTCGCCATCCGCATCCAGTGAGAAGTCGTTGAGTGCCCCATGCAGGAAGAACGTCATGTAACCTCCCAGAATGGGCAGACCTTCTCCGATAGATCCGGAGATTCCGCTTTCATCATGTCTGCAGCCAGCTATGGCCAGGCCAGTCATCAGTTGATCTGAGTGTCTCGCCCGTTGCTCCGGCTCGATGAACTCGCCGTACATCGCGCTTGTAGTGATCATCCCTGCACCACAGGAGTTCACGACGAAGACCTTGCGCTCCGTGGGGAGTGCTCGCCAGAGCGGCGGGAAAGCCCATCCAAGGCCGACGGTCTCTCGGAGGTGTCCGCCGTGACCACAGGCGTAGATGAACACCAGATCCTCTTCAGTCACTCGCTCCATGAGCCAATCCATCGCTTGCCCTACAGTCTCTACCGTCACATCGTGGTCGAGCAGAATGTACATGTTCTCCTCTGTCCATCCTTTGGCAAGGAGCGCATCAACGATTCGATTGCGATTGGCGTACCCGGTCATGATGTCGTTGTCGCCCGGATGATCATCGACGTTGACGATAACGGCGTAGCCGTCCACACCGGGACTCGCAAGGTCTGCATGTGGAATAGCGGCCGATTCCTGCTCAGACGTCCGATAGACATGAACGGATTCAACGGTCATAGTCAGGCTCTCGCCGCTCACAAAGAACACGAGTTCCATGAAGCAGTCGAGACCTGGGAGATCCGCAGCTTCGGCACCTACCATCACGAATGAACTGAACGGCACACGAACCGCTACGCCTTGTGCATCACACTGAATCGTTGAATCCAGCTCCATGAAAGCGTTCTTCGCTTCATCGCAGGTCAGATTGAGGGCCAATCCGACTTCTGCGGGACTGTTTGATCGGAAGCGGATCTCGAACCCATCGTAGCTCGAAATGTCTGTTGGCTGCCTCATTTGCAGGACTAGTTTCCCTAGATTCCCATCCTCGGGATAGTGGTAGGTAACGGCCGACTCCCACCTCTTAACTGAGAAGCCAGTGAATATCTTCTCACCATTGACGTGGGAGGGGGAATACCACCAGCCAATCGGGATGGAGAGAGAAGAGAAACCGTCGATTGCGCGCAGGTCGGCTGGCTCGAACTCAGCCTCGTACTCGATAGAGGTTTCAGCGGCAAGACCACCCTGAGCTGCAAACAGAGCAGTGGAAAGAAGCAGAACCATCATGCCGATCCAAGCCGTGCGAATCATGAGACCTCCACAGAAGGCAGTCTAACTCAAGCGCAGCGGAGCATCCAGCTACAACAGACGCAGTGACCCTTGGATGACGCTCAGTGATGTGTCCTGCTAACAGGAGAACGTGCTTCATCAACCCTCTTCGTGGGAGAGACTTCGGGGAGCCGAGCAACGTGTATGTGGTCGAGCTCGGAAGATCTGTGCAGGAAACAGGTTTGGAGCCTGGGGGACTGAATGTAGAACGCGTTCGCGCGTAGCTGAGTGGTGAAGTGTGCCTCCGTCCTGTGAGTCAGTCTACCGAATGTGCCTTGGGGGATCAGTGCTTTCGCCACTCGAGCAATCTTGGCACCAGAGGTTCGCGGCCAGAAGCTATGGCAATACAGTTGGAACGGATTTGCGGATGAAGGTCAAAACTGGCGGTTTCGGTATTTTGCTTGGATCGGATTGAGGAGTGGAAGTCACGCGTAAGATCGCCGCGCTCGTTCGACGAGTGTTTGTCTCTGTGTCCTTACTTGCTTTGTTCGTCGCCGAAGTGCCCGCGGAGATTCAGCGCGGTGCTCGTGACGAACAGCACGAGGAAGACTGCCCAAGCTGCTCGCATCACATCCCAGAGCGGCCACCACATGAACATCTGGGCCCAGAAGTAGAGCAAGAAGTAGGGAACGGCCACACGCCACACGATCGGCCAACGCCACTGGCGCGGGCGCCAGAGATCCACGTAGGCTTCGAACAGAGCCCAAGCCGCCATTAGCAGCGGGCCCACCCAGAGTCTCCATGACTCTCCGCCAACCAGATGCCACAGTCCAAGCGGCATTCCGAGCCCAGCATAAGCAGGTGCAAGCCAGCCGAAGCGTTCTGCGGCGGGGAGCCACCAGCGCCGCGCTGCGAAGAAGCATACGAGTACCGCCTGGGACGTGACTCCAAACGCGGCGAACGCGACAATAGCAACTCCACTTCCGGCCATGTGTCACACCTCTCTGTCATCCAGATGTGCGCGCGAACCACGACGTCTCAGCAAGACGCGTCAAACGAGCCATGATTGGTGTGCGGGGATGCGCCTTACTGCCAGCGGACACCTGCATCTCGGCTCAGACCTCGTTTTCACGGTCAAGCGTTTTCACGGTCAAGTCAGGATATTGGAACAGGGAATACGAATCAACAGAACCCTCGCGGCATCCGCTGTTCCCGGAGAGTCGCGTCCTGCATAGCGTGTAGCAACAACGCGCGCGATCCTCAGGCTGATCATGCGCAAGCTGCTCGACAAGTACAGGCTCCTCTCCCAGGTCTGATTCGACAGTATGAATGTTGCCGTCTGCTGTGGCTTGAGCTTCCTCGAGTGACCGGCCGACTTCCATCTTTCAGATCACGCGACGTGAAGGATGAAAAGTGCCCGTGCTTCCTACCTACGGTACAGCAGCCCAAAATGAGCAGGCCGGAGGCTCTGAGATCTAGAGTGGAAAGGGGATCTGGAGCCCAGGGGGCTGGGTCAGAACGCACCCTCTAGCGGCTACGTGGTCATGAGCGCCACTGCGCCTTCAGAAGCCGAATCTCGAACCCATTTCGATGCCGAAACCGCAGCCCAACCAGCTGCTTGCGACCGCATAGGCGTTCTTCTTGTCCTCGACGAACAGCCCCTTGTATCCGCCGCCAGACTGGATGTAGATAGAAGAGGTGTCGGATGTGAAGTAGTCGAATCCGAAATGCCCCCAGATCCCGTACGTGAGGTTGGGGGGAATCAGATTTGAAACG
>Ga0272441_10006855_pt1 | contig 18833 bp, 14 predicted proteins | sample SSMProp6N_FD_193582 | JGI IMG/M metagenome (GOLD analysis project Ga0272441, IMG submission 193582) | Marine sediment archaeal communities from Little Sippewissett salt marsh, Falmouth, MA, United States - SSM-Prop-6N | ecosystem: Environmental > Aquatic > Marine > Wetlands > Sediment ... | reverse complement strand
CCCCAACTCGGGCGCGGCCGCCCTCCCCTTCCCCCCTCCCCTTCCGGATCAAGGAGAGACTCCGATGCACCTGGCGACCTGCGGACGCGATCGGACCTCGCTCGACGGCGAGTGGCACTTCACGCCCGACCCTTACGACCAGTTCGTCCGGATCAAGGCCTGGGAGCACCTGACCGAAGACCGCCGCGGCGGCGCGTGCACGCCCGAGCACTGGCCGACGCTGGCCGTCCCCGGCTCCTGGAACGCGCAGCGCGAGGACTGCACCTACCTCGAGGGCCCGGCCGTCTACTGGCGCCGATTCGCTTGCGAGGCGAAGCGGGACCGCCGCTACTTCCTCCACTTCGGCGCGGCCAACCACCGCGCGCGCGCCTTCGTGAACGGCGTCGAGGTCGGCTGCCACGAGGGCGGCTTCACGCCCTTCGCCTTCGAGGTCACCGACGAGGTCCGCCCCGGCGACCGGAACACGCTTTTCGTGCGCGTGAACGCCGTCCGCCGCCCCGAGGACATCCCCACGATGCAGACCGACTGGTTCCTCTTCGCGGGGCTCACGCGCTCGGTCACGCTCGTCGAGACGCCGCGCGCTTTCGTGCGCAACTTCAAGTTCACGCCGCGCCTGGCCCCGGACAATTCATGGAAGGCCGAGTTCCGCGTCTGGGTGGACGGCGCGGAAGGCGGAGAGGCGCGCGTGCGCCTGCCCGAGCTCGGCGTGGACGCGCGTGTCCCGGTCGCGCCCGTCGCGGACCCCTCGCCCTGGGGCCGCGAGTTCTTCGGCCTCGCCGAGGGCGCGGCGACGGTCGCGTGCAAGGCCGAGGCCTGGGGCCTCGGGCGCCCGAGGCTCTACGACATCGAGATCGCCTTCGGCGAGGACGCGCTGCGCGACGAGGTCGGCTTCGTCGAGGTGCGCACCGAGGGGCAAAAGATCCTCGTCAACGGCGAGCCGGTCTTCCTGCGCGGGGTGAGCCTCCACGAGGAGGCCGACGGGAAGGGCCGCACCCTCGGCGAGGCCGAGGTCGCCGAGCGCTTCGAGTGGATCGAGCGGCTCGGGTGCAACTTCGCGCGCCTCGCGCACTATCCTCACACCGAGGCGATGGTACGCGAGGCCGCCCGGCGCGGCATCGGCCTGTGGGAGGAGGTCCCCGTCTACTGGAAGATTGACTTCTCGAACGAGAAGGTGCTCGCCAACGCGAAGGGGCAGCTGCGCGAGCTGGTGCAGCGCGACTGGAACCGGCCGAGCGTGCTGATGTGGTCGGTCGCGAACGAGACGCCGCGCCTCCGAGACGGGCGCCTCGGTTTCCTCTCCGAGCTCGCCGCGCTCTCTCGCGCGCTCGACCCGTCGCGCCCGGTGTGCGCGGCGCTCCTCCACAACTGGGTGCGCGACCCGCTGCAGGAGGTGCTCGACGTCTGCGGAATCAACGAATACTCCGGCTGGTACGGCGCGCACGAGGCCGAGCACATCGCCGGGCTCGCCGAGTCGGTCCCGGCCAAGCCTTTCCTCATCAGCGAGACCGGCGCGGGCGCGCCCCTCGGCAACTCGGGGCGGCCGAAGGACGAGATGTGGTCGGTCGAGTACCAGGAGGAGTTCTACCGACGCAAGCTCGCGGCGCTCGACAGGGTGAAGGAACTCAGCGGCCTCACGCCGTGGATCCTCTTCGACTTCGCGAGCCCCATGCGCATCAACAAGTGGCAGAACGGGTTCAACCGCAAGGGACTCCTCTCGGAGAAGGGCGAACCCAAGCCCGCGCACGAGGTCGTGCGGAAGTTCTACGGGGAGAAGGCGGCGGGGAAATAGGCACATGAGCCCGCTGATTATCTACGAGAAGAAGTTCCGCCTGGAGAGCAAGGGGTGGATCGCCTATCGGTGTCCGAACTGCGAGAAGGTCCAGCCCTTCATGTGCGCGGACAATGTCCGCACGGAGCACCTCTATTATGTCCTCGACGTGACCGAAAAGAAGGTCGGCGAGGTGCTGACCTGCGGTTTCTGTCTGATGAGTCTCTCCCTTGAAAAAGGAACGACGATCAAGGTCGATCCGGACTGGACCCCGGAGGACGGTCTTCAGGTCCTGGCCGATCGCACGAATCCCGAGTTGGGCAGGATCGAAACGGATTCGGGTCGCACCGACGCGGAAAGGCGGGCCGTCATGCGCGCCGTCTGCGCAGCTGCATCGACCCTGACGACGGAGGCCGGCCCGGGCATGGGTCTCGGGGCCCTCGCCGGCGCCGGCCTGGGAACGCTCGTCGGATGGGGCTTTCATGCGACAGGATGGTCCGGGTACCCGCAGGAGGACATGTTCAAGCCGATGGTCATCGCTGGCGCCGTCGGCCTGGCCCTGGGCGCGCTGGTCGGCGCGTGGTTGTGGGGACGCCGCCGGACTCGGAAGCTCATGCGCAAGGTTCTTCGTGAATTCATGGAGCGCCACGATCTCGACCCGGAGAAGCTCTGGAATGCCTATTGCGCGGATAGCGAGGGCATCCAGAAAATCGCGCCGGTACTGGAGGCCATGCGTTCGGAAAGATCGAGCGACTCGTTCGATGGGTAAGGCGGACAGCCTTGACTGACAGCTCGCCGATCCGCCCCCTCTCCCTCGGCCCCCTGCGCCTCGACTCCAACCTCCTCCTCGCGCCGATCTCGGGCTGGGCCGACCTCGCGTTTCGCCTCGCGATCCGCGAGATCGGCGGCATCGGGATCGCCTATACGCCGCTCGCGCTGCCCGAGGGGATCGTGCACGACACGCGCGAGTCGCGCGAGGTCGTCGAGACGCGCTCCGCTGATGCGCCCCTCGGGGTGCAGCTCTTCGGGCGCGATGCGCGCAGCCTCTCGGAGGCCGCGCGCATCCTCGAAAGTCGCGGATACGCACTGATTGATTTCAACCTCGGCTGCCCGGTGAAGAAGGTCACGCGCGCGGGCGCGGGCGCGGCGCTCCTCGCCGTACCTGATGAAGCCGCGCGCCTCGCGGCGGACATCGCGCGCGCGGTCGCCATTCCCGTCACCGCGAAGGTCCGGCTGGGGCCGGACGAATCGCGCGAGGTCGCGCCCGAGCTCGTGCGCCTGCTCGAGGAGGCCGGCGTCGCCGCCGTCACGGTCCACGGCCGCTTTGCGAGCGAAGACTACGACGCGCCCGTGCGGCTCGACCGAATCGCGCGGGCGGTCGCCGCGGCGGTGGCGATTCCCGTCGTCGCCAACGGCGGCGTCGATTCGCCCGGGTCGGCGCGGCGCACGTTCGAGGCGACCGGCTGCGCGGGCGTCATGATCGGCCGCGCCGCGCTCCGCGACCCCTGGGTCTTCCGGCGCCTTCACGCGGGACTCGCGGGCGAGGACTTTCCGGAGCCCTCGCACGACGAGCGCGCGCGCTTCGTGCGGTCGCACTTCGACACGCTCCTCGCCGCGCGCGGCGAGGCGCGTGCGTGCGCTCTTTTCCGAAAGTTCGCGGATTCCTACGGGACGCTGCTGGGGCTCACGGACCAGGCGCGCGCGGCGTGGAAGCGGCTGGAATCGCCGGGGGGGCTTGCGCGCCTTCTCGCGCGCTGAGGTTCTTCGCCAGGAGCACCGTTCCCGAGACGACGAGGAGCAGCGCCACGAACCGTGCGAAGCGCTTCTGGTCGATGCGCTCGGCCACGCGCTGCGCGATCCAGTTCCCGGCCAGGAGGAACGGCAGGCCCGCCAGCACCCACCAGAATACCTTGGGGCCGAATCCGCCGCCGACGCCCTTCATCGCCAGGACGATCGGGTTGAGGCAGAGCCACACCGTGCACATGGTCCCGCGGAAGGCCTCCTTGCGCGGCAGCGCGCCCTGCGCGTAGATGACGAGCGTCCCGCCGCCCGCGCCGAACGCGCCGTGGATCACGCCGCCGAGAAGAATGAGCGCGCGCGTCAGCACCCGTGCCGTGCCCCCCTCCGCTTCGGACGCGGTGCGGAGTCCCCGCGCGAGCCGCGAGAGTCCGGCCAGGATGATCACGGCGCTCAGGGCGAGGAGCACCGGTCGCTGCGGGAGCGCCCGGGCGAAGTAGAAGCCGAAGGGGAGGCCGATGCCGGCAAGGACGAGCATGGTGCGAAGCGCGCGGCGGTCGATGTGCCGCCAGGTGCGCAGCAGGATGAGCATCGCCTGTGTCGTGCCGAGGACGAGGAGCAGCAGCACCGCGTCCCCGTGCCTCTCCGGCCCGATCACCAGGATCAGGAGGGGAAGCGTCACGAGCACGCTGCCGTAGGCGGCGATCCCGCCGATCGCGTGCCCGGCGAGGACGATGAGTCCAATAAGGAGAAGCTCGGCGGGGTCCATGCGCGGACATCATAGTCGCGCGCCGCCGCGGCGAAAGAGGAAAAGCAGGAGGACGGGAAGCGAGGGGCGCGGCGGTGCCGGCGGCGCTACCGAGTCGCCCGGCCCGCGACCGAGCCCGGGGCGGCGGCGGGACCGGTGCCCGCGGCGGGGAGCTCGAGGTCGATGTTCACGAACCGGGTTCCGCCGCGTTCCTGCGCGCCGGCCCGGAGGACCTGGGGCTTGTCCGTCAGGCGCACGCGGAAGGTGTGCGCCGCGTACCGGCTCACGCGCGGCACGAGGCCGCGGATCGCGGTCCGTCGGCGGGGCTGACCGGGCGCGTCCAGGTGCAGGGTGAGGTTGATCGGCTCGGGCTCGGCCTCGTCTCTGCCGGCGCGCGCCGGCGCGGCGGCCGCGGAGCGCTGCGGCTTCGGGATCCAGCGCAGGCGGAAGCGGATGTGCGCCTCGTCCGGGGTCGGGTACTCGATGCTCGGTTCGAGGACGAACTCGCTCCGCCAGTCCAGCGTGAGGTAGACGATGATCCGGTCCTCGCGCCGGCCCTCGAGCTTGACCCGGACGGGAACGAGGACGGGGCCGGGGCGCTGCGTCAGGGCCGGGCGGACCTCGAACGGGAGGACGAGGCTCTGCGCCCCCTCGCCGACGGTCACGCGCCGGGACCGCGGGCGGACGGCGGCCGGCGGCTTGAGGTCGGGCCGGACGTCCACGGTCACGGCCTCCTCGGAGTATTTCCGGAACGTGAACTCGACGCGCTGCCGGCGGTAGTCCAACCAGGGGGTTTGCCTCTCGCTCGACTGCATGGCCATGTGGGTCTTGACAAGCGCGGGGTCCAGCCCCGTGAGGAGCACCGGCGCCGGGCCGAACTCGATCCGGAGCTGCCCGCTGCCGTCGGGCGCTGCGAGGAGCGGCGTCCGGTTGCCCATGAGGTCGACCGCCGTGACGAGGCCCGGGTCGCCCAGCGCGCGATCCCGCACAATCATGTCCGCGCCCGAGTTCCATGCGGCGATGATCGCCTCGACCGACTCGACGCCCTGGTCGTCGCGCGTCCGCCGCTCGAAGGCGTGCGCCTCGATCCGGGGATCGAAGTGAAAGGCGCCGATCCACTCGAAGGCGGCCATCTCGTCCGCGAGCGTGCGGTAGCCGAGGAAGGACGCGCGCGGGAGGAACCTCCCGGTCAGCAGGCCCGCCCGGTCGTCCACCAGCCGCACGAAGACCTGCTCGAAGCCCAGGCGCCGCGCGGTCACGATCTTCCTCGCCATCTCCACGAGCTGCGCGATCTCCTCGGACGCGATGCCGCCCGCGAGCGGCGCCGGCCGCATCGGCACATCGACCCACGTGTTCGCCATCGCCTCGCGGCGCCAGCGGAGCCTGGGCCCGGTCTCGAGAAGCGTTTCGTCCTCGGGCACCTCCGCGGCCTCGATCGCCGCCGCGAACTCGGCCGCGCTCATTCCGGCCGGCACCCAGAGGAGCGCGGGCCGGGGCAGCGTGCCCCGGACGGGCCCCCGCCACGCGGCCGCGCTGTGCGGCACCGCGAGGGCGGGCTCGCCCCGGCCGGACGCGATCGCTTTGGCGGTGAGCGCCACGGCCTCCTGCGCCTGGGGACCGGTGAAGCTCTCGTCCGAATCGGAGCCGATCTGCCAGGCGGCGAGGTCGGGCCCGAACATCTCGCGCGTCCGGGCCACGAGCGCCTGCCAGGGCTCGGGACGCGCGCCCGCCACGTCCGCGGTGCCGGCGGCCCCGCCGGCGACCGGTGCGCCCGTCCCCACTCCGCGCGCGCTGTGAACGCCGCGGGTCAGGATCGCCGGCATCGGCGCGAGGACGCCTGTCAGCTCGACCCGGTATCGCTGGAGGCTGCTCAGGAGACTGCCGATCCGGTCCTCCGCGATCGGGATGCGCGCCGCGAGTCGCGCGGCTCGCTCCTTCTCCGAGAGGATCTCCTCGCCGGGCGCTCCGGCCTCCGGTGCCTCCGCGGCCGCCGCCCCGGCTGCGGGCCACAGCTCGATCTTGGCGTGCGGCGCACCGAGCCTGTGGATGGCCGCGAGCAGGGCCTTGCCCCCGTCCTTCATGGAGTCGAACCGGACCGCGTAGGGGCTCACGGTCAGGCCGAAGGCGCCCGCCTTCGGCGGCGGGGGGACGCGCGCGATGCGGTCGAAGAGCTGCGCCTCGATCCGCGCCTCGGCCCCGGACGTCGCGGCGTTCTCCCGGAGGATCCGGATCTCGACCGTGAAGATGCCGAAGCGGTCGATCGCGGGTGCGAGGGCCTCTTCGAAGCGGCCCTGGACGATCTCCTCGGCCTCGAGGCGCCGCGCCTGGGAAGCGACGAGCCGGCCGAAGAGGTCCCGCACTTCGATCACGCGGCGGAAGCGCGTGCCCGGCGCGCCCTCGAGTCCCATCGCCGCAAGGCGCATCTCCACGCGCTCGCGCGCGCCGAAGAGGTTCCCGGGGCGGCCGGTCGACAGCTCGATCTTGGGCCGCGTGTGGATGGAGACGTCGTCGAAGCAGACGACCGCGTTCCGGTCGCTGCCCTTCGCCTCGCACCAGATGCGCATGAGGCGGGCCCCGGCCGGCACGCTGTTGATGCGCAGGGGCTCGAAGGGAAGCCATCCGGCGCCCGCGTCCTTCCGGCCCCGCGGCCTCGAGACCGCGAACGGGCGCTCCGCGAGGCGCCGCGCCTCGGCGTCCAGCCACTCGACGCGGAGCACGGCTTCGGTGTCGGGCTTGACCGCGCGATCGAGGCGGACCCAGCCGCGGATCTCGTAGGCGTGGTCCGCATCGACCGGGTGAGGGATTTGGCGGCGCACGGCCGCGCGGCCGCCCGTGAGCCGGAAGCGCACGCACCCGTTCCGCGGCCGCCCGTCGGAGGTGTGCTCCGGCCGGTCGGGCCGGCCGACGCCGGGCTCGTCCACGAAATCGACCCTCAGGAAGTGCGGGTAGTCGCCGACGAGCAGGCGTTTCGAGGCCTGCCTTCCCTTCTCCTCGGGCCGGGCGATCTCGACGAACTCGTAGGTGACGTAGCGCTCCCACCCGCCGGGCAGGCCCCAGACGCTGGTGTCCTCGTAGTGCGTGCGCGTCACGCGCGTGCCGTCGGGCCGCTCCTCCCGCGTCACGCCGATCGCGCGCTCGGGGCTCGGGTCGGGCACCGACAGGATGGAGCCGGGCCGGGGTGCCTGGACCGGGGGGCCGCCGAAGTCGAAGTCCGTCTCGCTCGCCCAGCGTTCCTCGAGCTCCCCCCGGCGGGTGCGCTCGCCGGGCGATTCCGGGGCGGCGGACTCCACCTCCGGCGCGCACAGCGCGAGCAGCCCCGCCAGGACACCGAGCCGGATGCATCGACCCAAGACAGACCCTCCCCCGGCCCCCGCGGCGCGGTCCGGACACAGTCATAGTGTATTATCGGCCACGTCCCATACATTGTATATGCCCTTCCCCGGCCTTTTTCGATTGCACGGAGGGGCGCGCGGCCGCTATAATCCGCGCCTCACGCGAGTTGGGGAGCCGTCCGCCATGGCCAGGGGAACCTACGACGCCCACGCGATCGAGGGCAAGTGGCAGGCCCGCTGGGCCGAGGAGGGGCCCTTCCGCGCCCTCTCGCCCGGCGAGCCGGGCTTCGACCCGGCGAGGCCCAGATATTACGTATTGATCGAGTTCCCCTACCCCTCCGGCGAGGGGCTCCACGTGGGCCACCCGAGGAGCTACACGGCCCTCGACGTCGTCGCCCGCAAGCGCCGCATGGAGGGCCATAACGTCCTCTACCCCATCGGCTGGGACGCCTTCGGCCTGCCCACCGAGAACTACGCCATCAAGATCGGCGTGCATCCTCGCGAGGTGACCGAGAAGAACATCGTCAACTTCCGAAGGCAGCTCAAGCGCCTCGGTTTCTCCTTCGACTGGTCTCGCGAGGTGGACACCACCGACCCGGCCTACTACAAGTGGACCCAGTGGATCTTCCTGAAGCTCTTTGAGAAAGGCCTGGCCTACAAGAGCGAGATGCCGGTCAACTGGTGCACGGCCTGCAAGGTGGGGCTGGCCAACGAGGAGGTGGTGGGCGGCGTCTGCGAGCGCTGCGGCGGCGAGGTGGTCCGGCGCGTTCGCAGCCAGTGGATGCTCAAGATCACCGAGTACGCCGAGCGCCTCCTCGCCGACCTCGACGGATTGGACTTCCTCGAGAGAATCAAGACCCAGCAGCGCAACTGGATCGGCCGCAGCGAGGGCGCGGACGTGGACTTCGCGCTCGCCGAGGCAGCGGCCGATAAGGCGCGCGCAGCCGGCGAGACCGACACGCTCACCGTCTTCACGACGCGGCCTGATACGCTCTACGGCGCGACCTACATGGTCCTTGCGCCCGAGCACCCGCTCGTGCCGGTCATCACGACCGACGCGCAGCGCGCCGAGGTCGATCGTTATGTCGCCGAGGCCGCAGGCAAGAGCGACCTCACGCGCACCGACCTCGCCAAGGAGAAGTCCGGCGTCGATACCGGCGCCTTTGCGATGAACCCGGTCAACGGCGCGAGCATCCCCATCTGGATCGCCGACTACGTGCTCATCAGCTACGGCACCGGCGCGATCATGGCCGTGCCCGCGCACGATACGCGCGACTTCGAGTTTGCAAAAACGTTCGGCCTGCCGATCACCTGCGTGGTCAAGCCCACGCCCGAGGCGGTGAAGGCCGAGCACCCGGACGACGCGACCGACGCGGCCGAGATGGTCGGCGAGGTCGAGGCGGGCGCGCGCTGCTTCAGCGGCGACGGGGTGGCCGTGAACTCCGACAAGTATAACACCCTCTCGACCGCCGACTTCAAGAAGGCGCTCGTGCGCGACTTCGAGGGGATTCGCGCGGCGGTTAACTACAAGCTGCGCGACTGGCTCTTCAGCCGGCAGCGCTACTGGGGCGAGCCGATCCCCGTGGTCGAGTGCCCCGAGTGCGGCTGGGTCCCCCTGCCCGAGAGCGAGCTGCCGCTCGTCCTGCCCGAGGTCGAGCGCTTCCAGACGACCGACACGGGCGAGTCTCCCCTCGCGCTCGTCGCCGACTGGATCGAGACCACCTGCCCCACGTGCGGCGGCCCGGCCCGGCGCGAGACCGACACCATGCCCCAGTGGGCCGGCTCCTCGTGGTACTTCCTGCGCTACGCGGACCCGAAGAACGACCGCGCGCTCGCCTCGCGCGAGGCGCTCGAGTACTGGATTCCTGTGGACTGGTACAACGGGGGCATGGAGCACACGACGCTCCACCTCCTCTACTCGCGCTTCTGGCACAAGTTCCTCTTCGACATCGGCGTCGTCCCCACGGACGAGCCGTACACGAAGCGCACCTCGCACGGGCTCGTCCTCGGCGAGAACGGCGAAAAAATGTCGAAGTCACGCGGCAACGTGGTCAATCCCGACGAGATGGTCGACCGCTTCGGCGCCGACGCGTTCCGGCTCTACGAGCTCTTCATGGGCGCGTTCGAGCTCGCGATTCCGTGGTCCACGCAGGGCCTCAACGGAATGCACCGTTTCCTCTGCCGCGTGTGGGAGCTCGCGGGCAAGGTCGCGCCCGGCGCGAAGGCCGAGAACGACCTCGATCGCCTCATCCACAAGACCGTCAAGAAGGTCGGCGGCGACATCGAGGCGATGAAGTTCAACACCGCGCTCGCCGCGCTGATGATCCTCGCGAACCGGCTGGGCAGGTGCGCGGCCATCCGCCCCGAAGATTTCGAGCGTTTCGTGCTGCTTCTCGCCCCCTTCGCCCCGCACATGTCTGAAGAACTCTGGGAGCGACTCGGCCACACCGACCTCGTCGCGCGCGCCGAGTGGCCCGCCTACGACGAGGCGCTCTTGGTCGAAGAGGAGGTCACGCTCGCGGTGCAGGTAAACGGCAAGGTCCGCTCGCGCGTGACCGTGCCCGCCGACGCGGACGAAGCGGCCGTGCGCGAGGCCGCGCTCGCCGACGAGAAGGTCGCCAAGTATGTCACCGGCCGCGAGGTGAAGAAGGTCGTCGTCGTGCCCGGCCGGCTCGTGAATATCGTGGTGAAGTAGGTCGGCGAGCGCCGACTGGCATGGGGCGCGATCCACTAGCCGCGGCTGCAAGGCCCACTCGAGCGGAGATATTTGGGGATCGTAGGGGCGGGTCTCAGACCCGCCCGTGCAAACGCCGGGAAGCCCCGGCAGGCGGTCCCGCGCGCCCCGGTACGCGCGATTGTAGCATCTACGGGCGCGAAGGCGAGCGCGTCGCCTAGGCCCGCCCGGCCCCGGACCTACACCTCCGTGACCTTTACCTCCTCCAATACCTCGGCCGCGACCGCGGCGACGAGAGGGCAGACCGCGCTCCACGTCTCGAGGATGTTCGTCGGCCACATGTAGCGGTCGAGCACGGTTGCGAGTGCGCGCCGCCGCAGGCGCGCGTGGGCGTCGTCGTCCAGGTCGAGCACCTCGCCGAAGACGCGCACCATGTCGGCCACGTCGCCGGTCCTGACGTGGAAGCCGTCCTCGCCGGGCGCCACCTGCGGCGCCATGCCGCCGGTGTCCGAGACGACGACGACCGGCCCGCCCGCCCGCGCGTTGAGCCGCGCCTCGAGCGGGGTGAGGCCGAAGGGCTCGCCCTTCGAGACCAATGCCGCGACCTTCGTGTTCGGCCACTGGAGGAGCGAGTTGACGAGCTCCGGGTCGAACTTGAAGATGACGCGCACCTTGTTCCCGGTCTTCGCGTTCGCCTCGGCGAGGAAGTCCCACTCTGGCGCGGTGATGACGACCGTCTCGGCGCGGTCGGCGAGCTCGGCGCCCGCCTCGACCACCCAGTGCAGGCCCTTCCAGACCTCGGGTCGGCCCCACGAGAGGATCACGGGACGGTCGAGCGGGATGCCGAATTCAGAAAGTTTCGCCCGCTTCTCCTCGTCCGTGCGCTCGCGGAAGACCGGCTGGAAGGGGTCGATGCCGTTGCGCATGGGGACGAAGTCGTCCTCGCCGAGATCGTAATCCCGCGCGGCAAGCTCGCGGATGTACTCGCCGATGTAGCCGATGCGCACGTGCGGGAACTCGCGATACTGCGGGACGATCTTCTCGTACGCCAGCTTCCAGGGGTCGTCCGCCTCGGCGAGCTCGGGCTTTTCATAATGTCCGTGCTCGCCCTGCACGAAGAAGACGTCCGCGCCGAAGGCCTCGGCCGCGCGCAGGCCGTAAATCGGCGAGAAGGCGAAGGGAAGGCTGTGCGAGTAGACGATCGCCGCGTCGTGCTTCGCTGCGAGCCCCAGCGCCCACGCCGCGCCCGCCGCGCTCGAGAGCTTCCAGTTCTCCACGTCGCCCCAGCGCACGGTGCCGTCGGTGCCGTTGAGGAGCGGCTGGAAGCGGCCGCCGGTCTTGGCGGTCTGCTCCTCCACGTACGCGAGCGCCTTCGGGTTCCAGCCCTCGCAGCCGGCCTTCGAAATGGGCTGCGCCGCGTGCATCGTGACCTCGACTCCGCGCTTCGCGAGCGCTTCGGCGAGGAGCGGCGTCGTCGAGAGGTGCCCCTGCACGACCGCGCCCACGCCGCCGGTGCGGATCATCTGCCCCTCGTGCGACATGTGGAGGACCGCGAGGCGGACCTTGCCTTTTTCTTTCAGGTACGCGCGCGCCTCATCGGCGGTGAAATCGAACACGCTCTTTGACATGATGCGACTTCCTTTCCGTCCGGGGGTCGAACACGCGAAGCGTAGCCGAAGCGCGCGCGGCCGTCAAGCGACCGAGCCGTCGGCCGCGACGGGGATCTTGAGCGACTCCTCGGTCTTGCGCGCGAGGAACTCGGGCTCGCGCTCGATGCGCGGCGCCAGATACTCCCACAGCGCCGGCGCCTCGACGCGGCGGCAGATCGCGCCGCCGATCGCGGTCTCGGCGAGGAGCCCGGCCCCGGCGAGCGGCGCGGCGAGCGGGTTGAAGTCATAAGGCCTGGCCGGGTCGTGGCACTGCGAGTGGAGCGTCCGCGCCGCGCCGCTTGCGTCGCGCATCTCGCCATGCAGGTCTCGAAAGCCCATGTAGGGCACGCCGAGCCGCTCCTCGACCGCATGAAAAAGCGTCACCACGTTCAGTGGCACGCCCAGCAGCACGACCGAGCCGCCGCCGGGGCCGCCCGGTCCGCCACGCCGGATCAGTTTCCAGAAGGCGCTCGCCTCGCCGCAGGGCGTGAGCGAGTGCTCGCGCGTGAACTCGGCCGCGGCCGGCCCTACGGCCGCGACCGAGTGCGTGAGGTGCGCGCTGCGGTGCGCGCCCGCGCGGCGGCGGACCTCCTCGGGAATCGCGCCCATGCCCGAGGGCGTGGCGCGCATGTCGAGGAAGGGGCGCTCGGCTTTTATGTTGTGGAAGGTGAACGCCGGGGCGAGGAGCGTGCCCGACGGGCCGACCGCTTCGAGGAGCGCGTCCACCACCGTAGTCGCGCCGCCTCTGACGCGGCCGAAGCGCGAGAGCGACGCGTGCACGAGCACGCGCTCGCCCGCGCGCACGCCGAGGCGCGCGAGGCCGGCGAGAAGGTCCGCCGAGGTCACGGGGTCGGGCAAGGGGGGCTATTCCTCGGGCATCGGGCCGATGGTGAGCGTGCTCTCGATCAGGACCGGCCAGCTCGTGCTCTCCTCCGCGCTGATCGCGGCGCGGATCGAGCCGGAGAGCGTCGTCTTGACGCTCGCAGACTCGACCCAGCCGGTCGCCTCGTCCACGATCATCCGGCCGCGGCCCTCGCCCCGCAGGTCCGGGCGCAGGGCCGCGATCTCGAGGTCGAGCGCGGCGGCCTTCGGCAGCGGGGTCGTCCGGGTCGAGACGTCGAGCGTCGTCTTTCCGGCCGCGCGCGACCGGAGCGTGTAGGTCGTCTCGACCGCGAGGGGCAGCCCCCCTCCCCGCTCGACGCGGCGCGTCCACTCGTCGCCGGGTGCGACCGCCCTCTCGGGCAGGTGGCTCAGGAGGCGGCCCAGATGCGCCTCGATCCGCTTGGGCGCGAGGCGCTGCCCGGCGAGCTCCGCGAGCCTCCGGCGGAGGCCGGGACCCGGTGCGCCCCGCACGACGCGCAGGCCGAGCGCGTCGAGCCCCTCCGCGCTCTCGACGCGGCCGAGCGGGGTAAGCACCGCGGTGAACGCGTCCCCGACAAGGGCCGCGTAGGGCCGCGCGTAGGGCGAGTTCTCCTCCTCCTTTTGCGCGGAGTCGTAGGCGAACTCGCTCGCGGGGAACTTCTCCCCGACGAGGACGCGCGTGATCGCGACGCGGACGGACGCGCGGCCCTCGGCCGCGACGTCCGCCACCTCGAGCGAGAGCCCCAGGCCCAGCCGCTGCTCGATCGTCTGCTCCTTGTTGTCGATCTCCTGGAGGATGCGCTGGTCCACCTGCACCCAGCGGGTGTAGGTCTTCCCCTTCTCGAGGCGCAGGCGGAGCGTGAGCTTCTCGCCGCCGCGCGCGGATGCGCCGGCAAGCGCGAGGGCGAGCGCGAGGGATACGGCCTGCTGCGCGGGCTTCATGGCGTCCCTCCGACCCGTTTCCGGAAGTAGTCGAGCGTCCGGGCGAGGCCCTCGGCGCGCGGCACCCGCGGCTCCCACCCGAGGAGCGCGCGCGCGCGCGCGATATCGGGCCGCCGCACATGCGGGTCGTCGGCGGGCAGGGGCCTGAAGACGACCTCGCTCGCAGAGCCGGTGAGCGCGACGACCTCGCGCGCGACCTCGAGGATCGAGACCTCGTCGGTGTTGCCGATGTTCACGGGCTCGGCCGCGCCGGGCGCGTCGCACTGCAGGAGACGCAGCAGCCCCTCCACGAGGTCCGAGACGTAGCAGAACGAGCGCGTCTGCGCGCCCTCGCCGAAGACGGTCACCGGCTCGCCGCGCAGGGCCTGCCCGAAGAACGCGGGCAGCGCGCGCCCGTCGGCGAGGCGCATCCGCTCGCCGTAGGTGTTGAAGATGCGCGCGATCCGGGTCTCGAGCCCGTGCACGCGGTGGTACGCCATGGTGATCGCCTCCGCGAAACGCTTCGCCTCATCGTAAACGCCGCGGGGGCCGATCGGGTTCACGTGTCCCCAGTAGTCCTCGGTCTGGGGATGGACCTGCGGGTCGCCGTAGACCTCGCTCGTGGAGGCGAGAAGGAAGCGCGCGCCCTTGGCCTTCGCCAGGCCCAGCGCGTTGTGCGTGCCGAGCGACCCCACCTTGAGCGTCTGGATCGGGAGCTTCAGGTAATCGATGGGGCTGGCGGGGCTGGCGAAGTGGAGGACCGCGTCCACCGGGCCCGGTACGTCGATGTAGCGCGTCACGTCGTGGAGCACGAACCGGAAGCGCCGGGCCGGCTCCAGATGCGCGATGTTCTCGCGGCTGCCCGTGATGAGGTTGTCCAGGGCCACGACCTCGTGGCCCTCGGCGAGGAGCCGGTCGACGAGGTGGCTCCCCAGGAAACCGGCGGCCCCGGTCACGACGACGCGCATGGCCACGCCCCTCCCGCCGTCATCCTACCACATTCCAGCCCCGGATGCGAAGCGGAACGCCGAGCGAGTCGGCGAGCCGCTGGAGGCCGGTCCGGTCCAGCCCCGGCACGTCCACGGCCGTGACGGAAACGTCGAAGCCCAACTCGCGCGCGCGGCGCACGAACGCGCGCACCGCGCCGAAGGCGGCCTCGCCCGTCTCGGGCCGGCACAGGTGCGCGTAGTCCGTGGCCGTGGCCGCGTTGAGGCTCACGCTGAACGCGTCCACGAGCTCCCCGAGCTCTGGCAGCACGTCCCGCCCGTGGATCTGCGCGGCCTGTCCGTTCGTGTTGACGCGCACCGCCAGGCCCATCCCCCTGGCCGCGCGGGCGACCTCCTCCAGCACCTCCAGGCGCAGCGTCGGCTCGCCGAAGCCGCAGAAGACGATCTCGCGGGGCCTCCCGCCGGCGGTGTCGATCGATTTCTCGATCGCCGCGACGACCTCGCGCGCCTCCGGCTCGCGCGTGAGCGCGAGGTCGTGCCCCTTGACGACGTACCGCCCCTTCGTCCGCGGACAGAAGGTGCAGGCGTTCGAGCACCGGTTCGTGAGGTTGACGTAGAGCGCGTCGCGGATCGCGTAGACGTACTTCTCCCCGGCCTCGCGACCGAGGCCGAGTAGGGCGTGCGCGTTATGCGTCGTGATGCGGCCGACGTCCTCGGCGCTCACGCCGCGGACGTCGGCGAGGCATCGCGCGGTGTGGACGAGGTGCGCGCTCTCGCAGCGCGCGCCGCGCACGGCCTGCGGCGCCAGGCACGGCGCGTCCGTCTCGATCAGGAGCCTCGCGTCCGGCGTCGCGCCCGCGGCCGCGCGCAGGTCCATCGCCTTGGGAAAGGTCACGTTCCCGGCAAATGAAACGAAAAGCCCCGCCTCCGCGCACGCGGGCGCGAGCGCGGCGTCCCCGCCGAAGCAGTGCATGATCCCGCGCGCGCCGGCGTCGCGCAATATCTCGAAGGTCTCGCGCTCGGCCCCGCGCGAGTGCGCGAGGACGGCGAGCCCCAGCTCGTTTGCCAGCTCCACCTGTGCGCAAAACGCGGCCCGCTGCGTCTCGGCCGTCTCGCGCGCGCGGTGAAAGTCGAGCCCCACCTCGCCGATGGCCGCGACCTTCTCGTTCCGCGCGAGCGTGCGCAGCCCCTCGAGCCAGCCGGTCGTCGGGGCGCCCGCCTCGTGCGGGCCGAGCCCCACCGCCGCCTGGACGTCCCCGTGCGCGGCGGCAATGGCGCAGGCTCGGCAGCTCGAGGCGATATCCGTGCCCACGGTCACCACGCCCGCGACGCCCGCGGCGCGCGCGCGGTCCAGCACGGCCTCGAGGTCGCCCGCGAAGGCCTCGTCGTCCAGGTGCGCGTGGGTGTCGAAGAGTTCCATGGCGCCCTTCCGCGGCCGGCGGCGCCTCACGCCCCCGGCACGTCGTCGGTCGTGAACGCGGCCCTGAGGATCTCGACCTCGCCCGGCTCGCCGCCCTCGAGCGCGACCACGGCCACGTCGAAGCGGCAGGGCGTCTCGGCGAGGTTCTTCGCGGCGAGGTAGGCCGCAGCCGCGCGCGCGACCTGCCGCCGCTTGCGGGCCGTGACCATCTCCGCCGCCCGCCCGAACGCGTCCGAGCTCTTGGCCTTGACCTCCACGAAGACGAGCGACTCCCCCTCGCGCGCGACGAGGTCGATCTCGCCCACGCCGCAACGCCAGTTGCGCGCGAGCACGCGGTAGCCCGCGCGGCGCAGCGCCTTCTCGGCCGCGCGCTCGGCCTTCCGCCCGGCGCCGGCGCGGTCAGCCACGGCGAGCTCTCCGCGCGCGTCCGCCCACGGTCAATACCTGAAGCGTGTCGGTGTGCCCGGACCGGCCGAGCGGCGTGCCCGAGAGGAAGAGCACCCGGTCGCCCGCCCGCGCGCCGGCGGCGCGCGCGGCGCGGAGCGCCTCGCGGCGGAGCGCGGCGCGGCTCCGGAAGGTGCGCGTGCGCACGGGCGCGACGCCCCGGTAGAGCGCGCAGCGGCGGAAGGCGCGCGCGTCGGGCGTGAGCGCGAGGACCGGCGCGGCGCTCCGAGACTTCGAGACGAAGCGCGCGGTCGCCCCGCTCACCGTGGCGACCACGATCACGGCGGCGCCGAGCTCGCGCGCGATGCGCTCGGCCCCCAGGCCGATCGCGTCGAGCTCGCCCGAGGCCGGGCCCTGCCCGATGCCGCCGGCGGCCGGAGCGAAGGCATTCGCGGCCTCGCGGTCGGCGGCCTCGACGATGCGCGCGGCCGCGCGGGTCGCGCGCACCGGGTCGCGGCCGATCGAGGTCTCGGCCGAGAGCATGATCGCGTCGGTCCCGTCGAGGACCGCGTTCGCCACGTCGCTCACCTCCGCGCGCGTGGGCCGCGACCGCTCGACCATCGACTCGAGCATCTCGGTCGCCGTGACGACGAGCTTGTCCCGCGCGTTCGCGGCCGCGATGAGCTTCTTCTGGAGGAAGGGCACGCGCTCGAGCGGCGTCTCGACGCCGAGGTCCCCGCGCGCGACGAGGAGGCCGTCGGCGACCTCGAGGATCTCCTCGACGGCATCGACTGCCTCGGGCGTCTCGATCTTGGCGAGGACGGGCGTGCCGGGGCTCGACGCCTCGACCGCGCGCCGGGCGGCGGAGACCTCCGCGGCCGAGCGGACGAACGAGAGGGCCACCGCGTCGACGCCCGCGTCGAGGCCGAGCGCGAGGTCGCGCCGGTCCTTGCGCGTGAACGCCGAGAGCCGCAGCCGCGCGCCGGGCAGGTTCACGCCCTTGCGGCTCCCGAGCGCGCCGCCGCGCACGACGCGGCAGACGAGCTCGCCCCCGCGCCGCGCGCGCACGAGGAGTTCCAGTTGGCCGTCGGCGAGGAGCACGCGCTGCCCGGGCCGCACGTCGCGCAGGAGACCCGGGTGAGAGACGCCGATGCGGCCCGGCGTCGAGCGCACGGCACGCGGCGCGACGCGCACGGCGCTCCCCGTCGCGAGCTCGACGCCGCTCTCCGGCGCGCTGCCGGTGCGCAGCTTCGGCCCGGCGAGGTCCTGGAGGACCGCGACCGGGCGCCCGGCCGCGCGGGCCGCCGCGCGCACGCGGCGGATCGCGCGCCGGTGCCACTCGGCCGTGCCGTGCGAGAAGTTGAGCCGCGCCACGTCCATTCCCGCGCGCACGAGCGCGGCGATCGTCCCGGGGCCCTCCGAGGCCGGTCCGAGCGTGACCACGATCTTGGTCCGGCGCATGTTCGTCCTCCGCCCGGTCATTCTAGCCGCCGCCCCCCGCGCGAGGCAAGGCCGTTTCCCGCGAGGCGCGAAGCCGCGCCGGGCTTGACGCGCGTTCCACCAGCCGCGACTGCGGCGCCCGTCTGGGCGGGGAAAGCCGGGGACGCGAATGCGTCCGGCGCGCGGAGAGAGAGCACGCGCGGCGGCCTGCATCCCTCCGGGTCGTGGGGTATAATACCCCGGACGGAGGGATCGTATGCCCGAGCCGGTTTCCATGCCCGAAGCCGCCGCGCTCAAGTCTCCCGACAAGTCCCGCCGCGCGGCCATCCTCGCGACCGTGGGGATTGTGGTGATTCTGGGAGCTGCACTATGTGTCGTCGGCTTCTGGCCGAAGATTCAGCTAATGTACTATCGCTACGAGTTCAGGCACGGGGCCACCAAGGACAGGATCAAGGCGCTCGAATGGATATGCGAGAGGCGGCTAGAAGGGAACATGCCTGATATCCTTACTGTCTGGGTTGACGAGGAGAACCGCTTCTCACTCAATAACAGATTCTTGGACGAGAAGGAACTCCGGATACACATACTTGAGGAGGCAGAGAACGCGGGTTTCATGGATACTCCAGATAGGAGGACCAAGCTGGGGGTGGTCATTCGCGCTCATCCGGAGGCACTATTTAGCTCTGTGCAGCGCGCCAAACTTGCATGCGTGAAGGCCAGCGTCTGGATGGTCTCAATGATTGACATTGAAGCGGGGCGAGACTTGCCCCCCGCCCCCGACGCCCCCTCGGAGACCCCGTAGATGGCCGAAGGGCGGAAGCCGCCCGCGCCGGCCCGCCCTTTTTCATCCTTCACCCTTTTGCCTTTTGCCTTTTGCCTTCCGCAATCTCCGACCTCCCCGATTTCTCCGCCCAAGCGGGCCTTGCAGACGCGGCTAGGGGCGCGCGCGTCC
>Ga0272441_10006854_pt1 | contig 18834 bp, 16 predicted proteins | sample SSMProp6N_FD_193582 | JGI IMG/M metagenome (GOLD analysis project Ga0272441, IMG submission 193582) | Marine sediment archaeal communities from Little Sippewissett salt marsh, Falmouth, MA, United States - SSM-Prop-6N | ecosystem: Environmental > Aquatic > Marine > Wetlands > Sediment ... | reverse complement strand
GCCCTCCCCGCCGCCCCCGCCGCCCTCGACCGCACCGAGCACGTCCGCGCACGCGGGCTCGAGGCACGGGACGAAGTCGATCAGCGTGCCGAAGAAATCGAGCGAGACCGCGCGCACCCTCTCAAGCATGGCGTACCTCTTCACGATACGCCGCCGCGAGCGCGCGCCAGACCTCTCCGGGCCTCCCGCTTCCGACGGGCCGCTCGTCGAGCGCGCACGCCGGCGCGAGCTCAAGGATCGAGTTGGTGAGAAAGATCTCGCTCGCCGCGTCGAGCTCCGCGCGCGGAAGCGGCCGTTCTTCAATCGCACGCCGTGCGCGCCGCGCGAGCTCGAGGACGGCCGCGCGCGTCACGCCGGGGAGCCCGCCCTCCGAGGCGGGCGGCGTCACGAGGACGCCGCCGGCGACGGCGAAGAGGTTCGCCGCCGCGCATTCGGCCGCGCGTCCGTGCTCGTTGAGGAGGACCGCCTCGTCCGCGCCGCCCGCGGCCGCCTCGCGCCGGGCGGTCACGCAGGCGAGGTAGCTCGCGGTCTTGTGCGCCCCGAGCCCGCCGGCCAGGACGCGCACGGAGCTCGTGACGAGCGCCATCCCCGTCCTGTAATAGCGCGCCGGATACCCGCGCACGGGCCGCGCGAGGATGACCGCGTTGGGCGCCATCTCTCCCTTCGGCAGCGGACCCGTCCCGCACCCGCGCGAGACCTGGAGCCGCACGTAGGCGTCCGGGCACGCGTTGCGTTCGATGAGGTTGAGAATCGCTTCGGCGAGAACCGCCCGCGGCTCCCGCGGGCGGAAGCCGAGCGCCTCGCAGGAGGCGAAGAGGCGCGCGAGGTGCGCGTCCATGCGAAAGACGCGGCCGCCGTAGGCGCGCATCGTCTCGAACACGGCGTCGCCGTACATCGTGCCGCGGTCGGTGACCGGGAGCGCGGCCCCGGCCTCGGGGACGAGGTCGCCGTTGACGTAGGCGAGCCCGTCAGGCACCGGCCGCCTCCACGTCGCCGGCGGCCAGGCTCGCGCGCGAGCGAAGCGCCGCGAAGAGCCCGCGCGCTTTGTCGAGCGTCTCGTCGTACTCGCCCTCGGGCGTGGAGTCGGCGACCACGCCGCCGCCGACCTGGAAGTACGCGCGCGCATCCTTCAGGATGAAGGAGCGAATCACGATATTCAGCTCCATCGCGCCGTCGAAGCCGATGAAGCCGACCGAGCCGGTGTAGTAGCTCCGCGCGGTTTTTTCGAGCTCGTCGATGATCTCCATCGCGCGGATCTTGGGCGCGCCCGTGATCGACCCGCCGGGGAACGAGGCGCGCAGGAGATCGGTGAGGTCCCTGCCGCGCGCGAGGCGCCCCTCCACGGTCGAGACGAGGTGGTGCACGTTGGGGTAGCTCTCGAGCACGCACGGCTCGGCGACGCGCACCGAGCCGTAGTCGCAGACGCGGCCGAGGTCGTTGCGTTCGAGGTCCACGATCATGGCGAGTTCGGCGTTGTCCTTCGCGCTCGCGAGGAGAGCGCGCGCGAGCGCCGCGTCCTCGTCCGGCGTCGCCCCGCGCGGACGCGTGCCCTTGATCGGACGCGTCACGACGCGCCCGTCCGGCGCGAGGCGCAGGAAGAGCTCGGGCGAGGAGCCGACGAGCTGGGCCCCGCCGATGTCGAGATACGAAGCGAAGGGCGCGGGGTTGACCTCGGCGAGCGCGCGGTAGAGGCTCGATGCCCCCGCGCGCCACGCCGCCTCGAAGCGCTGCGAGAGGTTCGCCTGGAAGATGTCCCCCGCGGCGATGTACTCGACCACGCGCGCGACCGTACGCTCGTACTCGCCCCGCTCGAACCGGCTCGCTGGCTCCCCGCCGGGCCCGAGCGCGAGGAGGGGCGCCTCCGGTGGTTTCGCCGCGAGTCTCTCCGCGAGCCGCTCGAGGCGTTCGGCCGCGGGCGGGCGATTTTCCAACTCGACGGCCGCGAGGTACGCGCGGCCGGTCGCGTGATCCCAGAGCGCGCACGCATCATAGAAGCCGATCGCGAGGTCGGGCAGCCGCAGGTCGTCCTCGACGCGGCCGGGCAGCCGCTCGACGAGGCGCCCGAGCTCGTACCCGAACGCACCGACCGCGCCGCCGGCGAAGGGGACCGGGCTCGGCACGGGCGGCGCCGCGTAGCGCGCGAGGAGCTCGCGCAGCACGCGAAACGCGTCGGCGCGGCGCCGCTCGGGCGCGCGGTCCCCCTCCGCGATCTCGACCTCGCGGCCCTTGGCCCGAAGCGTCCGGAAGGGCTCGCACCCGGCGATCGACCAGCGGGCCCAGGGGCCCATGCGTAGCGCGTGGTCGAGGTCGATGGGCGGGCGGAAGTCGCGGTCGGCGAGCGCGCTCTCCAGCAGGAACGCGCCGGGCCGTGCGGCGAGCGAGCGCAGCGACTCGCGCGGCGGAGGAAGCTCGGCGGGCTTGAGGAGTACGGCCGGCGCGCGCATTGCCCTACAATTTCTCCGCGAAGAAATCGGTCGTGCGGTCGAGCACGGCCTCGACGTGCTCGAGCCGCGCGAAGGCGTGCAGCCCGTCCTTGACGACGAGGCGCTCGGCGCGCCCGCCCGCGGCCTCGGCGAAGGCCTCGGCCTCGCTCGGCGGCACGGTCCCGTCCATCGTGCCGTTTACGACGAGCACCGACCCTCCAAACGCGCGCACTCCGTCGACCGGGTCGGGCATGGCCTCGAGGTCGCGCACGAAGCGCTCACCGAGCGGGAGGCCCTGGAGGTCGACGGGGAAGCTCCCGCCGCCGCCCTCGCCCACGCCCCACTCGCCGAATTTTCCGGTGAGGAGCGCGACGTGCGCGACCGCGTTCCAGAGCGCGAGGGCCCGCACGCGCTTCTCCTCGGCCACGAGCCGCCCGGCGACCGCGCCGCCGCAGGAGAAACCGAGCACGCCGATGCGCGAGGCGTCTACGCCCTCGCATTTCGCGAGGAAGCCCAACGCGCACCGCACGTCCGCGAGCTCGGTGAGGAGGCTCATCTCGTCGAACGTGCCGGTCGACTCGCCCGAGCCGCGGAAGTCGAAGCGCAGGACGGCAACGCCGCGCGCCGCGAGCCGCCGCGCGAGGCGCACGAAGAGGAACTTCGTCTCGGACCGATGCCCGGTCAGGCCGTGGCAGAGGAGCGCGGCCGGCGCGCCCGCCGCGGGCCGCTCCTCCGGCAGGTGGAGCATGGCCGCGAGGCGGCCAGCCTCGGGGGCATCGATCCAGTGGAAGGTCTCGCTCACGGCGCCTCCAGGAGGACCGCCCACGCGCCCGAGCGGTCGAGCGCGGTGACGAGCGCGCGCTGCGTCTTGCCTGATGCAAGGTGACCGAGCTCCGCGAGCGCGGCGAGGACGGGCGAGGCTGCACCGCAGTCGCCGAAGCATCGCTTGGGATGCCCGGCGCGCGCGGCGAGGCCGAGTACATCCAGTGCCTCGCGCTCGATCGCATCCCGACCGGGCACGCCGCTCGCGCCGGTGAGGACGAGAGGCGGCTCTCCGTCCGCGCCCTCCATGGCCGCGCGTGCGGCGAGCGCGAGGCCCTCCGCCCCGGCACGCGCGCTCGATCCATGCCCGGCGAGGCGGCCGAGTACGCGCGCGCCGCGCGCGGCCGCGCGGTCGGCCCGTTCGAGGACGAGAAACGCGCCGGCCTCGCCGAGCACGGTGCCGTCCGCGTCCGGCGCGAGCGGCCGGACGCGCCCGGTCGGCGAGAGGAGCCCGTTCGCCCGCGCGTGCCGCCACGCCGCGCGGCTGAAGGCCTCGCTCGCGCCGGCGAGCACGCCGCCGCGGGCGAGCGACTCGGGCGCGTGTGCGACGGCGTCCGCAGCGCTCCCGAGCGCGGCGAGGCCCGCCGTCTCGCCGCCGGAGAAGGTCGCCGCGTGGCCCGCCAGACCGAACTCGATCGCGACCAGGCTCGAGGGGCTGTTCGCGTAGGCGTGGCTGAAGGGCAGCGGGCTCGCGAAGCGCGCCTTGCCCGCCTTGACCTTGCCGAAGAAGGTCTCCATCGCGTCGAGGCATCCGAACGCGGTCGCGTAGGCGAGGCCGGTTTCCCCCGGTCTCGCCTCGCGATCGAACAGACCCGCGTCCTCGAGCGCGAGGCGCGCGCCCGCGACCGCGAGCGCGGTCGCCCGGTCGAGAAAGGTCTGCGTGCTCGTGAGGTACGGCTTCCCGTCGAAGTCGGCGAGCTCGCAGGCGAGCGAGGGCGCGTCCGCGGGCACCTCGAAGGCTGTGATCTCACTCGCGGGGAGCGGCGCGCCGGACGCGAGGCGGAGGGCCCCGCGCACGCCTTCAGAGAAGCCGGGCGCGACCGCGCCCGCACCGGTGACGACCACCTTGTTCCGGGATTCGTCCAACTCTCCCCCCTCGCTGTTCTTATAATCCTGCGCGCGCGGAGTGTCAACCGGAGGCAACGTTCCGTGCGGCCCGCGCCTCCCCCGGTTATAATGCGCGCGAAGGAGGACGCCATGCGAACCTACCGCATCGGGGTGCCCGGGGACGACGCCGCGCTCATCGTGCGCGGTCCGACCGCGCCGGTCGAGCACGAGGGCGAGACCTGCCGGTGGCTCAGCTCGGTCACGCGCCTCGCGCTGCCGGTCCCGGAGAGGACCTCAAACCGCGTGACGCTCTCGGCGGCGGCGACCTGCGAGCAGGAGCTCGTGTTTTCGGTCGCCGGCCGCGAGCTCGGCCGCGCGGCGCTCGGGAGCGGCGGCGCATGGACGGAACTCGCCTTCGACCTGCCCGCCTCTCTCGACGCGCACCCGGTGCTCGAGATCCGGTGCACGCGGCCGCATCCGCTGGACGCGTTCGCCCCGCGCTACGCCATGCTGCGCGCCCTCTCGGTCGAAAAGGCGCTCGACGTGCCGACCCCCGCGTGCGCCGGCAACGCCGAGGGCCTCCCCGAGTACCGCCACTACTTCGGCGACATCCACGTGCACACGGCGCTCTCGCCGTGCGCGCGACGCGCCGGCGGCTCGATCGAGGACAACTGCCGGTACGCGATCGAAGAGACGAAGAGCGACTTCATCGCCTTCGCCGACCACGACTCGCGCATGACCGAGGCCGCGTGGCGCGAGACCATGCGCGAGCTCGACGCGTTCGAGCGGCCCGGCTCCTTCGCCACGCTCGTTGGCTACGAGTGGACGAGCTTCCTCTACGGGCAGATCAACGTCTACTCGCCGTCGAAAGACCTGCCGCTTTTCGCGTGCACCGACGAGCGCAGCGAGACGCCGCCGCGGCTCTGGGCGGCGCTTCGCGAATGGAACGGGCCGGCCTTCACCGCCTTCCACCACCCCACGCGCCCGGGGATGCCCGTCTCGTGGGAGTTCTGCGACGCGGAGCTCATGCCCGTCGCGGAGATCTACTCCGGCTGGGGCAACAGCGAGCGCCACGGCGCGCCGAAGCAGAAGCCGGGCCGCTGCGTGCCGGGCACGACCGTGTCCGACGCGCTCGGCCGCGGGTACCGCCTCGGCTTCGTGGGCGGCGGGGACACGCACAACGGCAGGCCCGCGATGCGCGGGGTGACCGGCGTCCTCGCGACCGAGCTCAGCCGCGAGGCGGTCTTCGAGGCCATCCGTGCGCGGCGGTGCTACGCCACGACGAGCGAGCATATCGAACTCGACTTCCGCGTGAACGGCTACCCGATGGGAAGCATCGTTCCCTTCACACCCTACACCGCGGACCTGATGTACCCGCTGCGCGTGGAATACCGCGTCAAGGGCACGCTGCCGCTGGGGCTCATCGAGGTCGTGACCGACGGCGGCGCGGTGGTCCACCGGCGCACGGTCGAGGAGATGGGCTTCAGCGAGGAATACTCGGCCGCGTTCGAGGTGCCGCACATGGCGCGCGGGCTCCCGAGGGGCTCGACCCTCTCGACGAACCGGCGGTATTTGTACCTGCGCGCGGCGCAGCCGAAGAGCAGCGGCGACCGGGCGGTCGCGCTCAGCGAGATGGTCCAGGCCGAGATGGCCTGGTCGAGCCCGGTCTTCCTCGCGGTGGATTACGGGGCGATGCTCTAGCCCGCGGCCGCGGCGCGGCCGTTCGCGCGCGCGTTGTTGTTGTTCAACGCGCGGCGGTAGGCCGCCTCGGTGAGGTCCACCATGCGGCGGACCGTGAACTCGCTCTCGACGAGCGCGCGCCCGGCCTGGCCCATCTCGCGGCGGAGCCGCGCGTCGCTCGCGAGCGACACGATGCGGTCGGCGATCGCCTCCGGGTCGCGCGGCGGCACGAGGTAGCCGGTCTCCCCCTCGCGCACCACGCCGAGGAGCCCCCCCACCGCGCTCGCGACCACGGGCAGGCCCCAGGCCATGGCCTCGAGCGTCGCGAGGCCCAGCCCCTCCTGGAGCGAGGGCTCGACAAAAATGTCAAGCGCGGGCATCACGCGGCCCGCCCCGACGCCCTCGGTCCGCACGGTGAGGCGCGAGCGAAGCTTCAACTCCCGCGCGCGGCGCAGGAGCCTCTTGAGTTCCGGCCCGCGCCCGGCGAGCACGAACTCCGCGTCGCACCCGCGGTCGAGCACGAGGCGCGCGGCCTCAAGGAAGACGTCCCGCCCCTTGCGCGGGACGAGGCGCCCGAAGCAGCCCACGGCCGGGATGCGCCGGGGGACGCCTTCGTTCGCCTCGCCGCCGTTCGCCTCGGCTTCGACCGCGGCGGCCATCGCGGCCACCGCGGCGGCGGCGGCGGGCGAGGCCTCCTCCTCGACCTCCCTGTGCAGGGTCGGGGGGTGCGCCGGCACCGCCACGCCGTTCGGCACGACCGAGATGAGCTCCTTCGGCACGAGGAGGTGGTTGACGAGGTATTCGCGCAGGGCCTCGCTCACCGCGAGGATCGCGCGCGTCGCGGCGCGGGGCCGCGCCTCGCGCGCGGCGCGCGGAAAACGGTGCGCGGTCGCGACGTGCGGCGTGCCGGTCCGGGCGCCCAGGCGCGCGGCGCGCCCGAGTGCAGCGAGCTCGGTCGCGTGGATCACGTTCGGGCTGAAGGCGCGCGCCGCGCGCACGGCCCCCTTCGTCCGGGGGAAGAACGACCCGCGGAAGAGGCCCGGCACCTCGAGGACCTCGACCCCGGCCTCGCGCAGCGCCGCCGCGCGCGGCCCGCCGGGCGCGAGGAGGCGCACCGCGTGCCGCCGGCGCGCGAGCGCCCGCGCGAGCGTCTCGACGTAGCTGGTTACGCCGCTCGCATCGAGCGCCTCGGCCACGAGGAGCACGCGCATGGGCGCGACCTTCGGGCCGGTCCCCTTTCCGCGCGCGTCCTTTTCGGTTTCCGGCATGTCCCCTCCGGCCGCGGATTCTACCCGCCCGCGCGCGCACCCCGCAAGCGCCTCACGCCGGCGGCGTCCAGACCGGCGCCTCGGGCCTCTTCGCGGGCGTGGTCCGCCAGCGGCGGTGCATCCAGACCCACTGGTCCGGGTAGCGGCGGATGATCTTCTCCAGCCGCGCGGACCAGTCGGCCGTGGCCGCGAGGACGTCCTCCTCGCGCGAGCCGCCTCTCTTGGTCTCGATCGGCCCCTCGAGGAGGAGCCGGTAGCGGCCGTCCACGCGCGGGGCGACGGCCAGATACAGCGGCGCGCCCGAGGCGCGCGCGAGCGCCGCCGGCGCGGTCGGCGTGTACGCGGGCCGCCCGAAGAACGGCACGAACGCGCCGCCGGCGTGCCGCACGTCCTGGTCGGCGAGGATCCCCACGAGCCCGCCCCCGCGCAGCGCGCGGAGGAGCGGCCGCGGCGACTCGTCCTGGTAGACGACCCGCAATCCCACATGCGCGCGCAGCCGCGCGGCGAGGCGCTCGTACGGAGCGAAGTAGAGCCGCCGCGCGACCACGGTCACGGGCAGATGGCGCGTCGCGACCGCGGCCAGCAGCTCCCAGTTGCCCATGTGCGCGATGACGCAGACCGCGCCGCGCTCGCGCGCGGCCTCCGCGACGCGCTCCGCCTCCGGCGCCTCGACGCGCGCGGCGATTCGCTCCGGCCCCTCGCGCCCGGCGCGCAGGAGCTCGACCGCGACGCGGCCGAGGTTCCCGAAGACGCGGTGGCCGATCTCCGCGCGCGCGGCCTCGTCCATCTCTTCGCCGAAGGCGAGCGCAAGGTGCTCGAGCGTGCGGCGGCGCTCGGTCCGCGCAAGGCGCCAGGCGAGGCGTCCGAGCCTCTCGCCCCAGCGCTCGGCGCACGCGCGCGGGAGGAGTCCGAAAAGACGCCGCCCGGCGAGGAGGAGCGCGTAGCCGGCCCACCGCTTGGCGCCCTTCCACGGTCGGCGGCTCACGGGGGAAGCTCCAGCCGCGCGCGCGCGATCGCGAGAAAACGGTCCAGCGAAGCCTCGCCGAGGAGCGACCGCGCGTGCGCGCGCGCCTCCCCGCGCGCGCGCTCGAGTTCCGCCGCGTCGTCGAGCGCGCGGATCGCCTCGATCCACGCCCCGACCGGCGCCTCCGGCGGCAGGAGCCGCGCGCCCGGCCCCGCGGCCTCGCGCACGCCGCCGACGTCCGTCGCCACGCTCGGCACTCCGAGCGCGGCGGCCTCGGCGAAGACGCGGCCGAAGGGCTCGGGCCACTCGCCCGGCCCCAGGAGGAGTTGCGCGCGCGCGTAGGCCGCGGGCATGTCCTCGACCCAGCCGAGCGACTCGACGTTCGCCAGGCGCGCGAGCCGCCCGGAGACGTTCCCCGCCACGAGGAACCGCCGGTCGCCGAGCGCGCGAGCAAGCGCCTCCACGCGCGCGGCGCCCTTGATGCCCTGGGGCTTCACGAAGAGGAGGTCCCGCCCCTCGCTCGCGGGCGCGTCCAGAAAACGGGGCAGGTCCAGGATCGGGTAGAGGACCTCGCTCGCCACGCCCCACTTCTCCGCGAGGAGGCCCTGGACGTAGCGGCTGTTCGCGACGACGAAGGTCGCGCCGCGCAGGGCCTCGAGCGCGCCGCGCGCGGCCGCGCGCGCGGCCGGCCAGGTGAGCCTGCGCCGCAGGGGCAGGCACCGCGGGCAGCGATCGTCGCAATCGCGGTAGGGGTCGCGCCGTCGGAAGGAGACGGGGCAGAGCGGCGCGTAGGCGTGGACGAAGACCGCGCACGGGCGCCCCTCCTCGCGCGCGGCGCGGACCGTGCCGGGGAAGAGCATTCCCTGCGCGAGGACGAGCCCCGGCGCCTCGGCGCGGAGCGTGCGGGCGAGGCGCCTTCGCCAGAAGCGGTTCCACGCGAGCGCGCGCAGGTCGCGGCCGGGGAGGAGCTTTTTCGACGGGAGCGGCAGCACGACCTCGCGCACGCCGCCGAGCCTCGCGCCGCCCTCGCGCGTCGCCACGACGACCTCGTGCCCGGCGGCGGCGAGCGCGGCCGCGAGCGCCTGCGCGCTCTTGAGCGCGCCGCCCGAGGGCCGGCCGAAGTTGTCCAGCGCGAGGAGGAGCTTCATGCGCCGCCCTCCCCGACGGCGAGAAGCCTCTCGTAAAGCGCCTCGGTCGAGGCGACGAGCTTCTCCTCGCTGAAGCGATCGCGCACGCGACCGCGGCCGGCCGCGCCGAAGGCGGCGCGCCTGGCGGGGTCGGCGAGGAGCGCGCGCAGCGCGCCGGCGAGCGCTTCGACGTCCCCGGGCGGGACGACGAGGCCGGTCTCGCCGTCGGCGACGATCTCGCGCGCGCCGCCGACGTCCGAGGCGATCGCGGGCACGCCGAGCGCGAGCGCCTCCTTGAGCGCCGCGCTGGAGGCCTCGCTCAGAGAGGCCAGCACCGCCACGTCGTAGGCCGCGGTCACGTCCACGATGTCCCGGCGGAAGCCGAGGAGATGCACGCGCTCGGCGAGGCCGAGCTCGCCCGCGAGCGCGGCGAGCCGCCCCTCCTCCGCGCCGTCGCCCGCGAGCACGAGGTGCGCGCCCGCGAACCCGTCCGCGACTCGCGCGAACGCGCGGAGGAGATCGGCGTGGCCCTTGTCCGGCTCGAGGCGCGCGGACGAGCCGACGACGAGCGCGTCCCCGGCCAGTCCCAGCTCGCGCCGGAGCTTGCTCCGGTCGCCCCCCTCCCCGTCCCCGGCGAAGGCGGGCGGCAGCGCGCTCGGGATGATCGAGAGGCGCGCGTCGGGCGCGAGCCCGCGGAAGAGGGGGCGCAGCGCCTCCGCGACGAGCACGTGGTGGTCGACCGCGCGCGCGAGGAGCCACCGGTTCGCCGGGTCGCGGCGGAACGGATAGAGGTTGTGCTTGGTCCGCAGGACGAGCGGCCGCCGCCCCGCGCGCGTCCGCACGCGGCGGAGCCGCAGCGCGAGGACGCCGAGCCAGGTGTCCTGGCTGCCGTGGAGGTGCACCACGTCGGGGCCCGACGCGGCGAGATACCGCCCGAGGCGCGCGAGCTCGCCGAACCAGCGCCACGGCCGGAAGCCGCGCGAGAAGGCGCAACCGTCGAAGACCTCGATCCCCGCCTCGCGGCAGCGCCGGCCGAGCTCGCTCCCCGGCGGCGAGGCGAGCGCCGCCTCGTGCCCTCGCGCGGCCAGGCCCCGCAGGAGGAGGAGGACCCGCTGCGCCTGTCCGCCCCAGCCCAGGTGGCTCTCGAGGTGGAGGATCCTCACGGCGCGCCCCGTGCGCCGGCCGCGCGGTCGCGCAATTCTTCAAAGAGCGCCTCGTGCTCGGCGGCGACGCGACGGATGTCGAAGAGCTCCTCGGCGCGCGCGCGCGCGGCCGCGCCCATGGCCGCGCGCTTCGCCGGGTCCTCGACGAGCGGGGAGATGCACTGCGCGATCGAGGAAAAGTGCGGTGCCTTGACGAGGCACCCGGTGACGCCGTGCTCGACGAGCCCGGCGAGCGCGCCCCGTTCGAGCGCGATGACGGGCCGCCCGAGCGCGGCGAGCTCCATCCCCGCGCGCGCCGAGGCGTCGCTGCCCGCGGCGAGCTGCACGCCGATGTCGATGCAGGCGGCGCGCTCGACGAAGCTCTCGTTCGGGTCGTCCAGGAAGACGAGCCGCCCGGTGATGCCCAGGCCCCGCGCGCGCGCGCGCAGCGCCTCGGCGAGCTCGCCCGCGCCGACGACGGCGAAGGCGAGATCGGGGCGCACGGGCGCGAGCGCCGCAGCCGCGCCGAGGAAGCTCTCGAGCCTCCGGCCCCGCTTGAGCCGCGAGATCGTGCCCACCACGATCTTGCCCGCCAGGCCGTGCCGCTCGCGCACGGCGTCCGAGGACACGTCCGGGCGGAAGACCTCGAGGCCCACGCCGCCCCGGACGAGGCACGCGCGCGGGCCGAGGCCCCCGAGCGCCGCGTGCACGGGCGCGCTCGGCGTCACGACCGCGTCGGCGCGGCCGAGGAGCCAGCGCGCGAACCCGGCCGGCGGCTCGCTCCGGTGCCAGGTGCGCACGAGCGGCGCCGGGCGCGTCCGGCGGAAGGCCAGGAACGCGCTGGTGTGCTCGCTCGAACGGTGGACGTGGACGATCTCAAGGCCGCGCCCGGCGACGAGCACGCGCAGGCGCCTCGCGTCGGAGAGATAGGCCCAGACCTCGGCGCCGCGCGGAAGGGCGAGGGAGAGATCGAGCGCGAGATCCGCCTCCCCGGCCGCGCGCTCGAGGCCGCCGCCCGGGAGGCAGGCGAAGGTCACCTCGTGCCCGCGTCCGGCGAGCGCGCGCGCGAGCGCGAGCGCGGGCGCGGCAGCGCCGGAGTGCACCCGGCTCGAGACGACCTCGAGGATCCGCATGCGCGCCCCCGGCTAGGAGCCCCGTCTCTTGGCCATGGCCTCGGCGTAGCAGCGCTCGACCGCGTCGGCGAGGTGCGTCCCGGTGAAGTGCGCGAGGACCCGCGCGCGGCCGCGCCGTCCCATCGCCGCGCGCCGCTCCGCGTCCGGGGCGAGCTCGAGAATCGCGTGGCCGAGCGCCCCGGCGTCCGCCGGCGGCACGAGGAGTCCGGTCTCGCCGGGGACGACGAGGTCGGGCAGGCTGCCCACGTCCGTGGCGACGACCGCGCGCGCCGAGGCCATGGCCTCGAGCGTGGCGCGGCTGGAGCCCTCGCTCCCGATCGAGGAGAGCACGAAGAGGTCGGCCGCGTCCAGGAGCTGCGGCACGTCCTCGCGCAGGCCGAGGAAGAGGACGCGATCCTCGACGCCCGCGCGCGCGGCGTGCGCGCGGAGCGAATCGATGTCGTTCTCCCGCCCGGCGAGGACGAGCTTCCACGGGCCGAGCCGGTCGGAGACGCGCGCGACCGCGTCGAGGAGGTGGACGTGCCCCTTGATCCTCGTGAGTCGCGCGACCGAGAGGACCATGAGCTCGTCCTCGGCGACGCCGATCGCGGCGCGCATCTCGTTCCGCGCCCCGGCGCCCGGCCCCAGGACGCCGGGCCGGAAGCGCTCGGCGTCCACCGCGGTGCGGCACACGCGGAGCTTGGACGCGTCGAAGCCCGGCAGCGCGCGGTAGAGCTCGGCGATGCGCGAGCACGCGCAGATCACCAGGTCGGTGCACCGATTGTGAAGCCACCGGTTGAAGGAATGCGGCCGGATCGGCGTCACGATCCCGCGGCCGCGCACGAGGAGCGGCCGGTCGCTCGAGCGGCCGAGCGCCAGGGCGCTCGTCCAGTACTCGGGCGAGAGATAGACGTGGACCACGTCGGGCTTCCACCGATCGACGAGGCGCCGCAGGGCCGCGCGATCGCGAAGGAATTTCGCCGGTCGGAAGCCCGGCTCAAGCGAGAGCTCGGTCGAGACCGCGAGCCCGTCCCCGCGCGCGAGCTCCGCCGCGGGCGTGTCCGGCCGCGCGCAGAAGAGGACGCTGTGCCCGCGGCCGGCCATGAGCCGCGCCACGCGCCGCGCCCACTGGCCGGTCCCCCCGCGGGCGGTGATGCCGCACAGGTACAGGATTCTCACGCCTCCTCCTCCGCGTCGTCCCCGTCGCCCCCGCCGGGGCCGCCGCCCCCGCCGAGGTAGCCGCCCTGCTGCATCCGGTGGAGCCGCCGGTAGGTGGAGCTCCTCTCGAGGAGTTCCTCGTGCGGGCCAACGGCCTCGACCCGGCCGCCGGCGAGCACGACGATCCGGTCGGCGTGCTGCACAGTGCTGAGCCGATGCGCCACGACGAGCGTGGTGCGGTCCTCGAAGAGGCGCTCCATCGCAAGCTGCACCTTGCGCTCGCTCTCGGTGTCGAGCGAGCTGGTGGCCTCGTCCAGGAGCAGGACCGGCGCCCCGCGCAGGAGCGCGCGCGCGATGGCGATGCGCTGGCGCTGCCCGCCCGAGACGCGGCCGCCGCGCTCGCCCACGGGCGTCTCGTACCCATTTTCGAACCGGACGATCTCCTCGTGCACGGCCGCAGCCTTCGCCGCCGCGAGGACGTCCTCCCCGGACGCATCCGGCCGGCCGTAGAGGATGTTCTCGCGCACCGGGCCATTGAAGAGGAAGGGCTCCTGCGGAACGACCGCGAGCTGCGCGAGCCACGAGGCGTGACGCGCGCGCCGCAGGTCGAGACCGTCGACCTCGACCGCACCCGCGGTCGGGTCGTAGAAGCGCGCAACGAGGTCGAGGAGCGTCGACTTGCCCGCGCCGGTGGGGCCGACGACGGCGACGCACTCGCCGCGCGCGACCTCGAGGTCGATGTCGCGCAGCACCGGCGCCTCGCCGTAGGCGAAGGAGACGTTCCGCAGGCGGATCGACCCGGCGAAGGGCGCGACGTCGGTCGCGTCGGTCGCGTCGGCCATCTCGGGCTCCAGGTCGAGAAGCTCGTAGAGCCGCTCGGCGCCCGTGATGGTGTCCTGCACGCCCTCGTTCGCCTTGGCAAGACGCTGAATCGGCGAGGCCACGAGCCCTGCAGCCATAGCGAAGGCGGCGAGGTCCTTGAAGTCGATGTACCCATTGCGCAAGAGCAGGCCCCCGACGAGGAGCGCCCCGACCACGCCAAGCCCCACGGACATCTCCACGAGCGGGCGACGGAGCGCGGCCGCGCGCGCGAATTTCAATATCTGCCTGAAGATCGACTCGGCGGTTTCGCCGAAACGCTCGGCCTCGCGCGCCTCACCGGCATAGGCTTTGACCACGCGCATGCCGCCGAAGGTCTGGACCATCGCGTCGGAGAGGTCCGCGACCCGCTCGCGCCGCTTTCGGCTCGCGCGATAGATGCGACGCGTCAGCTTCAGCATGGGCCAGGCCATGAGTGGCAGTCCGAGAAAACCGATCGCGCCCAGGAGCGGCGCGAAGTAGATGGCCACGGCGATCGCGCCCACGACCGAGATCGGCTCCCGGATGAGACTGCCGGTCAAGCTCACGGTCCGGCGGAGCGCCTCCGAGTCGGTGAGGATGCGGCTCATGAGCTCGCCGATGCGCTCGCGCGAGAAGTAGCTCATCGGCTGCGTGAGGAGTTTCTCGAAGACCTGCCGCCGCGCATCGGTGACCACACGCCCTGCGAGGTACTCCCTCAGGTACCGGAAGGCGTAAAAGATCCATCCGCGCAGGAGGAAGGCCCCGAAAATCAGCGTGCACCAGATAATCAGCAGGTCCGTCGGCAAGGCCAGGCCGTAGAATTCGATGGTATCCACGAACGCACGCGCGGCCAACACGAAGAGACCGTTCGCCCCGCCGGTGGCGAGCGCGATGAGCACCAGCATCGCCAGCGTGCGCCGATGCGGTTTGACGAACCGGTAGAGCCGCAGGAATTTTCTCATGCGAGGGGCTTCTTTCGCGCGCGGGCGCGCTCGCGCTCCCAAAGTTTCGCGTACTTGGTGAAGACGCTCATCGCCGCGAGCGTGCAGAGCACGAGCCCGTGGAGGCCGTCGAGGAAACCGAGGCGAAGGAGATACATCTTGAGGAACCGCGCGGCCGGTCGGAGGAAGAGGCTCAGGAAGCCGGCGCGCGCGCCGCGCTTCTCGAGGTCACCCGCGGCCCAGGTCGTGTAGCGCCCGAACTTCTCGAAGTACTGGCCGAGCGAGCGCACCGTGAAGTGCAGCAGCTTTCCCTCGAGCCAGCCGACGTTCCCGCCCTCGACCTCGACGTCCGCGTGGACCTCGCGGTCGAGGTACCGCCCGCGGTCGCGCCGGAAGAGGCGCAGGACCGCGTCGCGCTCCCAGCCGCAGTGGCGAATCTCGCGGCCCAGAAAAAAGGACCGCCGCCGCACGCGGTACCCGTCGTGCGCCGGACGCTCGAGGACCCGCTGTATCTCCGCGGCGAGCTCGGGCGTGACGCGCTCGTCGCAGTCGAGGACCATCACCCACTCGTGCGTCGCGCGCGGGATGGCCCAGTTTTTCTGCGTCGCGGAGTTGACGTACTCGTGCTCCTCGACGCGCGCGCCCGCCGCGCGCGCGATCTCGACGGAGCGATCGGTCGAGAAGGAATCGACGACGTAGATCTCGTCCGCCCACCGGACGGACTCGAGCGCCGCCGGGAGCATCTCCTCCTCGTTGCGGCACGGCACCAGGACCGTGAGTTTCGCGCGCACGCCTCTCTCCCATCCGCTTGCCGGAGCGGGGATTATCGCCGCGGAGGGGGGGAGAGTCAAGCCGCGAGCGCGCCCGGCGCGCCGGGCGGGCGCGGTCCGCCCACTCGCGCAGCCGCGGCTCGGTCACGTTCAGGAGCGAGGCGACGGACGGCAGCCGCGGCATGAAGCTCATGCGCCCGACCGGCCGCCATTTGTAGGGCGCGCGGTTGACGAGCCAGAAGACCTGCGCGCGGAGGGAGCCGGCCATCGCGCTGCGCCAGAGCGCGTCCTCGACGGCGGCGTCCGCCGCCGGGGTAGGGGCGCAGTCCCCCAGCCGCGTCTGGGGCGTCCACCTGAGCGAAGAGAAGCGGGGCATTGGAAACGTTTCCCGCGCTTCGCGCCCAGGTTCAAGAACCTGGGCCACCCGACTCCCTGTCACCCTGAGCGAATCGAAGGGTCTCGGTTTTTCACGGAGAGATCCTTCGCTGCGCTGCGCTCCGCTCAGGATGACATTTTTTGGCATTTTTGACAGGCCCTCGGCCCCGGGCAAATCACAATCACCCTCTACTATATGGGGGCTTTGACGAAAAAATGTGCTTAACGCGTTGCGGCCCTAGGAGTTGTTAGGTGACCCCCCCCCCCTCGCGGGGGTCGTTTCAAACACGGAGACACAGAGGACACGGAGAAGAAAGGGGGATGGGGGGCTCAGGGTCGAGAACCTGGGGCGCCCCCTGTCAGGGTGTACTCTGGTCCGGCTGCTCAATACCTTCCGATAGATCGGTAACTCCATACAGCAGCCTGATAGCACCATTCCTCTTCTTCACCCACTCTCTCGTTCTAGCGAGAGCCGCCTCTAGTTCGCTGGTTGTCAACAATCTCACATTCGTATCCAACAAGACCACTTGGTGCTGTTTGTCTCCGTGCTTGGCAAGTCGGTCGTACATCAACACGCATTCCTCGGGGTCATCCTCCTTCAGCCCTGAAACATAGACGTAGCTAGTTCTGGGAGAAGGAGCATCCTCTGTAATCGGTGTACTCTCGCGGTCGTCACTAATACATGGCGGGCACAAGAAAGTAGAGATCGATGGTCCAAAACGACCTTCATGAAGAAATCCCCACAATTCCCCAAGATTATCAGGGTAATTGCCTTGATGGTCTCCTGCGTAAGCTTCGCAAACATTGCTTATATAGCAGAGGTTCGCGGCACATGCCTCCCGATCCATTTCCTCTCCACGAGGATACGCAATCATGATGGCATGCCAGGAGAACACGAGCAAGGCGAAGCACGCCATCAACATGCCCAACATCACACTACGTCTCGTGGGAAGAGTCATGCCTTGAGATTCCTTGAATGCTTCATCCTGCGCCATTCTGATACACTGTCTCCAAAACTCTTAAGGGCTCCCGCGAATCTACCCCCCCATGTGCCCGTGGAGGAAGTAGAGGCCTGCGGCCATGAGCGCCATGCCTGCGATCACGCCGAGGATTGGCGTGTGGTCGCTGCCGAACTCCTTCGCCGTGGGCACGAGCTCGTCCATCGCCCCCCGCCCCCCTAGTGCGCGTGCGCGGGCACGTGCGCGTGCAGGAGCCAGACGCTCGCGGCCATCACGGCCATGCCGACGAGCACGCCGAGCATCGGCGCGTGGGCGCTGCCGAACTCCTTGGCCGCGGGCGTGAGCTCGTCCATCGCGACCGCGACCATGATGCCCGCCACGGCGCAGATGAAGATGGCGAGCACCGTGGGCGTGAGGAACGGCCAGAGGACGAGCGCGGCGAGGCCCGCGCCCACCGGCTCGGACAATCCGGAAAGGAGCGACCAGCCGAAGGCCTTCCGCCGGCTGCCCGTCGCCGCGTAGACCGGCGCGGCCACCGCGAGCCCCTCGGGGATGTTGTGGAGCGCCATCGCCCCGCCCACGACGAGCCCCAGGTGCGTCCCGCGCATCGAGCCGGCGAAGGTCGCGAGGCCCTCGGGGAAGTTGTGGATGCCGATGCCGATCGCCGTCACGAGCCCCGCGCGCATGAGCCGCCCCTCGCGCGTGCCGCGCCCGTGTCCGTTCTCCCCGGCGAGGACGCCGTCGTGCTCGTGGTGCCCGATGCAGTCGTGCGGCACCGCGAGGTCCACCAGGAAGAACGCGACCGCCCCGGCGAGGAAGGCCCCGTAGGCGACGGGCTCGCCCACGTCGTCGATGCTGTGGCCGAGGAGCTCGACGAACGAGACGAAGACCATCACGCCCGCGCTGAACCCGAGCGTGAAGCCCATGAAGCGCGGCCCCGGCTTGCGCCCGACGATCGCGAGCAAGCCCCCGATGCCCGTCGCGAGCCCCGCACCCGTCGTGAGGAGCATCGCGGTGGTGAGGTTCCCCTCCATCGTGCTAGCCCTCCCCGCTTATCTGCACCCCGCGCACGAGGAGCGAGGGGTACAGGTTCCCCGGCTCCTCGCGGCAGTCCGAGGACACCGCCTCGACGTTCGAGAGCAACTCGAGCACGTTCCCCGCGATCATCACGTTCGCGACCGGGTGCGTGCGCTTCCCCTTCTCGATGCAAAAGCCGAAATCGACCGTCGCCGAGAAATCGCCGCTTGTGGAGTTGGGCGCGAGCGCGGCCTCCTCGACGTAGAGGCCGTCGTCGATCGACGCGACGAACTCGGCCATCGTGCGCGCGCCCAATCGGGGACGGAAGTTCGTCGCCGAGACCGCGCCGCCCATCGTGCCGCGGCCATTATTGGCGCACCCGGCCTTGCCCGCCGTGTACGCGTTGTGCAGCAGCGTGACGAGCTCGCCGTCGCGGATCACGGTCACCGGCCGCGCCGGCGCGCCCTCGCCGTCGCGCGCGGCACTGTAGAGCCCGCGCGCGATGGTCGGATCGTCGCGGATCGTGATCGCGCGCGCCGCCACGCGCGTGCCGAGCTTGTCCGCGAGAAAGGACCGGCTGCGCTGCACGCTCTCGGCGCTCGCCGCGCCCACGAGCGAGGCGAGCAGCGAGTGCGCCGCGAGCGGGCCGAAGACGACGCTCCGCACGCCCGTGGGCATCGAGCGCGCGCCCAGAAATTCGCGCGCGCGGCCCACCGCGAGCGCGCCGACCGCCTCGAGCTCGACGTCCTCGAGGAAGCGGCCCGCGTCGAACTCGTAGTAGCTGCCGACCTCGCCGGGCGCGCGCACCACGGCCATGAACCCCGCCGACGCGTTCGTGTCCGAGCGCTCGTAGGCGACGCCGAGCGAGTTGGCGAACGCGCCCGCGGAGCTCGACGCGCTCACCGAGCCGGAGAGAACCGCGCTCCCGTCGGCCTCGCGCGCCCGCTCGAGCGCGTCGCCGGCGACGCGCAGCACGTCGCGCCCGCCGAGCCGCGCGACGCGCGCGTCGTAGAGCTCCGGCACGTCCGGCGCCTCCTCGAACGCGGGCAGCGAGCGGAAGTCCGGGTCGGGCGAGGCGCACCTCGCCTGCGCGGCCGCCTCGCGCCCGGCGCGGCGGACCGAGCGCAGCGCCGCGCGGTGCGCCACGCACGTGCCGCGCCCGCCGCCGAAGAACGCGCGCACCGAGACC
>Ga0272441_10006851_pt1 | contig 18838 bp, 14 predicted proteins | sample SSMProp6N_FD_193582 | JGI IMG/M metagenome (GOLD analysis project Ga0272441, IMG submission 193582) | Marine sediment archaeal communities from Little Sippewissett salt marsh, Falmouth, MA, United States - SSM-Prop-6N | ecosystem: Environmental > Aquatic > Marine > Wetlands > Sediment ... | reverse complement strand
TCTTTTGGTCGGAGATGCCTGCAATATAGTCCCAACTTTGATAAACTCTTGTATAATCCAGATAGTCCTTGCGTCCCTGATTACCCCAGTAGATGACAAACGAACCGTTGATATTAAGTTTTTCTGTTGGATTATAGCTGGCGTTGAATTTGGTAATATGGTCGTGCCAGGCCGCCAGATCGTTTCCATATCCATATGGCTCTGTCGTGAAAAATTGATCAGTGGAAGGATTGTCCAGCTTGAAGTGACGTAATTGGCTGTAGCCGTGCGACAGCCCCATTGACGTCCTGTCCGTTTTATAAAGGATCTCCATTTCAGCGCCGTAAATACTCATATCCCCCAGAGGGGTGACAAATGAATTGCCCTGGTCCCAGGCAACGACATGACGTTCGTTATAGAAAGTGGAAAGACCGAACCACAAATTACTGGTTTGTTGTCTTTGCCAGTGCAGCTCGTAATTTCGCATGTTTTCATAGTCACTTTTATTGCCCTGGTCGTAGGCTTTTTTCATATCTTCCGCCGTACTGGCGCGTACGGATTCGGAGACGATGACCTTTAAGGTATCCTTTTCCGTCAGGTCATGAATAAGTGCAATCCTCGGTGAACGCATTTCCTTTTTAATAAAGGTATGCCAGTCAATTCTGCCACCTACGAAAGCCGTCCACTTCTCGGCAAACTGCCACTGCAATTCACCCAGGATTGAAGTGGTGTCAGTATACCATTCAGGCATCACGTTCGGCTCGACCCCCCAAGGGGCGGCCAAAGGAGCCACGTCGTCTCGATAAATGCTCCTTCTACCGAATCGGTCATGTGAGTATTCCCCGCCAAAGGCCGCACTGAATGTCTCCTGTGGACGCCAGTTGAATATGCCTTTGAGATGTATTTCATCCTGTCGACTGGCAAAGATGTCATCTCCATTGGTTCTCTCGTAATCCATGATGTCGAAACTCGCCGAACCGTCAAAGTCGAACTGTTCGGAGAATCGGACTTTGTCGCTCAACCAGAAGGTGAGCTGTTGATACCCGCTTCCCTGAGGCCTGACCGGAAAGTTTTCATTCGGATCTAAGCAGGCAACAAATGGATAATAGTTCGAGCCACTGCGTGTGTATCGTGTCCAGAACGTTAAATCGTCTTTTTGGTATTGGCCGTGAATTTTCCATCGTTCTAAATTTTGATATGCACTGTTATGATTGACAAGTCCCGGGTAATCAAAAGGACCGAATCCTGATACTTGTGTTGGTGTTCCTCGGGTTCCATTAATGGTACAGGACCGTCCGGGAGTAAATTCGGCATCATGAGGACTGGCGCCCGGCTGCTCGGCTATACCGGCATATATGAAAAGTCCTGATCCGTCATCGAATTGTTTACCGTACTTGGTTTCGAAGCCTGAAAACTCATCTACAACACCGAATCGACTGGTTACATCAAATCCCTGGAATGTGTCTGCATTGTCGGTGATAATATTCACGACCATAAACAACGCACCGGAGCCGTAGAGGACACTGCCTGGACCGCGAATGACTTCGATATGGTGGATATCCTGCAACAAAGGAAGATCGCGTTCGCTCAGGGCACCGTAGTGCATTCGTTCATTCATAACTCGGCCGTTAACCAACAGCAGGTATTTGTCATCGCGGTCGGAGATTGATCCTCTCAATCCGAGATGTCGAGGTTCCCAAAGGTGGAGCACGATCTGAAGATTGGGTACGTAGATCTCCAGCAATTCATCAAGACTGCGGGCCCCTGAAAGCCTTATCTGTTCCGCTGTTATTTTTGTGACGGCGGCGGGAACCAGTCGAGGCTTGGCATCTGTCAGGGTGGCGGTTGATTCAACCTCAACTTCCATCAGTTCTTCGATGGACATTTCAAACAATTCTGCATCTTCCTCGGGTGTCGCCTCTTCAGCGAGTGCCTGTGAACAGAGAACGAGAACCACGATAATAAAAAGCCGACAAATTTTAAGTAATTTTTCAGACATGGTCGTAATCCCCAATTTGGACAAGTCTTCCCGATTATCACGAAAACACAATTGCAGTGGATATATCTTGTCTGTCATGTGTCAGATTAGTTTGGACTCTTAATCAAATTTTTCCTGACTAAAATTCATCGAACAATTTGGCCTTAAATTGTTTATAAGACCGCTTAGATTGACGTTTTATCGAACTGTTTGGCTTTTAACCTAACTGTCAATATTATGACCTGATATGTCGGTTAATGTGCGTTGGAGGTTCAACATGATATTTATTGGACAAAAGAAATTATGCGGATATATAGACAGGATTAATCCTTATACTCCATCTTTTTGCTTAAAAATATAGTTCATAAACCGTGTAAATACTCAGGAAATATAGCCGGAATGTCCGGCAAAAATCTGAAGTTTCCCATAAAAAATATATTTTCGGACCATATGTAAAACTTTTGAGGGTGACATAATGCCGCCAACGTGTTTTTCAATGATAGATTAGAACGATATCAAAGGCCTGTTGCTCGATAATCAAAAGGAGGTGGATTTCGAGTTGGAACGGGATCCCTCTGCCGGACGAGAAAACCCGCCGATGACTAAATGCTTATAGTCTGTTATGTATCTTGCGGTTTCTGATTTCTAAGAAAGACTCTTGGGATCAAGGTTGGCCGACTCTATGTCTTTGAAATATTTTACCGTGCCGTACTTTAATTCTGATGCTGCTTCATCATCACAGACAATGATTCCCTTCGGATGAGTCTGTAAGGCACTGATTGTCCACATGTGGTTGACACTTTCCTCGATCGCGTGGCGCAGTGCGCGAGCTTTGTTGTGGCCGTTAACAATAATCAGGACTTCTTTTGCGTCCATTACAGTACCCACGCCGACAGTTAAAGCGGTTTTGGGAACTTTGTTGACATCACCACCGAAGAATCGTGAATTGGCTATTATAGTGTCATACGTGAGGGTTTTAACGCGCGTCTTTGAAGTTAGTGACGAGCCCGGCTCGTTAAACGCAATATGACCGTCAGGACCTATCCCTCCCACGAAGAGAGTGACACCGCCGACATTTTTTATTTTCTCCTCATAAGCGGCACACTCGGCTTCGAGATCGGGAGCGTTGCCGTTGAGAATATTAACATTTTCTTTGGGAATATCGATGTGGCTGAAAAAGTTATTCCACATAAACGAATGGTAACTTTCCGGATGGTCCTCGGCAATATTGACGTATTCGTCCATATTGAAAGTGACAACGTTCTTAAATGTCACTTTGCCTGCCTTGTTAAGCTCTATCAGCGCTTTATACATTCCCAGCGGCGAAGAGCCTGTTGGAAGCCCCAGCACAAAAGGCCTGGATTCGTTCGGACTGAACTCGTTGATTTTTTTGGCCACGTAGTTCGCAGCCCATTGTGAAGCTAATTCGTAATCAGGTTCAATTATTACTCTCATCGGCACTACTCCTTAAACAAAGATTTATAATTTGCAGCATATCGCATCTTCGACTGCGGGATTTGCATTAGCACAATGCTCCCATCCTCTCGATAAGCTCATTGCCAAGCTTCGTTTTTATCGTTATATGTTTTTCGATTTCTGAAACAAAACTGTCTTTTTCGAATGTCCCCCTGACTGCCGCGAAGTCCGAGTGCTTCGTTTCTTCGTCACCGTCAAGACCGAATCCTGTCTGAGCGGTAGCTGCAAATTCTTTCTGTGCGTCTGCATAAAGAAGGTTGTCGAGTTCCACGACAGCATCTTTCCACTTCCTGGTCAGCTCTACGATATCCTGGGCGGTTACTTCATCGATTTTTTTATGCAGATTCTCCTGCAAAACATTTGCGGCCCAAGCCCACTCGTATTTAGGATACTCGTCATGCATGAACTTGAAAGCTTTTTCGACTTTCTCCAGTGTGTCTATAGAGCCGTTTTCAATGTCGTTGAGCATTTGTTGTACAACCTCTTCGGGGGCAAACAGACCGGCCAGGTCCACCCATTTGCCGAGCCCGACTCCGGTTTCAGGCTGCAGTGCTGCTCTAAGCTCATCGACATTTTGGAATTGTTTTCCTTCAAGTCTTTTGATTAAGCAGTTGCCCAGGAACTTGTTTATGCCAGTTTGATATAGTTTAATGCCGCGTTCGGATGATGAGTTTGATATCTTGACGCTGTGGTAGGTAAAACATTCGGATGTTTCACCGGATGTTGCTCTAAGGTTCGCAAGCAGGTTGCGGCCGTTAATCATCTTTTGGATCGTGTACGGACTCAGCAGTTTGAAGTTTATGAAGTCAAGTTTATCGGGATCTTTGCGTTTGTCGCGCTTGGGCCATTTTCGGGCGTCACGAACGGTTCCGACACTTCGCAGGTTCACACCAGGTGCAAGGATGCTCTCATCTTCGTGCTCAACCAGATACGAAAAAGGCAAATCCGATGTATCCGAGTTTCTGTAATGCCTGCCCATAACGACAGTGAAGGCACCTACCTTTGCCGGCCAGAGCATATATGAATCGCTGGCGCTTTTAGAGCCACGTTCGACAATGCCCTGATGGACAGGCCCGAGCTTGTACATGTGATTACTCTGGTTGGTCCCGCTGCCGGCGTTTAGAAACGAGAACAGCCCTGCGATAAGAAGCGTGGATTTATGATGTGTGACGGTATAAGGGCCGGCGAATATCGCGCACGCCTCGCCGTGAAAACCCCCGCAATTAGCGAAGAATACGGAGTTTTCCGCCGAATACTGCTTGGACAAGACGGTGCCCTGACCAACGAAACATTCTGCTATTATTGCACCATCCGAAATTTTCGAGCCGCTGCAGACTATGAAATTTTCCGCGAAGACTCCAGGTCCGATATACACCGGATCCTCCTGACAACTGTTAACCGAGCCGTTTTCAAGCCTGTTCACTCCCTCGACAACGGTTGCCGGGCCTATTTTTACGTTCTTTATAATTCGGCTATTGATGATTTTGGAACCTTTTGCTACCAAGCCTGTTGAGGAACTGACGGAAGCGGTATAGTCGGCTATCATTTTTCCCAGCTTTTCAATTACTTTTAGCTTGTGGCGATAAAAAGCTATCACGTATGCTGTGTGAGCCGATAGACGGTCGTAAATGGGTATTTCTCTGCCGCCCGCCTCGTTGACCACGGCCACTTGTGTTCCGTTGCCGAAACTGCTTTTGCCTTCGACCGCCAGCAGGTCTATATTATCTATGACCACGTCATCTTCGATTATGTAGTTGGCGATGTAGTTCCTAACGTGACTGATATATACGTTATTGCCTATCGTGCAGTTAAAAATTGTCGCATTGCTGATACCTGCTGGTTTTGTAATGCCGCCGAAGAACGAAACTTGCTTTTCGAATACACCTAATCTTACACGCCCACAAAACCGCGTTGACCTTATCGCGTTCACATTGAAAGCCTCTGCGACCTGGACCTGTGAGAAGTCTTCGCAGCTACATCCCTGGCTGATTAATTGAGTGATTTCGTCGTTGGATAGCGGGCGAAAACTTTTTTTATTTGAGTTTGATTCGGATGCCATTTTCTCCTCTTTCCATTTCCAAACTTCCTGTTGTCATTATCCTGCGGAAGGCATACAGTAAGCTCACGTATGATTCGCAGTCCTATATTAGTTCATCGTTTTGAATCCCACAAAGCAAATCATACAGCTCACCGAATCGCAAATCAAGACATTTGTAACAAGTCTTCTGTTAAGAATCCATGACTTAATTCCATACAAGTAAGGCGGATGATTGTCCTTCGTTAAAATACCGGAATCCCTCAATGCAGTATACGTTAAAAGCGACAACTTAATATTGACGAGGTATTGCATGTAAAGATACGGAAAAATTTGGGTAAAATTTGCAGTAATTCGTTGGAAGGTGCCGATGTCTACTGTATAAGGGTTCGTACTCTTTATACGCATAGAATTTTTACCGTTATTATTAAAAAACATATACTCTAAGGTACGCGACAATGCCGACTCAACCAAGAGTAGCAAAGGTTTTAGCATTGTTATTGGTTTCTATGACGGCCGGGGCAATTATTTTAATGGCCCTGGGTCATAATCCTCCTTCTGCGGGTCCGTTTTCTCTCTGGACATATTACCGTCTTGATCCTGTTAATCAAACCATTCGTTCTCAGGCCGCTCAATCTCCTAATCGTTGGAACCGCATTGAAATTTATTATAGCGGAACCAGGACCGGTAACATCGAACAGTTAGCATCTTTCAGCGGTCTGTCTAACCATGAAGATCTCAATTGTCACTTCTGTATCTGCAACGGCAATGGCGGCGCCGACGGCCAAATACAAGCCACTGAGAGGTGGCAAAAGCAATGGTCGGCCGTACCCAGCCGCACATGGTACGGCAGCGGTCAGACTATTCGTATCTGTATTATAGCCGATGGTAAGACAGCCCGCCCGACCGATTGCCAGATAAAAAGAATTCAGGTGCTGGTGGAAGGTTTGTGTAAGACGTTTCACATTCAGACCGAATCAATCCATTATCCGGGCGATTGGCGATAAAGAAATTCTAAATCTTTCCGCGGATGATTCGCCGACTGATCCCGCATTTCAATATTGATAATTGCGTTTTAAATACAAACTGGATGTGCATCTCATATAAGGATGCACATCCAGTATTTAAAGGAGGGCGGTTACTTCCTGAGCGGTGTCCGTTTTTTGTTGCTTATCCGTGTTGTTATCACCTGTCAGAATACTTTCCGAACTTAAATTAATCAAATCCGGAAGGTTTCAGCTACCGCTCTGCGGGCCTCGGCGTTTATAAGGTTTAACCTTCTCCGCCCATACCTGTGGACCAGAAGCCTCTGTAAGGAGAACTCCTGCTATACCCCACTTAATTGTCCATTAAATATCCACTACTCCCCGATTCTTCGTTTAATCAAACCGTATCAAAATTGAATTAATGCTTTTTCTTGTCCCGCCACAGCTCACTATGACCTCTGCCAATAAACCTAAAGAGCGAATCTGTAGTATTTTTAGCAAAAGTTCGCAGGGCGGCGATATCTTCGTTTATAATCAGCGAAATCGCCACCTTAATATTGGCAGCAACTTTCTTTAACATCCTTAATACTTTCTTGTTCCACTCCGGCTATAAATCTGCCGCGTCTGATTTTGTATGTACAGACGTCTCAGATAGGCATGTTTATTGCAGTCTTGGTGAGAAAATCCTAAAAAATTTAGGGAAAAAGAAAAAACCCGTTAATTGAGCTAAAACTGATGTGTCAAATGCTGTATCAGAGCATAAAAAATTAGTGGCAACGGGAAAGCTCAATTACCTCCTAAACCTTTTATTTAACGGTTTTTCGAGGGCAATATGAAATTCCTGTTGCCACTATTAGTATTTCGTATCCTAAAACTACTTTTGTCTATAACGGATAAACCGGCAATTGGGCTCTCAGCAGCTCGTAAATGGTCTTGCCGTCCTTAATAGCCTCAGCGGCTGCATCGCGGAACATCTTCTGTAACTCGTCAAAATCGGTGTTTTTAAGTTCAGCAAGGCTTTTCTTGTCGCCTTTAGCGTTCGCATCAATAAACTTTGCCATAGTCTCGCCCGCCATTTCACGGATAAGCTGCCACAGTTCCTTGCCGTCGCTTGCCGCTATTGCACGGCCTAACGCCAACGACATCGACAAGATTGCATTCATACCCAAAACGCCTTTTCGCTGCATGGCCTGGATTTTGTCGGCGTCCGAAGCACTCTTGGAAATTCTGCCAACTTTAATTGCCTGCTCCAGTTCCAGTCCCAGCAGCGCTTTGTCTGTATCGAGCAGGGTTCCCAGATTGGCCAGGCGTTTGCCGACAAATGCCTCGGCCAAAACGGTCTCAACGTGCTTGACGGCATCCATACAACCTTTGCCGTCGTATCGTTGCGATTTTTTCCAGAGGGCCATCAGTTTGTCGTCGCTCTTGCCCTTGACTGTCTGGAAATCGACGTCCTTCTTAAACCGTAACGTGCCGTCGCCCGCATCTTTGAACAGGTTCGAGTATTTCTTCGTTGTTTCCGAAGGCTCGATGATACTGTCGACGTAGTGAATCGCTTCGTCCACACCGGCCGAAGTTCCGAGCGGCGTCGAGCCTTTGAATCGGATGGTTCCGGTACGACCGAGGAACAACGTTGCTGCAGCAGTAGGAATACCGGCGTTGGTCGCCTCTTCCGTGCCGCTGACCGCTTCGATTGCCAGCATCTTTATCAGTAGACTTGTTATATCAATCTCGCCGGCATCAGGCATAATACTGACGCCTTCCTTGCCGGTGAGAATCCGAACCAGCTCCTTGACATTTTCCTCGACCTCTTTGCGTTCCTTGTCCGTTATCTCTCTCTGACTGGCCTTGGCGAGCGCTATAATCTCCATCACTCGGCCATATTTCTGAAGCCGTTCTGTGTTGGCTCCGCCGCCACACTTGAGGCCAAGAGCGTTCATTGCAGTAGCGATTTCGGCCTCGAATGGATCGTTCGGTGACTTGGAACGGTGCGAGACGACGAGCTCGGCACTGTAGCCGAGCGATGTGAGCATTGCCAGCACGGTCTCGGAAAGTGTTCCTATCTGGTTGGCCTTAATTAGTGTTGCGTTAATCTCGCCGTTCTTGGCGCAACTTTCAATATTTGAATCCTTTGTCGTGACAAGGTCATCGCCGATAATAAATATCTTGTCACCGAGCTCCTTCATCAGGTTCTTCCAGCCTTCATGGTCGAGCTCGCCGAATCCGTCCTCGATGGACAAAATCGGCACGTCGGCTTCCATAGCTTCCTTGTAGAGTTCGAGAATCTCATCGCGGCTCATGTCGAGTTTGCTCTTGTCGCGCCAGAAGCGGTACATTCCGACCGAATCCGACTGACCGGTTTCTTCGCGGTACAGGTTTTCCAGCTCGGAGGCCGCCGGGTCCAGGGCAATCGCTACATCCACGCCCGGTACGTATTCGCAATCGAGAATGGCCTGTTTCATCATACGCCACATTCTCTGCTCCGGTACCTTGTCACTCGGCTCCTTGTCGATATACGGAGCAATACCGCCTTCAAGACCAACACCCATAACCTTGGCGCCCGGAGCAGACTCGATGATTTCCTTCAGACGGTACTGCAGCTTGACCGTCATTTCCTGTGCGTCTTCGTATGTCTTGGCGGAAAGCGGCATGAACATGCTTTCCTGCATGGAGATATTGCTTTCGGGATATTCCTTCTCGGTGTGACGTCCACCCATAGCGCAGTTACGATACTGCCACGGTGCTGTGACCTTGTTACCGTCATTGAGAGTAACGGTTTGTATTCTGGAAGTCAGCAGTGACTTTTTAAGCTCGGCAACCTTATTGAGCCATTTATCGCCGGTAGCAGCGGCGGCAGCTCTTGCAGCCGCAGCAGCCGCAGCCTTTTCTCTGGAGCGGAATTCTTTGAGCTTGCCCGGATCAGCCAGCAAGCGGTCCAAAAGACCCACGCAGCCGGGGGCCAGGAAGAATCGACCGAAGTAAATCAGGAACTCGCCGAAGCCGCCTCCTGTGAGCAATCCTCCGCCGATACCAATCGCGGCAATCGGCAGGAAAATCAACGCCAGGTAGCCGCTCCAGACCGGCGCTGATGCTGCAACCGCAAGGTTGTAAGGAGCATCGGGGGCATAGTTGCCGCCTTCTTTTTTGACGCCGTAGAACTTGCCCCATGGAATCAACAGAAACATTTGGGCATACCAGCCATAGTTCTTGCCTTCGCCCTGCATAGCGGCGTCCGCCTTTTCCTGTGAGTCCTTATTCAGTGCCGTCAGCTTCACAGCAGTGAGGAAGTGCCCCATCTCGTGGATGGCAATACCGATGTGCCAGGAAAGGTAAAGGATAATCAAGGAGACGACAGTTTCCCAGCTCGTGAACATAAATTTCAGCACTTCGAGTTTTAGGTTGGCGCCCTGTGCGGCCAATTCACTGAGCTTCTCGACCGGCAGACTGAGCACCGATGAAATAAAGGCGGCGTGGAACGAAACCAGTTTATGGTTTGCGATAACCCAGCCGCGCTCTAAAAATCCGCCGTAAGAAGCCGAATTACTTAGGTTGTCGTTAATTGTTCTTTTCATTAGCATCTTTTCTGTCATTCCGAATTACTCCTAATTTTCAGTTTTTTTATTCTCGTTTTATTAATCCTGATTAAGTGTTTCACATATTACAGCAGATTCAGGGAATTTTACAGCAATTTTCCTGATAATCCCACACTCTTATTATGCCACAAATATATCAATAATAACGGTAAAAGGAAGGAAGATTGCCGGAACCCTGTGAGGCTCGGATTAATAAAGCTGTCAAATGGTTGTTTTTTACATCAGAAACCTTTTCATTTACGCCACCCATTTATCGGGGCCCGTTAATAAGTTTGGGGGAGTCTGCCATATTTTTTGGAATGTGTCAATAAAAAATTCAAAAACAGGCTCCACAAGTGCATAAACAGCGGATTCAATGCCCCATAATCAAATTTTGCAAAGGGTGGCTGGAAAAAATACGTGGCAATAGGAATTATACTATTTTACTTCGGTCCTATCATAGGTGTTATTTTCCTATAGCTATTGCCTTATTGCTCTGTTTTCATGTATGGCTTAAGTATCTCGATATATTCCATCAACAGGTCTCGCAGTGCAGGTAGGTCAGGTTGTCCCTGGCGCATAAGGTCCACTTGACGGGTTGGGGGCTCGCGCATAGGTACTAATTCCGCCGCCTCCAGCAGGTGTGCGGCGGTTTCCGCCAAATCCAATCCCTCATTCCAGGAAGCATCAGTTTGCTCGATCCATTTATTGCCATTGGTGACTACCTTCGTGATCCATCCTTCTCGGTCGGGAACTGTTGGAAGTATATTCCGCCCGCGGTTTCGGAAGAATCCAAGTATTGCCGCTGCGATGGCCGGATCACGCACCGTTCCATCTTCATAGAAGACTCCGTGGACCGTGCCCCATCCCTTGCGTACGATCATGAGTTCCCAGATATACCAGCCCACGCCTGCATTCATATGCTCCTGGAGTGTAATGTCGTAGGGATTGGCACGCGCCACACAGCCAATTTCACCATTAATGAGGGGTTTACCGACCCGGGCTGCGAACTGTTTTGCCCGGGCAATGTTGTCTCGGATTTGTGCCCTGTTCTGCATATAGTCATGGAACTGAAGGACATCTACATGGTCGGCCAGTTCCTCCATTCCATCGACAAATGCCATACCGATAGTCACCGGCGTCTTTGGGTCGAGTTCGTGGAAAACGTCTGCCATGTACTTAGCATAGTCGCATTCTCTCTGAACTCGTTCTTTGGGAGTTGTAGGCCAATCCGGCTCATTCATAACATCCCAGAACGCCAGTCCTGGTTCATCCGAGAGTGTCTCGACAAGAAACTTGGCCCACTCTCTGGCTTGTGGGCGTAATGAAGTGTCTTGCGTCCATTGTCTGGCATAACCGACTACCGGCATTACACCAATACCACGCTCGTGGCAGGCACGAACGAAGTGCAGAAGTTTATTGGGGAACCCCTCTTTGTCCTCGATATATACCTGGTAGGGGACAAAGACTCGAGCCTGATTCAGGTTAAGACGCTTGGCGAGATCAAGGTCGTGTTCTATCAGAGCCTTGTCGTAACTGATCCAGCAGTCTATATGGTGCCGTGGGAATCCCTCAACATTTGCCGGTGTGTAGTTAAAGCCGCGAACTCCAGACAAATCTTTCGGTATACGCCGGGTGATTATTGAATCCCTTGTCTGAGATTCCGAACAACCTGCTAATATGAGGACCAACAGAAGATAGATGGGTCTTCTTAACATCATTTTCTCCCTTCAGTTTATACCTGTGTATGGTAGTTTTAGTATTTATTTGCAAACATAGAATGAACAACTTTAGGTTGTCAAGTAGATTATTAGATAAGACATCCTAAAAATTACACCATTTTCATGAGAAAATCTATACAACCCGACTACAACCCAAAAAGCCATTATCTGCCAATTTCCGTCGAAATAAATCGAAGTGTTTGTATAGGCCCGGCGGATTGGTTATTATATGCCTGATAAGCTTAGTGAAGTGGTAATGTAAAATCCATGCGAAAAATATTGCTCGGCCGTAAAAAAAACTGTTTCATATAAGGAGTGCTTATGAGTCAAGAGTACCAAAAAATCGAGAATGAAATCAACGATCTCAAGTCCGAGCTCGAACACTTCGAGCAGGAAAAGGAACGGGTCAGAGCCATCATTGGCAAGATAGGAGGCGTGCCGCAATTTCGCACCAAGCTGATTAACATCTTATTTATTGTTATAATTGTTATAGCCGGCACGATTTCGATATTCGCAGGCGAGAAACTGCGGCTGTTAATGGTTGAGCTGACAACGGTGATGCTGTCGGTAAAAATCATCTATATGATACATATCCAGATGCGCGTCAATCACTTCAAGTTCTGGATACTTTCGGCAATCGAGTGGCGTATAAATGAAATGATGACCCTGATAAAACAAATCAAACAGCAGTCGTAGATCCGAACTAAGAACGTTTCGTAGACGTTCAGGCAAATCGACACGGATATGATTAAACGGTCGTGTTTGTTCCTGCGCTGCCGATTGCGACTTGAAAATCCCAGTTCTTATAGGCCCGTCATAAAAGTGAGGGTGGAGATTCCTTTCGATTTCTTACTTAACTCGACCAGTGCTTATGCCGATAAAATATCTATAGCTAAAGAGGGAACTTGCGATTTCGCAGATCCTAAAATAGCAATGCCGTAAGTTTTATTAATTTGAAAAGGAGATTAGTATGGGGATTCAAAATTGGTCTGAGGATATTATTCTGGTGGACTTGCCCCAGGAACCAGAGATGGGTGACGAGCTTAAGACAGTCACCGGAATGGTGCGTGACAGAGGCGATTGCGATGTAGTGGTTGATTTTTCCAGCGTGGACATCATTACTTCATCCAGCCTTTCGAAGCTGTTGAAGCTGCGCAAGATGTTGTCCGACTGCGGACATCGGCTTGTTTTCTGCAGTGTTGCCGCTGCGACCAAGGGCATCTTTACGGTGACCGGCCTTGACGGCATCTTCGAGATTGCCGACGACAAATTTGTTGCGCTGGCAAGCCTGCAAATGGTCAGCTAATCGGCAAGCCTGACGAATGTTTGGCATAAGAGCCGATGGAAAAAAAGCTTTACAAACGTTTCACTATCTGTTTGAATACATTTTATTCCGAATGTAGGGGATTTGGTAATCAGCAGCAGAGCAAAGGCTGATTATTGAATTAAAATGAGTATTTGGCGGCGGAAGGCCGCTTTTCGAGAAAATCTTTGTTGTTCTGAAGGCCATTGAGAGCCGGCTACGAAGATCGCTCATGATAAAGACAATAGCGGTATTCGTAATCTGCTCGCAGGGTCTTTGTGAAAAACCGGACATAATAAATATGGATGAAGAAACCCTACAGCAGATCGAGCAGGCAATAGGTTACGAGTTCACCGACAAAAATCTTTTAATCAAAGCCGCCACCCATTCCTCCGCGGTTGACAACCGTCTTGAGAGCAACGAAAGACTGGAATTTTTCGGCGATGCGATCCTGGCTGTTGTTATATGCCAGACCCTGTTCGAGAGATTTCCGGATTATCTCGAAGGTGACCTGACGAAAATAAAAAGCAGGCTTGTCTCCCGTGACACCTGTGCGAAGATTTCCAGAAAGCTCGGCTTGCATAAATTGCTCAAAGTCGGCAAGGGCATGATTTCCAGCAAGGCCCTGTCGGGCTCTCTCGCCGCCGGCGTGTTGGAGACTGTTATTGCCGCGATTTACATTGATGGCGGATTCGATGCCGCTGGCGATTTTATTTTGAGAGTTTTCAAATCGTTACTTGAAGAGGCCGATGCCGAGCAGGTTCACGGCAACTTCAAATCTTTACTGCAGCAGTATGCTCAGGAGCAGTTCAACGCAACGCCTGTTTATCCTTTGCTCGATGAAAAAGGGCCGGACCATAATAAATGCTTCGAGCTTGAAGCTGTTATTGCAGACCGGCACTTTCAGAGTGCCTGGGGTACGAATAAAAAGGAAGCCGAGCAAAAAGCCGCTTATAACGCCCTTGTTGAGTTGGGTGTCCTGACGCCCGACAAATCAGAACCGGAACAAGACAATAGCTGAGATTCCTGTCCTGGTTCCACCATAGGTGAGTAAAAACCGAAGGTAACGATGAGATACTAAATTTCACTTTCCTTTTCGAAAAGGTCTGAATAGTTTCAGCAGGCTAAAATCGCTCCAGCTTTTTCTAAACGGGAATATTCCCTTCTCCACGAAAACTACTTCTTCCATGGAATAAAACGCATGAGGATTAAACCTTTTTATCAGGCCAACAACGGCACGCACGTCACGTCGCTGGACAATTGTAAACACAACCTTTACCGGCCCGTTTTTGCCCTCTGCATCGACGCTCGTTACGCCGTATTCTTCCGCCCTGAGAGTATCAAGCAGGGGAAGCGCTTCCTTTTGGGTAACAATACGTATAAGCACCAGGCCCAGAGAGAGCTTTTCCGCTATCGAGATGCCGACGAAATTTCCCATCGCAAAGCCGCCGGCATACGCAATATAACAGGCGGGATTGGAAAGATTCTGCATAATCTGGCCGATGGCTAAGAGCCATATCAGTATCTCGAAAAAACCGACTATCGGGGCTAAATATTTGAATCCTCTCGATACGAATATCACGCGCACCGTGCCCATGCTGACGTCCGCGACTCGGGCAATAAAGACAAGAAACGGTAAAACTAACCAAGTATAAACATCAAAACTAACAAGCAGCATATCATCTCCAGGTTTTAGTGAGCTAAAGTAAATTAAAGTGAACTAAATTAAGCTGAAGTTAGAGGATTTTAATTAACTTTAATCACTCATAACTTTAGTTCACTTTTGTCACTTATAACTTATTAACTTTTTTAAGTATTCATGCAAATCGTGTTACGGATGTTTTCCAGCTTTCCGAAACAAACTAACTCATCATTCAAAAGAATTTTCGTATCCGCAGGCGGATTGGGTATTGTCTGCTGGTCCCTTACTATCGCCAGCACTGTAACATCCTGTTTTTTCAGGTTCGATCTGGAAAGCGACTTATTCAACACAGGACTACCTGCACAAACGGCAACCCTTGAAACTCCATAACCACCGGTGGAGATAAGAAGCTCTTCAATTGTCACCTTTTGGAAAATCTCTTTCTTAATGATTTTTCTTCTTAGAAATCTCGTCATTCTCCGGGCAAACTTTTCATGTGTGAAAATCCTGTAAATCACGTACACAACAACTACAATAATGCTCAGGTTTACCCATACCACTAGATAAGGCGCGACAGGAAACGGCAGAAACGATTGGTACAGTTTGGAAATTATCGTATCCTGAGGAACCAGTGAGCCGGCTAATGATGCTATCATAACCACCATTCCTGCATTACCCATGATTATGAGAATCGAAGCAATTTTACGCCGCTGTTTGTTGCTTGTTATCAGCTCGGCTTCTTTGGTTGTAAAACCGGTTCCGGAAAAACACGACAATGCCTGAAATTTAGCCAAAGACCATTCCAGTCCCGTTAACTGAAATGCAATTGCACCGATTCGTACGACTATAAACGAAACTATAAGTGTAACAATAAATACAATTCCCATACAAATGTCCCCATAAGTACTTCATCAAACAGCAATCTTTTTCTTACAACCACTTCTTTCTTTTGAAATAAAACAACATGATAATCGCCACGACAATCATCACAATCCAAACAGCCGCATATCCCCACCGCCATTTCAGTTCCGGCATATTCTCGAAATTCATTCCATAGATGCCCGCGATGAATGTCAGCGGAATAAATATCGTTGCGATAATCGTCAGCACCTTCATAACCGAATTCATCTTGTTGCTGAGACTCGATAGATATAAATCAATCATACTCGATACCATATCCCGGAAGCTTTCAATAGTATCGATAATCTGAATCGTATGGTCGTAAACGTCTCTTAGATATACGTTCGTGGGTTCTGTGATTAGTTCCGACTCGGTCCTCTGTAAGCCGCTGATTACTTCTCGCAATGGCCATACCGACCTGCGCAGAATAATCATCTCTCTTTTCAGTCGATGGATTTTTTGAAGCGTCTGCTCTGTGGGTGCTTCAACCAGCTCCTCTTCGAGAACCTCAATCCTGTCCCCAATTTTTTCCAAAATGGAGAAATAGCTATCTACCACGGCATCCAACAAAGCATACGCGAGATAGTCCGGCCCCATTTTTCGAATTTTCCCTTTTGCGTTTCTGATCCTGTCTCTCAATTGGTCGAAGACATCACCGATACGCTCCTGGAATGAAATGACGAAATTCGAGCCGAGCACAATACTAACCTGCTCGGTTTCGACTGCCTGGTTCTTGCCATCCACACTGAGCATTGTCAGTACTATAAAGATATATTTTTCAAAATCCTCCAGCTTGGGACGTTGGCCGGTATGGAGGATATCTTCAAGAACGAGGGGGTGCATCTCAAATCGCTGGCCTATTTTTTCTATAATCTGAACATCGTGAAGCCCGTCGATGTTTATCCATGTCACGGTAGGGGTTGTCTTAAAAGCAAAGCAATCCTCTATGGCTGAAACCTGTTTTTCGTCAAAATTCTGTTCGTTATAATCGATGTATGTCATGCGAACATTTTCAACTTTTCTTTCGCCTATATGTATTAACGTTCCCGGCGGCAAACCAGCCGGCTTTGAACGCCTCTTAGGTAATTTAATATTCTTGAATTTTTCTTTCATTTTCAAATTCCCCTAAGATCCATATCATTGTTATATGGCAAGCTCTAATGATATGTGTTCTGTAGCTTTCCGATCATTAACTCTGTATTTTTGGTTTCGTGGATTTTCTTAACAAAAAACTCCCTATCAGCCCCGTGATAAATCCCAAACCAAAAGTTAACAATAAAAGCAGTGCTCTGGACATGGAAATAGTTGCGAAAAGCACTTTAGTTTCTACAACTTCTGTGTTTTGAAGAAAAACAATTATAACCAACACCAGGATTATTAGGATGACAATTAATTTTGCTTTTTTCATTGAGAATTTCCTTTTATTTCATCTACTTTATTGTTCGCATTTTTTCTTGAAGTCAGATTCCTTACAATCGAAAACGGGAAGCTCACCATCTGGCGTAGACCTTCGACGGACGAAAGAATGCGTACCTGGCTGCGCATCTCAGAGACCAGTTCCTGAGCGACAATTTTTTCTTCGACTTCACCGGCTTCTTTTATCATAGATAAACGATGAATTGAATATAAACCAATAATAAAGGCAAGCACAAAAAAGAAATCCCACTGCTGTAGATTAAGCGTCGGGATGCTGTATTCTCCCGTCGGGCTGGTATATTTCAGCGTCCATTCCAACTGGCGGCCTGAAAATATGTCGGCAAACTTTCCGCCCAATATCGGCGCTATCCCGGCCGCAATCGAATTAACAATCGTGTTGGTAGCAAGATAAGATGTTGCCTACCCCTCGGGGGCCAGCTTCAAACTTATATTACCCGAAGCCAGAGCCACGCCGGCGGACGAAAGACCCATCACAACGTGTATAAGAATCAGAAGAGGTATAGTTAAAAAATACTTTTCCGGCATAGTCGTAAAGGTCCAGGCTAAAATCGATAAAATAAATAACGGCCCGCATATCGCAATTACCGATTTATTGCTGAATCTGTCCGTAAATTTTCCCCAGATTTTAAGAAACGCAAAATTCATCACCTGGCTGACAATCGAGAGCCCTATTATCCAGGACATGCTCAAACCCAGCCTCCTGAGCATATAGACCATAAAGAAAGGCCCAGCCAAATTCACCGCGAAATTCCAGGAGCACATAAACGCCATGAGCTTTCGAAAATTTTCATCTTTAAACGGACTGATCAACAACCTCAGGATTTTCACTCTCTCTTCTGCGACTGGCATTCTTTTTTCAGGAGTCTTAGCTAAATAATAAAGCCCAAGTGCCCCTGCCACAACGCCAAGTAAAAATAAAATAGAATAACCCTGTAGTTCATAGTTGGGCAGTATCTTTTTCCAAAAGTCGAGATAAATCGCTGCGACAATGCTTAAGACAATTCCGACACCCGTAGCGATTCTCATCCTTTTAGAGAAGAACGAGCCGAGTATATTCTGCGGTATCAGATCTCGCATCCATGAATTCCAACTACAGCCTGATACCGCTCCAAGAGTCGAAGCTGCTGTCATTGACACCAACAAAACGAATAGACCTATCTTTGCACCGAAAACAAAAGGAATCAGAGCAATTAACAGCCAGCATATCCGACTTAGCGCCGCTGCAATAACTACGATAGCTCGTCTGTTGCGTATTTTTTCTACGAGGAATATGGATGGTAATTGAAGCAACTGTGACAACGGCCCGATAGCAGCTAATAAACCGATAACCAAATTGGATGCGCCGAGCTTGACAGCAAAGGCAACTAAGAAAGCCCCGCCCGTCAAAATCCCCATGGATTGTGACGCAATACCGTCTTTGATAACATAGCGCAAGCCCGATTTGACCTGCTCTTCTGTAAGGGTATCTTCTGTTTTAAACCACATGATAGAGAATCTCCTTTCTCTCCATCTTCAGTCGAGATTTCGCAAATTCAAAAAGTCAGATACCTTTTCATTTTTACCGGCCTGTGAAAAAGAGTGTGAATTTTTGCTACATATCAGGTTCCTTGACGCTTTCACAGGACCACTTTCGATTATACAATCCGGGGAATATTATATACTGATGGCGGATTTGAGCAACTAACTTAAAAAAAACCCGCTCGTAACGCCCTCGTGGAGTTGATTGTCCTCACGGCCGACAAATCACGATCAATCGCGACTCGTCGATAAATGTGCCGTACCAATATAATTCCCAAGCGAAGACCCGGT
>Ga0272441_10006850_pt1 | contig 18841 bp, 16 predicted proteins | sample SSMProp6N_FD_193582 | JGI IMG/M metagenome (GOLD analysis project Ga0272441, IMG submission 193582) | Marine sediment archaeal communities from Little Sippewissett salt marsh, Falmouth, MA, United States - SSM-Prop-6N | ecosystem: Environmental > Aquatic > Marine > Wetlands > Sediment ... | reverse complement strand
CCAAGACCAAAGCCTTAAGCTTCCATAGGCAAAGAACAAAAAACAAAAGAAAGGAACAAAACACACAGGCAAAAAATCGGCCTAACGATTCGTTCGAGTGGACCGGTTTCCGGCCTGTCGAGGCCTGGGTGGCTTCGGCGGGAGTTTCGTTTCCGGTCACTCAACTCAACAGTTATTCATAAATATTTATTGGAAAATGCAATATTAATATTTATATTTAGATCGTAATTAAGGTCTAAATAAAGGATGGTAAAATGTCTAAGATACGCATTTCAAACGATATTGTCCCGGTTGGAGAATTTAAAACAAGCATTGCAAAATATTTAAAAAATCTCAACGAGACAGGTCATCATTTGGTTATCACTCAAAATGGCAGACCTGCAGGTGTCTTGGTTACACCGAATGAATATGATAATCTTGTTTATAAACAGCAATTTGTCAGCTCTATACAGAAAGGCATTCATGACATCGAATCTAAAAAAAGTTATACTACAAAACAATTGAAAAATGAGCTCAGTAAGGTTCGAAAATCAAAATCTAAGGTCCGGCAATGAAGCTGATTTGGTCTGAAGAATCCTTGCTGCGATTAATTGATATTGAAGAATATATGGCAGAAGATAATCTGAAAATTGCTGAGAAATTTATTGATTATTTAATATCAGAATCGGAAATACCAATTAACAATCCTATGGCTGGCCGCATTATACCAGAGATTTCAAATACACATATAAGAGAGCTCATCATTAGAAATTATCGAGTTGTTTACAGAATAAGTGGAGATCAAATAGAAATCTTGACAGTTTTTAAGGGACATCGCCTTTTAAAACGAAGTGAATTATTCCCCAATGAATAACAATGGTTTCCAGGGAAATTTAAAGGCGTACTTGTTTTGGTGGCCTAAGCATTTTCTGGAATAACTTTTTCATGGAAAGCAATCGGATCATTTAAATCTCCTGAAACCAGCCGTTATCTGTAATTCTACTATTAAATCATAAACTTAAAATACGACACTGATATACAATCATCGAACTTTAAGGAGACACGTTTATGAAACGCAATCATTTATACTTGGTAGTCTTGCTTTTTATTCTTCTACAGATATCTTTCATCCATTCTCAAAATTTAGACAGCTTGAATCTTATCGCTCACTATCCACTCTCATCGACAGCCAATGATACTACAGGCAATTATGATCCAATGGAACTCACGAATACACCTTTTCAGGATGGGGGTATTTACTGCAATGGGATATATCCGGATGGCAATCCCCTCGCCTGCGATGTTTATACACCAAATATAACAGCTTTGAATTTAACATCTTTTGCAGTGAGTGCAACTTTTAAGATAGACAGTATTTTTAATATAAGAAGACCTGTATTGGTTTGTGGAAGACACTATAAATGGAGTACTGTTTTTACAGACCCTGATACCACGATAAGTCTATCTCAAAGCAACTCCCTATTTAATGCCCCGTCTTCTGGCACCCCTTTTTCTTCTGATACCTGGCATGAAATTACATTTGTCTATGACAGCACAGAAGGAATGGGACGGCTGTATCTTGACGGAACAGTCATAGACAGCTCTGATAATTCATTAGACCACGGAAATGATAAAACGTTTTCTGTGACACATGGCAGTGAAGGCAGAACATTCAATGGATATTTGAAAGATTTGAAAATTTATTCAATGCTTCCTCAGCTTACTGATCTGGAAAAAGATTCCCTCGCCCTGGTTGCCCTCTACAACAGCACGGATGGCGACAATTGGACAAACAATGAAAACTGGAAAACCGGCCAGTTAGATACATGGCATGGTATCACAGTCACTGGGGACAGAGTGAGTAAAGTTAACTTGTCAAACAACAACCTGGCAGGAGTCATTCCTGCTAAGATAGGAAATCTGACAAATTTGACATCCCTGTATCTTGAAGAAAATCAGCTCACCGGCACTATTCCAGGCGAAATTGGAAACCTAACAACTTTAACAAACTTGTCTTTTTACAAGAACCAGTTCACAGGAACTATTCCAGCAGAAATCTGGGGGCTGACGAATTTGACATCTTTGACTTTGAGTAGAAACCAGCTCACAGGTGCTATTCCAGGCGAAATAAGAAATTTGACAAATTTGACAAGTCTGAGCCTATCTTTTAACCAACTTACGGGTTCTATTCCAACAGATATTTGTAATCTAACCGGACTTACCAATTTAAGCATTGGTAGCAACCAACTTACAGGTACTATTCCTGAAGATATTGGAAATCTGACGGATTTAATATACCTGTATTTTAACGATAATCAACTCACAGGAACGATTCCGTCAGAGATCGGAAATCTAACGAATTTGAATTATCTGTCTCTATCTGAAAACCAAATCACAGGAGTAATTCCGACAGACTTTAGAAATCTGACAAAGCTAAAGCGTATCTATCTTCAAGGTAACCAGCTTACAGGGACGATTCCATCGGAAATCGGAAATCTGCGGAGCTTACAGGTTCTGAACCTTAGAGAAAATCAACTCATGAGCGCTATTCCAACAGAAATCGGCAATTTGACTGAATTGACGATTCTTTCATTGTATAAAAATCAATTCACAGGAGCAATTCCCTCTGAAATCAGCAACCTGACCAAACTGAATTATCTCGAAATCTATGAAAATCACTTTCACGATTTACCGGATCTTTCATCGATTTCAAGCTTTATTGAGCTTACAGCACATAATAATCATTTCACTTTTGAAGACATAGAACCCAATATCGGCATTACAGGGTTTACTTATATCCCCCAAGATAGTGTGGGAGAAAAACAGGACACAACCATAACAGAAGGAGAAAATCTGACCCTTTCTATTGATGTTGGCGGCACATCTAATAAATATCAATGGAAAAAAAACGGCGTCCCTATTGAAGGTGCAGTAAATTCTGAATATCTAATAGAAACAGCGACTCTTTCTGATTCAGGTTCTTATACGTGCCAGATCACCAATACTGTGGTTACGGATTTAACATTAAATACACATCCTATTAAAGTAAATGTGATGTCTTCATCGGATGTATCTGATGCAGAAACGACTATACCGCATTGCTTCAATCTATTACAAAATTATCCAAATCCGTTTAATCCTGAAACAATAATTAGATATCATGTGGCAAATGATTGTCATGTATCATTAAAAGTCTATAATATAAAAGGCCAAGAAATCGTAACTTTAGTAAATACCAAGCAAAACAAAGGAGAATATGAAGTAAATTTCCAGAGTAGTAATATGCCTTCTGGTATTTATGTTTACAAAATCGAAATGTCAGACTTTAAAGAAGTTAAAAAAATGATAAAGATTGAATAATATTAAGAAACAATCTATTTATAAAATTTATCGGTTTGAACAGATAACAAAAGTTAGCAGAGGATTTTGAAGCGTAGCGGCAATTCTAGTTACAAGCTGTCCCCTATTTCTTTTTCAAAGGAAAGAATCGGTTGCTTCAAAACTCGCTGAAACTACTGTTATACCCTAGAAAAAATATATGTCGTCAGCAAGAGTACTTTTGCCTGTGTGGATCATCGCATATGGCAGATGCTCTGGCACTGGGCGAAACGAAGACATCCAAACAAGGGCTTGAAATGGATTAAAAGGAAATACTTCCAATTCATAAAAACCCGGAATTGGGTGTTTAAGGAAAAGAAAGATGAATTATGTATTTTTCTCCTTTCTTCTATCCCTATTCGCAGGTATATCAAAATCAAGAGTGATGCAAATCCTTATGATGTTCTCTGGAAAACTTACTTTGAACAGCGCATGTTCAGGAGGTCAATCTCCGCATTAACTGCACAGTTTTAACCATGATTTATTGATTGCCGGGTGTTTCAATGACGCCTTACTCGTGGCTTGAGCCTTACGCTGGGAAACTCGCTTCTATGGTTCTAAAGGGGAAAGGCGGTGGTGACCCCGCCGGACTACCTGGAGATCGAACCACGTTCCATTTTATATAATCATGTAGCTTTCTGGAATCACTTGTTTTAACTGTATTAACGGTTGGTGGTTCGACCTGTGAAAATCGCGTTATGTGTCATAAAAAATAATATAAAATTAAACCTAATTTAAATTTGGATAAAACAAATGACCGAAAGGAAATAATTCAGAATGAAAAAATATGTTTTCTTCATACTACTGACTTTTTTGGCCTCTCAGACAATTCATTCACAACAAATATATGAAAGTAGAATTAGGGGAAAAGTCACAACAGTAACTGACAATACGATTAAAATCGGAACTCAGATTATTCCCATAGCTAAAGATGGCAGTTTTACCTGTACCATCGAAAAAGAATGGCCGGTTTTGTTAAGTGCTTCATATGCAGGTATGCACTGGACTGTTTTTATGAAATCGGGAAGTAACACAGATATATTCATTCCCGAGAATAAGATTGAGGCTATTGAATACAGAGGAGATTATAATGAAACCAATTCATATTTAATTGATATTCTAACAATTAATCAACAATTAAATCAATATTTAAATAAAAATTGGCAATCACTGCACAAACTTGAACAAAAAAAATATGTAGCAAAGATAGACTCATTAAAAAATATCTATTTAGAACATCTTACCTCAGATAGCGAAAAATATAAATCCCTATCAAATGAATTTATTGATATATGGAAAAAAGAACTCGATTTTGGCTTTAATGAATTGATACTAAAATACCCTGAAAGACATTTACAATTCACCAAATTAAACATAGAACTAACCAAGGAAAGCATTGAATATGCACTGTCTATTGACATTGACAAGCAAGAATATCTTGATATTCCAAACTATAAAGTATTCGCTAAAGCTTGTATCGAGATGGAATCGAACAAGCTTTTAACGCAAGCAAACACTTCAAGAAATTATAACCTGAAAAAAATAAAAGCGGCTTTTATAATCATTGAAAAATTATTTAGCAACCAATATTTAAAGGATTTTTGGCTTGCTGAATATCTAAAAGGACACATTGATAATAATGGGCTTACTAATAGTGAGAAACAATTAAAACAGTTTTATTCAATCTGCAAAACAGATATTTTTAAAAATGAAATAGACGCGTTAACTGAAAAAATAACTGCCAAAAGAATAGACCACGAAATATATGTGTACAAAACAGCAGACGATTTTGCTTTGGAAGCACATTTTTTCAGACCGGAGAATACCGATAATTCAGACAGTAAACCAGCAATCGCTATTTTTCATGGTGGCGGTTGGGTCATTGGAAATGCTTCATGGGCTTTTGGCAGGGCAAAACATTTTGCCAAACACGGAATGGTAGCCATTGCTGTTCAATACCGGCTTTCAAACTACCATGATATTACTCCTGTTGAAGCAATGGAAGATACAAGGGATTTAATGATATGGTTACGTGAAAATTCCGGTTCGTTGGGGATAAATCCTGATAAAATTGCAGGTGAAGGATGGTCGGCCGGAGGACATTTAATAACTTCAGCTGCCTTTTTCCCTGACTCTGTATTGAATAAAAATATTAATTCGGTTCCTAATGCTATTATCCTGAAATCACCGGCACTAGAAGCTGATAGCTGGTGTATTCAACTTTTGGGGGCACGAAATATCGATCCTAATACAATTTCACCATTGGATAATATTAAAAAAGGCATGTTTCTTCCTCCGATTCTAATCTTCCAAGGCAGGAAAGACCATGTTACTCCGGTAGATAATGCACTATTATTTAACGAACGTATGAAAGCTGCCAATTATCAGTGTGAATTGGTTATATATGAAGATTGTGGTCATTTATTTACACCTTCATATCTGGATGATACTGGATGGCCAAGACCTGATAAAGAGATTTCTAAAAATGCAAATAAAAAAGCAGACGAATTCTTGTCAAAATTGGGGTATATTGAAAAATAAGCCCCAACACATGGCACAGATTATAAGAGTGTCACCAGAGCAATTATAGAGAAACACATAACCCATATTTGTCCTAAAAAATCAAGAGAATAAAGTATCCCTATGCGAAAAAGGGAATTATTTTTCACTCACGTTCTTTGATAACACCAACTCCGACCCTGACCTGGATTTCCAAAAAGCGGCGTCAGACCATAGGCCCGCGAACAAACACATGTTGTTATTGGGAAACCCAAGCCAATTACAGTATTTCTCATAATTGCAGGTATAATGTATATGGTTGATACAAGTGCACACTTCTTGCTTCAAAACTATGAAGAATATAGTTCAATCTTTTTAGCATTAGTTGCAGTACCGAGTATTGTTGCTGAAATGTCCCTTGCGGTTTGGCTTATTATTAAAGGAGGCAGTGAATTATAAATCGCTGGTTTTAATAAATATAATAACGTATAACATATTGGCTGCACTTGACAAAGCCCCTTGTTTTAAATTAAGTTCTGTGGATAAATTTGAAGTCATGAGCATTTTTTCAGTTTCAGTGTCACGGTTTTGCAAGTGAGCCAAAACTGCATGTCAAAAAAAAGAAAGAAAATATGAAATATAAAATGCCAATTTTGTTCACAATTACCCTTCTGTGTATTCATCAGATTTCTTTCGCTCAAAACATCTTGTTTATTCGTGGCGGCTCCGGAACCGGCGGATTCCTGGAAGGCGGCGCGGATGAACAACTGTCCGATATCAATGATAAAAGCACCAGCAATGGCAATCATGGTTGGTACACTTTGGCAGAAACGTTACGAAGTCAAGGATACACTTTGGAGCAAATGATCGAGGGGCCGGCATCCAATAACACACCCATCCCTTTGTCGACAATGAATTTGTCAAAATATCAATTAATTGTCTTCGGGTCAAATAATGCCGAATATTCAGAATCAGACGCAGATGCTGTAGAGGCGTATATAAAAAACGGTGGCGCTGCACTTTTTATTAGTGACGCAAATTGGGGAAGAAACTGGGGTGATGCTCCCGCTTCAGACCAAACATTTCTTGACCGGTTTGGTCTGATTATGAATCAAGATAGAGGAACCTACGCGCTTCGTCGGTCAAATAATCATTTCATCATTGAAGGAGAAAATCGCGGTGATCATCCCGTACTAAAAGATATAGATACATTCGATGGTGAGGGTGTCTCGCCAATCACAATACATCAAAATATTGACGGTGTTAATGCCATGGTTCTTGCAAAAGCTGTGGAACGACTTCGCCAAAATGACAGCTATTCTCAGGGCAGCCTTCGGGATCCAACATCTGATGACGGTGCGCTGGTTGTTGCAGAGGTTGGGCTGGGTCGTATTGCCTGCCATTTTGATAGAAATACGTTTTTTAATAGAAATGGAGCGGGGACAAATATTCATAGATTTGATAACAAGCAGTATGCGATTAATTTGTTTAGTTGGTTATCGGGAGAACCGTCGTCTATCAGCTATTCTAATATAACAATTCAGAACGCTTCAAACCTAAACATCGATATTTATCCGACACCAACAAACTCAAATATTCAAATAGAAATTTCTTCCAAATATAATGATCAGATTCGAATTTATATTTATAATGTGCTGGGTGTTCATATAGCATCTATTTTTAACGGCATCGTCACTGCGAACCGGAATTATCGCTTTTCATTTGATTTCTCGGAGCAAAGTACTGGAATGTATTATATAAAAATAGTTAGTGGACAAAAGGCAATTACCAATCGAGTTCTTTATGTAAGGTAATATAAATTAATCATATATCAATCTGCTGCACGCGACGGCTTGCGCCGTCGCTTTTGACAGCTTTGCTGTCAAACTCATTGGCGGATTTTGTGGATCAATCTGATTCGTTGCTTGACGCTGCGCGTTAGCAAAGTGTTATACCATAATAAATTAGCCAGAGTTATATAATGAAACATATGAAGATGACATTATTACTCATTATATGTTTATTTTATTCCTGTAATAAGAACACAAATCCATTTCAATCCAATGAAATAAGTCAGTCGGATTTACTGATGAAATCATACGAAGAAGATTCAGTAGAATTGCTTAATGAATTTTTCATCCGATGGCAAAATGAAGTAATGCCAATTGAAAATAAAAATTTAGAAAATGATACATTAAGTTCTATTATTTTTCTAAACTTGGGGATTTATATAGATTTGGTTATAATGCAAATTTAGATAATTCTTGGCAAAAATGCATCGATTCATACATTGAAGCAATAAAATCCTTTGAGCTCCAGATCTTCACTAAAACGAGTGAATAAGTCAGTCATCACAGACCTCCTTTGTTAAAGGTTGATTATTAGTGAGTAATCAAAATCTGTGATGATTTAGACTGAAATGCAAGGCTGAATATAAATATTCGGAGGGAAAATGAAGAAGAATCTTATTATTTTATTGTTATTGCTTTTTTCTGCGCCCATATTATCAAATAATAATACGGCTAATGATTCTTTACATGTTATGGCTAATAATGGTTTCTATTTTTCATTGCAGAAAAATTTTGCGATGTCCTATCAGAGAAAATTAAATAAGCAAAGTGCTATTGTCATTGGACTGGACTTGGGGGGAAAGCTCTTTGAAGTTGAAAATTCTGGTAATGAAAAACAGTATTATGATGACGATGAACTGACTAACGAGATAGAAGCTATGGGAGCAGATAATGATAAAACAATTGAGGCATACCTGGCTTATAAGCGTTTCTTCAAACAGACAAAAAATTATTCTATATTTCTGAGCGCGGGCCCACTATTCAAGTATTACTGGCATAAAGCGGAAGGAGAGGCTACAAGGGAATATTCAGATTATGTTTCTAATTACTATGAATTAACCACAATAGAGTCAATCGGAGGGGGGGTTATTTTCAGTTTAGGGATTGAAGTGGATTTGTATAAAAGTGTAGGTTTTTATGCTGAATATCAGGGTCGATTTAAATACTTATGGGATGAGAGAAAAGATATCGTTGAGAATAACTATTCAAATCGTCAAAGCAGACGTACTGAGCGAAAGACTCCTGGAAATACAAAGGACATTGAGGTTCAAGGGATAAAAACAGGTATTATAATATCTTTTTGAAACAATACTCTAACAATATAAAGATGTTGTTTCTAAATAACATTTTAATCCACGGGATTCAAACACGGACCTGTTTTTGGAGATCTTAGAGTATGGTCTAAAACAGGCAGCTCTTAAAATTATCGTTTGTGTTTGAACACCGTGATTAAATTGTTATAACGATAAACTAAAAAAACCTCTTGACTTTTTAATTGGTATCACATATAATACCATTATGAAAAATAAAATATACAGAGTAGTAATTGATACAAATGTATTTATTTCTGCATTGAAATCAAGAGATGGTGCATCATTTAAATTACTATTTAAAACTGATTATGAAAAATATACTAACTGTATCTCAACGCCACTAATATTTGAATATGAAAGTGTTGCAAAAAGAGAAAATAAATTAGATTATTTAAAAAACGATGACATAGACATAATTCTAGATAAATTATGTCAAGTATCTGAAAAATGTAAAGTCTTTTTCTTATGGAGACCATTTCTAAAAGATCCACGCGATGATTTTATTTTAGAATTAGCGGTTGAATCACAATGTGATTTTATTATTACATATAATACAAAAGACTTTATTGGTTCCGAGAATTTTGATATTAAAGCAATTACTCCTAAAGAATTTCTTAAAATATTTGGAGAAATAAAATGAGTACTTTAAGTTTACGTTTACCAGATTATTTACACAAGAAAATTAAAGAAATAGCCAGAGAAGAAAATATTTCTATAAATCAGTTTATCGCTAGTGCTGTTTCTGAAAAAATGGCAGCATTTACTACCCTGGAATACCTTGAGTCGAGGGCTAAAAGAGCAAATGATAAAAAATTCGAAGAGGTATTAAAGAAGATACCAAATGCTCGTCCGGAAAAGCATGATGAAATATAAATCGTTCAACCAAATGCTGCACAGGACTTCGCCGCGCGGCGGCTTCGTCCTGTATAAGGTTTGTTCTAAAATTTTGAGTGTGGACAGTCGACGGGTGCGGCTCGCCTGTGAGCATAACCGTTATGTAATTGAGGTAATATGAATAAAAAAATAACATTCGGTAAAAATAATGAACATATCTTCGAAGTCAAACTAAGCCTTTTTGAAGAAGAGATTTATATACTTGACGGTAGAACATTGTTAAAAAAATCTATTTATTCAAATGATAAAAAGTTCGAATTTAATGATATTCCCTGTGCGAAAAACGGGAATATAATTTTTTACAAACGTTCTTTTTGCAGTAATGCGGGGCGATACGACGGAAATTAAATTTAACAAATCCGGAAACAACAGAGATATGGTAAAAATAGAAAAAATCACCAGCAACAAGAAGCAATACCTTGATTTATTGCTATTGGCAGACGAGCAAGAGGATATGATTGACAGATATTTGGAAAGTGGCGACATGTTTGCGTTATATGATGATGACTTGAAGACTGTTTGTGTTGTTGCAGCGATAGACAAAGAAACCTGCGAATTGAAAAACATAGCCACATATAAAAAATATCAAGGTAAAGGATATGCTAAGGCTCTAATAAAGTTTGTATCAGATTATTACAAAAACAACTTTAAAACAATGCTTGTCGGAACAGGTAAAACTCCGATAATATTGTCATTTTATGAAAGTTGCGGATTTGAAAAATCTCATATTATCAAGAATTTTTTTATTGATAATTATGACCACCCAATGTTTGAAGACGGAATACAACTTATTGACATGGTTTATCTGAAGAAAAAATTATAAATGCTTGCTCCAAACAAATGGTGCTTTTATAAGTTACAGCATTCAGTAAAAAATAAATCGCGGCCATTTTCGCGTTCGATTGGATAGCGTCGATTTTTTTGTAAATACGTTTCTTTTGTTGGCGCCGGGAAGGTGAATGTTGTGCCTGGAAAAAAAGATACCAACTTTTATCAAGAGGTGATTATGACATATAGAATTGAAAAGCTTTTGGTGATTACACTCTTTGTTGCCCTGTTCTTTTTCTTTCAATGTGAAAGGGATACGCCAGTAACAATTCGTATCTATGGCTCAACGACCATTGAACCGTTTATGCAAAAAGCGGCTAATGAATTTCAAAAGAATCGTAATGTTGAAATATCAATTAAGGCCATCGGTTCAAAAAATGGAATAGATTCTCTGATAGCAGGGTCATGTGACATAGCAATGTCTTCCATGGAAATACTACCGGAGCAGTATTCAAAAGCCGGAACAAAGAAAATTGACATAAAACCATTTTTGCTGGGATATGATATCATAATTCCTATCGTTCATCCATCCAACAGAATAACGGACATTTCAATAAATGATTTGAAAAAAGTGTATAACGGTTCACTCACAAACTGGTCGGAACTCGGTGGTTCGGATATAACGATTGACGTCGTCGATCGTGCACACTCATCCGGAACGTATAATGTTTGGCATCATACTATTGCACCTGTAAAAACAACCAATAGCCGGTACACAATTAAACCATCAAACAGTGCAGTCCTGGCCTTCGTCTCGGAACATACCAATGCAATAGGTTATGTAAGTGCTGCCTATCTCAATCCTGAGGTTAAACCACTTAAACTCAACGGTATATCCATGGCTGATAACGACCTGTTGCTTTCGGAATACCATCTCAAGCGCCCGTTATTTCTTTATGTCAACGAAGATAAATTCATTAATGAAGTTAAAGGATTTCTGATTTTCATGGTAATCAATGAGCGTGGAAAAGAACTGCTTCGTGAAGCAGGCTTTTTTTACAATTCATGGAGAAAGAGTCACAACAACCAAAACTAAAAATATGATAAATATCAGGATTAAAGACGTTAGATCGTTGAAAGATTGAATCATGGACACGTGGAAGTTCTACAACATCATTCACCGCGAACATCTGGTATGCAATCCTATAAGCGAGGAGAAACTGACGCGTCTCGTTGAGCTTCTGAGCCTACCGACCGACGCGCAGGTGGTCGACATTGCATGTGGAAAGGGCGAGTTCCTGATTCGCCTGGCCGAAACCTATAGTGCCCGTGGCACAGGAATTGACATTTCTCCTTTCTATATCGCCGATGCAGAGAAAAGGCTTGAGACGCTGACATCGGCCGCGGGCATCACTTTCACTCAGATGAATGGTGCGGACTTCAGACCGGACGAGCCTCACAAATTCGATCTGGCATCATGCATCGGTGCCAGCTGGATTTTCGGGGGTCATTCGGGTACTCTTGAAGCGCTTATCCGCATGGCGAAACCCGGTGGCTGGGTGATTGTGGGAGAGCCATACTGGTTACAGGAGCCTTCCAAGGAATACCTGGAGGCATCCGGGGTCGCGAGAGAGGACTTCGGAAGCCACTTCTCCAATGCCGAAGCCGGAGAGCGGCAAGGATTGGACCTCGTTCACACCATTGTAAGCAGCAAGGATGACCGGGACACATACGAAGGCCTCCAATGGTACGTGACGGCCGAGTACGCTCGCACCCATCCAGATGATCCGGACCTGTTGGAGTTGGTTGAGCGAGTGGAGAAGGCCAGGGCAACATACCTGCGTTGGGGGCGTGACACGATTGGTTGGGCGATCTACATGTTCAGATCGCGCCCTGCGGCCTACCAAACGAATGAACACAAGCCGGAATAGCCGATTGCTCTGACTCAACAGCTTGATAAGTTGAATACATGTGGCATGAATCCCGGATCCCACCAAAAAGATTGGCCCTCCATAAAATAGGCGGGTAAACGGGCAGGCGGATTCTCCCGATAAATCGGGACAGGCCGGGACAAGCCCTTCGGCAAGCTAAGGACAAGCCTTGTGGTCGCAATTTTTATAATAAGTTATAACTATTGTGCCTGCCGGATCTTTTGCGCGATCCACGAATTCCACCAAATGAACGTTCTATTTAAAAAGGAATAAATAATGAAACTTAAAGTATTATTAATTGGGTTGTCCCTTTTGGGTACTGATTTATTGGCACAAAACAATTCCGATTTAAAATTCATTTTTATCCCTCATCCGCGCTCCGATTTTAATACCCCCCTTCCGGCCATTGAACATATTGATTACGCACAATATAATGTAAAAATGCTCGGCGGGGATTTAGCATGGAATACCAGCCAAGACAGGGAAACAATGGTCTATTGCGACAGTATATTTGATTTCGGCAGTCCCAATACCCTGTGGAGTCTCGGCAACCATGATATACATGGAGGTCGAAACCTGATTAAAGACTTCACCGGCAGAGAAAGCTACTATGCCTATTACAGAGATGGCATCACATTCCTGATACTGGATACTGAACTTGAGGCCGACGGATTTTCCAGTACATTTATTAAAGGGGAGCAACTGCAGATGGTGAACAATGTATGTGATACCATTGCGGAATCCAGCTTTCTTATTCTTTTACATCACCGTTTTATTTGGATGATTAACCACGACTACTTAAGCACAAGGCTTACGGATTCAATAGCCGCAAGCTCCAGATCATTGGACACAACCAATTTTTACATCGATATATATCCGCGACTGCAAGATGTGAAAAATAAAGGAATACCCGTGCACGTGTTCGGTGGTGACAGATCCAATATTAATCTGGTATATTCCCCTGAAGACAGTATTACTTATTATTTAGCAAGATTACAGGAGGATTTAGCTGACAGCGTAAACAATGTCATAATATTACATTATAATCAGCAAGACAAAGAAATAATCCCGGAATTTCTCCCTCTGGCTTCTTTGTATACCACGGTTGCATATGAGCCATTTTCACATAGAGCAAACGGATTTATTCTCAACCAGAATTACCCGAATCCCTTTAATCCATCCACGGTTATCAGCTATCAACTTTTACAGACCGGCGATGTGGAACTATGCATTTACAATTCACTGGGTCAGAAGACTGAGACATTGGTCAACTCCAGGAAACCGGCCGGATATTATACCTGTACCTGGAATTCCATGGATTATCCAAGCGGCGTTTATATTTATACTTTAAAAACCGAATCATTTATACAAAGTCAAAAAATGTTGTTATTGCGTTAATTTACCTTCTTATTATAGCCAACACATATCAGATCAAATCCGTCAAAAAAGGTCGATTATCTCAACCATTATGCAGTGGTTGACGCAAATCCGCTGTATATTTTTTAGAATTGGTTTTCATTTTTATTTTGTATATTAAACAATATTTGATGTATATTCAGATAATAACAAACGTTATATATTATTAAAATTTAATTATTTTATAAATACCAATTGAATTAATTGAAGTAGGTACTATGCTTAAAAAAATCTGCATTCTTGTATTTCTTGTTTACATACCTGCACTTCCTGCGCAAACGCCGCGGATTTATATCAATGAGTTTTTGGCATCCAACCGGACAACAAATCCGGATATGGTTGATTTTGGTGATTTTTCTGACTGGATTGAGCTTTACAATGATGAAGATACGGATGTGAATATTGGTGATTTTTATATAACCGATGATTTTTCCGAACACACAAAATGGCAGATTCCCCCAAACACCGTTATTCCGGCAAAAGGTTTTTATCTTATCTGGACGGATGATTATAATGACATCCCCGGTCATAACTATATCAGGGAATGGTGGCCGAATAACATCTCATATACAACACAGTGGTGCCATACCAATTTTAAATTGTCCAAAGATGGAGAAGAAATCGGTCTGTACAAAAGTGACGGCAGCCCGGTCGACACACTTGTCTTTAAAAAACAGGAAACAGATGTATCTTATGGCCGTCGGCCGGACGGTAGTAACCATTTTTATTTTTTTGCGGAACCAACGCCATCCGCTTCAAATTCCACAGCAGGAATAAATACGATTTATTATTCGGGAGAAGTTGTTTTCTCAATCAGTGGAGGGTTTTATGAAAGTCCTGTTCAAATAAGTTTATCTTCTGTTTCAGGATCAGGTATAATCCGTTATACCACAAACGGTTCAAAGCCTGTCAGCTCGTCATTCATATACAACGGACCTGTTGATATTACTGAAACCACGGTTTTAAGGGCCAGGGTTTTTGAAAGTGGAAAAATTCCCGGTAAAACAACCACACACACATATTTTATATCCGAATCCCGAAATCTGCCTGCTATTTCAATATCCACGAATAACCGGTTTTTATTAACCGGGGAACTGGGCATATATCGAAACACATACAAACAGAGAGAAATACCCATTTGTTTTGAGTACTTTCCTCTATCATCTGAGCCACGCTATTCGGTGGACGCCGGTATGCGAATTGGTGGCCAAAACATTTTTCGTTTTGCACAAAAACCGCTTAATATTTATGCCCGGGGCGGGTATGGCGCTTCCCATATCAATTATAAAATATTTGATGATCTTCCATATCGGGAATATAAAAGACTGTTTCTAAGAAATGGCGGAGACGACTGGCCCGATACGATGTTAAAAGATGGTCTGATTGTCAGCATTCTGAAAGGCCAAATATCCAACTCAATGCAGAATTATAAACCCTCTGTTCTTTACTTAAATGGGAGCTACTGGGGTATTTATAATTTAAGAGAAAAACTTGATGAACAATATTTTATATTACACTATAATGTTGATCCGACGCACCTTGATCACCTGGAATCTGACAATCGTGTTATTCAGGGAGATTCCACAGATTTTGTTGAATTACTGAATTTTGCACATTCAAACAATTTAAGCAATACATCAAATTATAACTATGTCCAATCCAAAATTGATATCCAAAATTTTATGGACTTTATCATAGTCCAGGATTGGCTGGCAAACAGGAGCTGGGAACACAACAGGGAAGTCTGGCGCGACAACCAAAATGATAAATTATGGCACTGGGTATTGGTGGATATGGACAGAGGTTTCGATGTCGGCAGAATAACCGCCAATCAGCTTTCTGATTTATATTCAAGATTTGATCTTTTTAAACAATTGTGTGACAACCAGGATTTTGTGAACGATTTCGTTCAGCGTTATTCACGTCATTTGGACCTAACATTTGATAATACCCGGGTCATACAAATGATAGATAGTCTGAAATCTATGATTGAAGATGAAATGCCCCGACATATTAATAAATGGGGTAACTACATAGATTCACTTTCCATCGATGAATGGGGACGGACCTCAGGTATCTCTTCCCTCACATCCTGGAACCATAAAATACAGGATCTGAAGGATTTCGCAAACCAGCGCGGTGCCTATGCGCTCCAATATCTTAGTGACCGTTTTAACTTGTCCGACAGATCAGTACTCAGGCTTTCTTCGACACCGGATAACGGGGGAAAAATTGCCATCAACGGAGGCATGGAAGATATTGGTAACGCATATACCTATTTTCATCAGGTTCCACTGACGTTCCAGGTTTACCCTCCTCCCGGTTATAAATTAAAACACTGGAAGGAAGTGATCACAGGCACCGAAGTAAATTTAATTTCTCCAGGAGCAATCTGGAAATATCAAGATGAAAATGACGCGCCGGATGCTGACTGGAAAGCCCTTCATTTTGATGATACCGGATGGAAATCGGGTCATGCGCAACTTGGTTATGGAGATGGAGATGAAAATACAATCATTAACTATGGCACAGATGCCCAAAATAAAACTATCACTTCATACTACAGGCGTTCTTTTGAAATAAATGATCCATCTGTTATAAATGAGTTGATACTCAAATTAATTCGTGATGACGGGGCCGTTGTTTATCTGAATGGCAATGAGATTGTTCGGTCCAACATGCCTGACGGAGACATCACCTATTCAACGCCTGCTTCCTATGCTGTAGGCGGAGACGAAGAATCAACCTTTTTTGAATATGCTGTGAGCACGTCCAATCTGTTAAGCGGAGCAAATGTTTTGGCTGTAGAAATTCACCAGAGCAGCGGTACCAGCTCCGACATAAGCTTTGATTTGAATTTATATGCCGCTCTCACTGAATTGGCAACCATTGAGAATATTATCAGCGAAGATGAAACAATAGAATACGCTATAGCCTGTAATACGGAGCTTATTGCGGAATTTGAAGAGTCCAGCCCTAATCGGCTTCCCTCGCTCATTCAAACATCTCGCACACTATCTTCAGAAAAAAATCCCTATTTTGTAACAGATGATGTAATAATCGCGTCAACTGCCACACTAACGGTTGGCCCGGGTGTAGACCTGCAATTTCTAAAAGATAAATGCATCTATGTCAGAGGAAAACTTTTAATGGAAGGAAATGCTGATGCACCTGTTTCTTTAAATTCATATTATCCCTCTGAAAAATGGGGAGCGATTTGTTTTGATGAGAGCAGCGAATGTTCTGTGTTAAATCATGTGAATATTTCACAGGCAACAAATGGTTCCGATCCGGAAAACTTTTTTTCAGCAGTTTCAGCACTCAATTCAAATGTCTCTTTATATCATGTATATTTTAATGATTGCACACTGCCTGTTTCTTCCCAATGGAGCGATATAATTATTGATAACTGCCGCTTTGAGAACATCACTTTGGTTGGTGATTATTTCAATGGCAATGGCGGCAACATTACCATTATCAACTCCATATTTGAAGGAAATGACATTGCTGATATGGATGCCATTGATCTTGGATTTAATACAGAAACGACTGTTGTTCGGAACAACATCATCAGGAATTTCAGTGGCGACAATACGGATGGTATTGACATTGGTGATGCATCTGAAAATGTCATTATTGATAACAATGTCATATTAAACTGCCGTGATAAAGGGATATCTGTGGGGCAGGGTTCTCATGTCATTGTTACACGCAATGCGATTGCCGGCTGCAATTTGGGTATGGGCATCAAAGACAGTCTCTCTTATGCTCAAGTCATGAATAATACATTTTATAACAACAATGTGGGTATTGCCTGTTATGAAAAGGTTTTAAACAGGGGTGGAGGAAAAGCAGATATCAGCAATACCATCTTTGCCGGCTCCAATATAGCCGCTTATACAATGGACGAGTTTTCAGAAATTTCATCCAACTATTCAATTTCCGATACGGATGTCTTGCCTGGAACAGGCAATATTTTTGCTGATCCACAGCTGATTAATCCGGATGACACCAATTTTTATTTACAGGCAAATTCGCCGGCAATAGACGCCGGAGATCCAGGCACCGAACAGGATAGCGATGGAAGCCGTTCAGATCTGGGTGCATTTGTTTACCGTGGTGAAACATCACCTGATCTGGTAATCAATGAAATCAACTACAATTCATCCCAGACATTTGATTCCGGGGACTGGGTTGAATTGTATAATAGAACAAATTCAGATCTCGATTTATCGGGCTGGGTTTTTATGGAGGAAAATTATAGACCATCCTATGTGTTTGAAAATGATTTCATCATGCCTTCCGGGTCATACGTCGTTTTGTATCGTGATACTGAAAAATTTTCTGCCCGATATCCGGACGCTGATAACTGTTACGGGAATTTGGAATATGGTTTAAGCGGGGGTGGTGAAGCACTTTATGTATATACAAATAACGGTTTTCTTGTGGATTCACTGACTTACGATGACAGGGCACCATGGCCGGTTAAAGCGGACGGCAATGGATCATCGTTAGAGCTTGTTGATCCAGAAAGTGATAATTCGTATGGTATTGGCTGGAGGTCATCCAAAGGTCATGGAACACCCGGCACTATCAATTCAAATCACATTTCAGATGTTGAAGGGGCCAATGTATTATTGCCGGATAAATTTGCACTTTGTCCAAATTTCCCCAATCCGTTTAATCCGGAAACAACCATTCAATACGAAGTCCCTGTTTTCTCGAATGTAGAACTTAAAATATTTGATTTGTCCGGGCGGGAAGTGACAACGATAAAAAAGGGAACTGTAAAACCCGGCATATACAAAGTTTT
>Ga0272441_10006849_pt1 | contig 18843 bp, 12 predicted proteins | sample SSMProp6N_FD_193582 | JGI IMG/M metagenome (GOLD analysis project Ga0272441, IMG submission 193582) | Marine sediment archaeal communities from Little Sippewissett salt marsh, Falmouth, MA, United States - SSM-Prop-6N | ecosystem: Environmental > Aquatic > Marine > Wetlands > Sediment ... | reverse complement strand
CGCAAAATGGTTACCTGATGGAAATATTGAATTTCTCGGCAGGGTTGATTTTCAGGTTAAAATACGTGGATTCCGTATTGAACTGGGTGAAGTAGAATCAGTTCTATCTTCCCACCAAGATGTTTCAGATTGTGTTGTGGTGGATAAAGATGATGCTGGTGGAGGGAAATTCCTGGTTGCCTATTATGTGGCTGAAGAAGAGATCCCGATATCAGAGTTGCGCTCATTCCTTGGGCAACAGGTTCCTGATTATATGATTCCGTTAAGGTTCATGCGTCTCGATGCCCTGCCACTGAACACGAGCGGCAAGGTTGACAGAAATTCACTACCCGAAATCGAAGCTCTACGACCGGAGATGCAAATAGAGTATATTGCCCCCCGTAATGAAATTGAAGAGATCCTGGCCCTGGTCTGGAAAGAAGTTTTGGGCATTGATAAGGTCGGAGTAAACGATAATTTCTTCGAACTCGGCGGTGATTCTATAATTAGCCTGCAGGTGGTCAACAGGCTGAAAAAACACGGGTATGAGATTCGACCAAGACACATGTTTGAGCACCAGACCATTGCAGAGATTACTCCGGTAGTCGAGATCATCAGCGAAGTGAAGGCCGAACAAGGTCCGGTTATCGGAGACGCACCCCTGACGCCGATCCAACATTGGTTTAAGGATCTCAATCTTGCCAATAAAAACCATTTCAATCAGTCGGTAATTTTCAGGTCTGCTGTAAAGATTGAAGAGGAGTTTCTGAAGAAAAGTCTCCAGGCTATTGTCGATCATCACGATGTGCTCAGGTCTCGTCTGCGAAACGGCAGGCAGAATTTTATGCCTTTAGATGAGGAGGTTCTGCTGGTAGTAAAGGATGTGCAGCATGAAGACGATTTGACTGTTGAAGCCAACAATCTTCAGGCAGTTCTGGATATTGGAAGCGGTCCGCTCTTTGCTGCAGGATTATTTCACGGTCCCCGGGAGGATTATCTGATGCTGGTAGCTCATCATCTCGTGGTTGATGGGGTTTCATGGCGGATTCTGCTTGAAGATCTTTTTAAAGCTTACGGTGCTGTGGCAAACGGGTCGGATATTGACCTGCCTGAGAAGACGAGTTCCTTTAAAGACTGGGCTGTTGCGCTCGAAGCCTATGCCCAAAGGGAAGATTTACTTTTGGAGGCCGACTATTGGAAAAATGATCTGGATGCGGCAATTCCCGAGATACCTGTCGACCATGATCTCGGTCCCAATGATGTTGCTTCACAGGAAAGTTTATGTGTTGAACTGGATCGGGAAGAGACAGACAAGGTGCTGCGTGATGCTCATAGAGCCTACGGTACGGACACCAATGATTTGCTGTTGACGGCATTGATGCGTGCACTCATAGGCTGGAAAGGACTGCGTCAGGTCGTGATTGATGTTGAGGGGCATGGAAGAGAGGATGTGCTTGGCGATGTTAATGTATCTCGAACGGTGGGCTGGTTCACCACGATATACCCGGTTGTATTCAAACCGGAAGCTGATAATCTTAAATCACATATTACCTATGTCAAGGAAAAATTACGAGAAATTCCTAACAAAGGCTTCAATTACTGTATTTTGAAGTATCTGGCCCACTGTGATCTTCCCATAAATACCGGCATTAGTTTCAATTATCTCGGACAAACCTCCATCTCTGATGCTAATGGTATTTTCCAAATGGTGGATCTTGCCCGACCCGGCACGGTTGATGGATCTAATTGTCGGGCGAATTACGTGGATATAATTTGTATGGCCGTGGATGGGAGGCTACGGATAGACGCAATGTACAGTCGTAATAAATTCAGCCAGGAGACAATCCAGGGGCTCATCTATTGTTTCAAGAAGGAACTGATTGACGTTATAGCTCATTGCATGGATCCCGAGCATTTCGATGTCACGCCATCGGATTTCGCCCTTACGGGCTTTGATCAGGCCGAATTGGACAGCATATATAAATAGGTTTTAGGAGGGCGTTTCATGTCATATGTCACCAAGGAAAACACCCAGGATATCTACCCATTGTCACCAACCCAAAAAGGGATGTTGTTTCATTATGTCTATGATATGAACACTCCTGTTTATTTTGAGCAACTTGCATTTACGATTAATGGTCTTCTGCAGGTTGATGCTTTTCAAAATGCATGGGAACACCTGATATCAACTACACCGATATTCAGAACGGTATTTCGGTGGTCAAAAACAAAAGAGCCGGTTCAAATAGTACTGAAAAAACTTCCGCCGGTTTTTCGTATGCATGATTTTTCAGATCTTGACAAAATTCAGCAGGATAAAAAAATTCAGCAATTTCTTGAAGCTGACAAGTCAACCCCTTTCGATCTGGAAGAGGGGCCATTGATTCGATTAAACTTGTTTAGATTAGATGATTCTGCCCACCATTTCGTCTGGAGTCATCACCACATAATCATTGATGGGTGGTGTTTGCCGATTGTGCTGAAAGATATTTTTGCAACATATCTTGCGCATGTTTCCGGAAATCCTCTTCCTTCCCCAATACGACGGCCGTACAGGGATTATATTGCCTGGTATTTGCAGCAAGACAAAGATGCCTCCCAAACATTCTGGAAGGAAAAACTCGGTACCCTTGTTGAACCGACTCCATTGCCGAAAGATAGAGAACCCGGGGAAACAGATAGTACGGGTGTAGGGCTTGAGACGTTGCTTTTAGGGGAAGATGTATCAGATGCACTTCTGGGCATTACCAAAAAGGAACGTGTTACGATGAACAGTTTGATCCAGACTGCATGGGCAATATTGCTTACACGATACAGTGGCATGGATGATGTCGTCTGGGGGTCCACTGTCTCGGGCAGGCCTGTTGATCTGAAGGGTTCGGAAGATATGATCGGTCTGTTCATAAATACACTTCCTGTTCGGGCAATAATTACAGAAGATTTGACTGTCTCGGATCTTATTCAATCGGTCCAGGATTTCTCTTTAGGTATGCGCGAATATGAATACTCCCTTCTACCGGAAGTAAAAGCCTGTAGTGCAATTCCAAAAAGTCAGAATCTTTTCGAAAGTATCGTTGTTTTTGAAAATTATCCCGTTGATACGGTATCCATGGATGATTCGAAATTTGGTATCTCAAATGTGAAAAATTTTGAAATGACCAACTTTCCACTGACACTGCTCATTGCTCCGGGTAAGCGTCTTTCTCTCGATATGCATTACCACAAGGCATTTTTTGATGAGACTACCATTAAAAGGATGATGTTACATCTACAGCAGATTATGCTTTTAATGGTGACAAATGTGAAGGCAAAGGTCTGCCAGCTCGACATCCTTACCCGGCAAGAGCGCGAGAAAATTCTATATCGTTTCAACGATACTACTTCGCCTTACCCTGAAGATGTATGTCCTTATCAGCTTTTCGAAGAGCAGGTAAAATTGACGCCGGATCGGGTTGCGGTAGAGTTTGAGGGGCGGGTAGTAACGTATCGCGAATTAAACGAACGAGTCAATCAGCTAGCCCATTATTTACGCAAAAAGGGTGTAGAACCGGATGCCAAAGTCGGTCTTCTACTCGATCGATCATTTGAGATGCTTACAGGCATTCTCGGGATACATAAGGCTGGTGGATCATATGTGCCGATGGATCCGGAATATCCGAAAACTCGATTGGAGTATATGCTGAAGGACTCAGAGAGCCCGGTTCTAGTGACCCAGCGTTCTCTCCTGGATCTGATATCTAATAGAGAGGCAAATACGGTATTGCTGGATGATGACTGGAAAGAGATAGAACAGGAGAGCACAGAAAATCCAGAACCATGGGCAAAGCCGGGGAATCTGTCACATCTGATCTATACATCCGGTTCAACAGGTCAGCCAAAAGGGGTTATGATCGAGCATCGTAATGTAGCAGCTTTCCTGGCCTGGGCAAAAGAGGAGTTTGAATATCGGGAATACGAAGAGATGATCGCATCAACCTCGATGTGTTTTGACCTTTCCGTATTTGAATTTTTTCTGCCGTTGATAAGTGGTGCAAAGGTGATCATCCTGCGATCATCGTTAGATTTGGATGAGTTCCTGACAAGCAATTCGGCCACGATGATCAATACCGTACCTTCTGCCTTGAAGCACTTGTTGAGCGTAATGAAGAAACGCCATAAAATCAGAGCGGTGAATCTGGCGGGAGAACCATTGAAGCTTGAATTGGTAAGGGATGCCTACGAAAAGCTGGATATGGATCTGGTACGCAATCTGTATGGACCCACTGAAGATACCACGTATTCAACGAATTTCCGTATACCCAAAGGATATGACAAGGAACCGTTGATCGGAAAGCCGATTTCCAACACCACGGCTTTTATCTTGGATAAGCACCTGAATCCGGTGCCGGTTGGGGTTATCGGAGAAATATATCTTGCTGGTGCTGACCTGGCGCGGGGATATTGGAATGCGCCTGAAAAAACAGCCGAGCGATATATTCCCAATCCTTTTTTCGCTGACAAATACCCATACATGTACAAAACCGGGGATCTTGGTTGTTGGCTGCCGGATGGAAATATTGAATTCCATGGTCGGGTGGATTATCAGGTCAAGATCAGAGGCAATCGTATCGAACTGGGAGAGATTGAAACGCGTTTATCTATTCATCCGATGATCAAGGACGTTGCAGTCATTGACCGGGACGACCGGGACGGAGACAAGTACCTCGTCGCCTATTATGTAGCTGATGAAGAGCTTTCAACTACTGAGTTGCGTGCATTTATAAAAGAAGAGCTTCCGGAATATATGGTTCCATCAAGATTTATTCTGATGGATGCACTACCTCTCTCTCCTAACGGCAAGATTGACAGGAAAGCCCTGCCGCAACTTGACAGCTCCAGGCCGGAAATGGCCAGTGACTATATTGAACCACGCAATGACTTGGAGCAGACTTTGGCCAAGGTATGGCAGGATATATTAGGTGTTGAAAGAGTCGGAATCAATGACAATTTTTTTGATCTTGGAGGGCATTCCCTGCTTATTATGAAAGTGCTGGCAAAGTTTCAGTTCGAATATCCTCTTAGTGTTCAGGATTTCTTTGATTATCAGAACATAGCAGAACTCTCGGCGGTGTGTGCCGAACGAATGGCCCCCAAGAAAGAAGATGATCAGCCTGAATTGAAACATGAGGAACATAAAAAAATCGCAGTTACTATTCCTATTTCAGGAAAAAAAGAACAACCGCGCAATGTTCTTCTAACCGGTTCGACAGGCTACCTAGGTGCGCATCTGCTTTATGAATTATTGCAGGAGACAGATGCACATATTTATTGCTTCATCCGTGGTGATAATGATGAGCACATTCAAGGTCGACTCAAATCAATCATTGAATTTTATTTCCCTGAGGAAGTGATCGATCGCGAAAGAATAACCGTGGTGCAAGGTGATCTGACTCAAGATAACCTGGGCCTGGGCAGTGACATGGCCCGGACTCTTTCAAACACGATTGATACCTTCATGCATGCCGCTGCCGATGTCAGACATTTCGGAGAGTATGCTCATTTCCGAAACATCAATGTTCTGGGTACTTCACGCCTGCTTGATTTTGCCAAGAAAGGTAACTGCAAAAGATTTCATCATGTTTCAACCATGGGGATTTCCGGTGACAATGTGCCGGGCATGTCACAAATGATATTCAAGGAAGATGATTATGATCGGGGTCAAATTCTCGACAATGTATATGCAAGGAGCAAATTCGAGGCCGAGGGTTTTGTGCGTGATTCAGGGCTGGATGCTACCATCTACCGCGTCGGCATGCTTGTTGGAGATTCATTATCCGGCAGGTTTCAGCGTAATATAGAATCAAATGCCTTCTATGGTTTGCTTAAAACAATGATTCATATGGGTGTCGTATTAGACAGGAATGACGCAATGCTTGAGATGACCCCGATTGATGCATGCCGCAAAGCAATAGTGAAACTAATGATGATCCCGGAAACAGAGGGCCGTCAGCTTCATATATTCAATCCTAATTATATTTCAATCCCTGGGATCGCTTCTATAGTCAGTTCGCTTGGTTATGTAATAAAAACTTTTTCCGAAAACGAATCCATTAACTTTGTTGATGTGCCCAGAGAAGAGGAAACAGAGCAGGCGCTAGAGAATCTTATGCCGCATATTTCAAGTTTGTCTTCACCCAAGACAAATGTGTTGTATGACAACACTATTACGCAATACTTTCTGGATAGCACAGGATTTAGATGGCCCGAGGTAGATAGGAATCTTATAGACAAATTAATCTCCTATTGTGTCTATGTCGGGTTTATAAAGGAGCCGCCGAAAAACAAATCAGTAAGTGCTCAATGAAACAAATAAACGGAGATAAACAATAGTTATAAGGATTATTTTTAGGACAACTAAATTATGCTGATAAAATGGTAGAAGAAAAGTACCATCTACTACTCTGAAATCAGATAGATTTATATGTCGTCTATTTTTTTAAGAAAGGATGGAATGTATGAAGATAGCAATTGTCACCGGGGCTTCTTCTGGTTTGGGGAGAGAATTTGCACTACAACTCCCAAACTCGTATGAACTTGATGAAATATGGCTTATTGCCAGACGCAAAGATCAATTGGAGGAGACAGCAGCTCATCTACCCGATCAAAAAGGGATTGTGATACCAATGAGTCTTACTTCAAGAGAGGATCTGGACAGGCTCAAAAAAAAGATTGAACAATGTTCAGCTTCTGTAAAAGTGCTGGTGAATAATGCCGGATACAGCATTATCGGGAATTTTGCAGATCTTCCTTTAGATCGGCAACTGGACATGATCGATTTGAATATCAAAACACTAGCAGAGCTTACTTACACCTGTATTCCTTATATGGAACAGGGAAGCGTGATTTACCAGGTGGCATCAGTAGCAGGTTTTCTACCCGGACCTTCTGCTGCTGTATATTCAGGGACCAAGGCATTTGTATTGAGTTTTTCACACGCCCTTTATCAGGAATTAAAACCCAGAGGTATACATGTCATAACTGTTTCTCCGGGACCGGTCGATACCGAATTCTGGAAAGTAGCCTCCGGCAAAGATACTTATCTTCCACCCAATGCAGCACGGGCCCTCGATGTAGTTTCTCTGGCGATCAGGGATGCAAAAGAGATGAAATTAAATTCTACGTATGGTTTTATATCAAAGCTGAATATATTACTTTCAAGAGTGTTGAGGAGAAAAACTCTGCTGAAACTTTCATCAAGCTAAAAAAATGAGGTGGGAAAGTGAGTCAGACATGGATTAAACTTTCCAATGGGAATAACGGCCCGCTAACAATCTTCTGTTTTCCCTATGCCGGAGGAACTGCACAGATGTTTCTGGGATTCGCCCCGTTGTTCCCGGTCAATGTCAATGTATATGCCTTGGAATTGCCCGGCAGGGGCCGGCGTTTTTGCGATAATCTGTTGGGAACAATTGATGAAATGGTTGCAGAGGCATCCAGGGATATTCAATCTCTGATGAAGGACAATAGAGAGATTGTGTTTTTCGGACATTCGCTGGGTGGTTTGTTGGCATTTGAGACAGCCCGGGAACTAAGGCGAAAAGGATATCCACTTCCTCGAAATATGTTCATATCAGCGGTACGGGCACCGCATTTGCCGCACGCAGATGAAACTGTGCATGATCTTCCGTATGATGCATTTGTCGAAAAGCTCAAAGAGCTTGACGGTACCCCTGAAGAGATTCTGGCAAATGATGAAATGCTGGAATTGATGGTGCCGATTCTTCAAAAGGATTTCCAGGCATATGAGACATATCAATACAAGTTTGACGATCCCTTGCCATGCCCGATTACTGTCTTTGGAGGGGTACACGACAGGGTGGTTAAACCGGAGCATCTGGAAAAGTGGGACCAGCATACCAGCACCACGTTTACTTCACATCTCTTCGATGGTGGTCATTTTTTTCTGCATTCCTATACCAGAGAGATTACGGACATGATTATCTGTACCATAATGCTTAAACGCTGATGATACAATCACCGTTTCCTGATTTCGTTGGGTTTGCAGTTAAAAGCAACGATAGCCTGGGAGAATTTACGCTTTCATCCCAGGAGGCGGCACTCATAAGCCCGGGGGCGATTAAAAAACGACGGGATGAATTTATTCTTGGCAGAGCGGCCTGTCATAGTGCTCTCAAACAGATCGGCTTTTTAACCCCACCGCCTGTTTTGAAGGGTAATAAGAACGAACCTCTCTGGCCTGATGGATATATTGGGTCATTGACACACTCATCCGGGATAGCTGTTTGTGCAGTGTGTTCCAGGCATAATTCAACAGGTATTGGTGTTGATATTGAAGAGATTTTTTCGGATGTGGATCAGGGTGTTTTCGATCTTGTGTGCGGGGTTAGTGAACGATCATGGGTTGAACAGAATCCGGATGATAAGATATTGAGGTTCAAACAGATATTCTCAGCCAAAGAAGCGGCTTTTAAGGCCTTCTTTCCGACTGCAGGCCAACTGCTCGATTTTAAAGATTCCAGTCTTATCTGGAATGAGAGGGAAAAATGTTTTATTGGCAGACTTAACTTGCAGATAACAGATCTCTATACGGTCGGATATAAATTCAGCGTTGGATCATTGATATCAGATCGGATTGTGTTCAGTTATATCCTGCTTCCGCCAAAAACGTTAACCGAGGAAAGATAAAATGAAGTCCCTCGTTCATTGGAAATACGGGTATGGTTATAAAATGTTTCTCGTTGAGCGTTTGAGGAAGACGAATAGATATTTCTGGCTTGGTCCTTTAGTTTTAATGTTTTTTCTGATTTCGACTACCTGTCCGGCGAATGATGATTGGGCAAGAAATGAACAATTATTTCGGGCGAATGTTGATGTAATTTTAGATGCATACAATATTCCATCGCTTTCAGCATGCATTTTGAAAAAAAATACGGATGGTGTCTGGGAGATTGCCTGGGAGGATGTATACGGTTATCAGGTTGCTCTTTTGCCCAAGATAAAAGCCGTAAGAAGTACGATTTATGCCATTGGTTCAATTACCAAAACATTTAGCGCTACAGCCGTGATGAAGCTTGTAGATGAAGGACTTATTGATCTCGATGAAGATGTGAGCAGTTATCTACCGTTTCAGATAAAAAATCCGGGGCTTAGTTGTGATGTTCTTGATACTTCAGTTGGGCCAATAACCATTCGGCATCTGCTGTCGCACAGATCTGGTTTGCCCCGGACCCCGGTTGATTTTTTTACCCAATACAAAGACCTGACCTGGTTGGATTTTGGTGTTTTCCCCACCATCGAGTCAATGAGGCATTATTTGGATAAAAAAGAATCCTGGGCACACAAGAGCCCTGATACAGGGGAAAGCGAGGTGTTTTTCAAGCCGGGAGAAAAATATTGTTATTCAAATGTGGGATACCTGATCCTGGGTGTGGTGGTTGATCAGATCATTAACAAAGATGTCCCTGTTGAAAAGAGAAGGACCTGGAAGCACTATGTCATTGAAAATATATTAAATCCTCTCGGGATGGAGAATACGAAATTTTATTGGTTGGATTACCCGATTGGAACAAGCAGGGCCCAGGGGTATATCGAGAAAAGTTTCCTTTCAAGGCCCAATCCGGATTTTATTGATAAAGTTGATGGGTCCATTCCAAAGTATATACTCGTTCCTCAAAACCCCCCGATAAAAAATCCAACCCTGGGTATTCAGTACAATGTCGGGGGTGCCGCCGGGCAGATGCTGAGCACAGCCAGGGATCTGGCCTATTTTATGACGGTGCATCTTAATGCCGGGGTAGGCTACATGAGAAACCCGCAAGGTGGAATTATTTACGGCAAAGACCACAAACCGAAGGATGTACGCATACTTTCGGATAAGAGTGTTCAGATAATGCATGATTTTGATGATGCCGATTTATGCAAAGTAGAAAATTCATACGACACCGGTCTTGCCAAACTCACCGGATATGCTCTGGGATGGATGCGGCTAAACTGGGGAGGGCGATACTGGAATTACCCATGGAACCCCGGGATTGATCCTGATAAAGGCGTGGATTGGCAAAAACTCGAAACAGCAGGTATTAGTAGGGCTGAAATGCTGAGAATTAACGGCGAGGATAAAGGAGGCGGATTGGATGTCGAAGGTAATGGTGGTGATTTGCCGGGATTTCATTCCGGAATGTACCGGGTTTCCGATAATCTGGCCATTATTTACCTTGTAACAGAAAATTATTCTGAAGAGAAACGAGACGAATCGCGGATGCAACCTGATAGATTTGCCTACAACACCACGCAATATACTGGTGGTGATGAAATCAAAGGATACGACGGAGCCCTGCCGCACAATCTGGTAAAATATAGCGAGATTCAACATCTGCTGCTTCAAAAGGCAGCGAGTCTCAGATAATTTAACAGGATTTATTCGAATATAGATACTCCAATCAATTTTTAAGGGAGAGAAAAAATATTCCCATTTTAAGGAAATATTTGTTGTCGCAATTATTTAATTAGAAAGATTTATCTTAAAAAGAATTAAATAACAATAAGATAGAAATAAAAACCTGTGGTATGCTATTTGCGAATATTATATATTGATGCTTTATAATTTCGTTATCTGGAGAAATACAGGCGAGAATATGATATTTTTTAAGGAAAAACGAATATGCTACGACAACAAGTGTTGAACCGGAAGCACCACTATGATTTATGTTCAGGATATGCGATAAGTGTGAAATAACATTACGTGAATAAAAAAGGAGAAGGCCGTATGAAAAAGATGAAGATTGTTTTCATCTTAATGTTAGTTGGTGTAATATTATCGGGTTGTATCGTTTATGTTTCACCTGATCCTGAAGAAACTTTGACCTTGAGCCCCGGCGAGGTGCAATTGTTTCTGACCGTCGGTACCAAGGCTCCTTTTTTAGGCAATTCAACCCTATATTATGAGTGGTTCGTTGATAATGTTTTAGTAGAAACAGACTCACCAAGCTTTTTCTACAGCCCAGGAATTCTTGATCTTGGTCAACGCACAATCAAGTGTGTAGTCGAGGTGCGTAATGATAAAAGCGATCTGCTTCTTTGGAGTGATACAGTAGAATGGAATGTAAATGTGCAAATTTTGTAAATCTACTGATGCCCTGTTTTACTTTTTTCGAATTATTTTGTATTGTCGTTTATCGTGAAAATTCAGTCATAAATGTTCTGGCTTGACTAATACTTGGATATTTTCGTAACTTGTCTTTATGCCAAAATATAATCTAGCCCTTGCTCTCGGTGGCGGCGGGGTCCGGTGCATGGCCCATGTGGGTGTGTTTCTGGAACTGGAAAAGGAGGGCATCCATCCCGACCTGATCGTGGGCAGCAGTATCGGTTCGGTAATGGGATCAGTCTATGCCTATAAAAACGAAGCAGCATTTGTGCACGATTTTGCCCGTAAATTTTCCAGCAACCGTCTTGCGCTTCTACTGGAGAGATACATGACTACCGATCCGCACAACTTTTTTTCCAAGCTGCTCTCGTTTTTTTCGTTTACGGCCGGGTTTGTGCATTCCTACTGGAATCAGGGATTCCTTTCGTATTCACTGGTCAAAAGGGCCTATCAGGATGTATTCGGCAAGGATGTGCTCTCGTCGCGTACGTTTAACATCGAAGACTGCAAGATCCCGTTTGCGGCTCTGACTGCCGATCTGAATACGGGTAATGCCGTCATTCTCAGTCACGGCGACCTTGCAAAAGCTGTTTTTGCATCGAGTGCCATGCCCGGAATCTGCAAGCCCCTTGATTGGGATCACATGTTATTACTGGATGGCGGTGTAATCAGCCTTGTTCCGGTACTGGCGGCCCACTTATTAGGCGCAAAAAAGATAATTGCGGTGGATACGGAAACAAAGATTAAAGCTTCTATCTATAAAAACTCGATAGAAACCATTGATACGGCCTCGTCTATGCGGGGTTACCGCTGGAATATGATGGAGACAAAAATGGCTGATATTGTATTGCCGCTCGAAGGTATATCAGAACACAGTTTTTACCAGTTTAGCCATGCCGGGCAATGTGTTGAAATCGGCCACAGAGCAATTCGAAGCAAAATGCAGGAAGTAAAGGATTTGATAGCTGCCAGGCCTGATAATGCCAAGATCCGGAGACGAAAAGAGCTTGAATCATTTTATCCCTACGTGATTATATAACGGGAGTAAATATGCCAAAAAGCAATGAAACAAAGAATGCCTACCGAACAATCCCCAAGGTGGATACCATTCTTAAAGAGGATATTCTGCAAAATATTCCCTTTTCAGAAAAGCTTGTTAAAAAGGGTGTCTCAGAAACGATAGAGCGAATACGTGAAGCAATAAAGGCCGGGCGGATTTCCGTAAGCCCTGATGCAGCCCTCATTGCGCATGATGTTGCCGGCGAAATTACCGGTATCATGCAGTCAAAACTGGCAAGTGTTATCAATGCCGCCGGGGTTGTTGTCTATACTAATCTGGGCCGTGCACCGCTTGCCAACCAGGCTGTTGAAACCATGATCACTGCTGCTCGAGGTTATTCCAACCTCGAGTATGATCTTGAACTCGGCGGCAGGGGTTCACGTCAGGACCATATCCGACCGATCACCCGCCTGGCATTCGGGGCCGAGGATGCCCTGGTGGTGAACAATAATGCAGCGGCGGTACTTCTGATACTTTCAACCCTAGCTAGGGGCCGGGAGGTGATTGTGTCCCGGGGCGAGTTGGTTGAAATCGGCGGTTCATTCAGGATGCCGGAAGTCATGGAAATGAGCGGGGCGATTCTCAGGGAAGTGGGTTCCACCAACAGGACCAGACTTAAAGATTACCGTGATGCCATCAATGAAAATACCGCCATGATTATGAAGGTGCACAAAAGCAACTTTGCCATCGTTGGTTTCACCCAGGAAGTCGAAATCAAAGAGCTTTCGAGACTGGCACACGATATAGGTCTGCCTTTTTACATTGATATGGGCTCTGGCGTGCCTATTGATTTATCAGTTGCGGGCATTAAAGATGAGTGGACTATCGAGGAATGCCTTGAGCATGCAGGCGTTATATCATTCAGCGGGGACAAGGTTATCGGTGGGCCCCAGGCCGGCATTATTCTGGGGAGGCCTGAGTATGTGGAACCCATGGCGAAAAACCCTCTGCACCGGGCTTTACGGGTGGACAAGTTTACCATTGCGGCCCTGAGTGAAACCTTGCGCCTGCTGGCTAAAGAGCAATTTTCGGACATCCCGGTATTGAGAATGATTACCGAATCCAAAGAGTCGGTTCAAAAACGGGCCGAAAATTTGAAGCGATGCCTTTCGGATATAGAATCTGAAGTGATTGAAACTTCAGCGGTGATCGGCGGTGGGGCCGCACCGATTCAGGATTTTCCTTCGTATGGTCTGGTAGTCAGACACGCAGAGGCTAACAGGATACATCATATATTGCGAAAATCTCAGCCTGCGGTGGTAGCCCGTATTGAGGAAGACCGGTTGATATTTGATCTCAAGGCCGTTGGTGATGATGATATTGATGTGCTGGCCGGAAAGATAAAAGAGGCTTGTGCACAATGAGACGTAAGCGCAAACTGGCTTTGGCCCTCGGAGGTGGCGGAGTGCGGGGCCTTGCAAATATTGGGGTGCTCAGGGCTCTTGAAGAGGCAGGCATAAAGCCGGATATTGTCACCGGGACAAGCATGGGCGCGATTGTCGGATCGGTCTATGCCGACACTCTCAGTGCATTGGAGACACAGCAGATAATAAAAGAGTTTCTCGGTTCTGAAGAATTTATCAAGCAGGCTCACCGCTTATCCCTGTCGTCTGAAATGGATAAGGGCTTTCTGGACAGGTTCTACGACACAGCCAAAAAAGGGTATTTCTTTTACCGCTTTCTATTCAGAAAATCCGTGATTTCGCCGGAATTATTTTTTATGGAGATGGACAAGCTGGTGCCGGGAAAGGAATTCAGCGAGTTGAAGATACCGTTTGCCTGTGTGGCCCTGGATGTTGTTTCAGGTTGTTCCGAGATTCTGCATTCCGGCCCGGTCCAGCTGGCAGTTCGGGCCTCGAGTGCGGTGCCGGGAACATTGCCGCCGGTAACTATCGAAGACAGGGTATTTGTCGATGGGGGCTGGGTCGAGACTGTACCGATTACAGCGGCAAAATTTCTCGGTGCTGATTTCGTGATCGGGGTGGATGTATCCCGGGAGATCAAACCGATTTCATTCGACAAGGAAATCAAGAACAGTATGGATATCCTTTTCAGATCGGATGACATCGCCCGCTCGATCATGAACACCTACCGCACCATGGAGGCGGATTTTATTATCCATCCCCAGGTGGGCGAGGCGGACTGGTCTGATTTTGACAATCTGGATTATTACATAGCCGCCGGATTCAGGGCGGGCAAAGATGGAATCATGTCATTGAAACGGGCCAGGCGCTTCAAAAAATTCAAGTCGATTCTATGGAAGAAAAACTAGAGTTTATTGCAGATCATAAAGATTCCAATACCAGGCTGGATATTTTCCTGGCCCGGAGTGCCTCGATAACCCGCTCACAGGCAGGCAGGCTTATCGGAGCGGAGCAGGTGCGGGTTGATGGCCAGGTAAGAAAAGCAGCCTTCCGGATTTTACCCGGCATGAAGATTGATGCAACCCTGCCAGGATTGAATCAGGAATCGTCGAATCTGAACCCCTGGGTGGTTTCTATTGATGTAATCTATGAGGATGAATGGATTATCGTAATCAATAAACCCGCCGGATTAGTAGTACATCCCGGTGCGGGCAATCGCGATAAAACCCTGGTGAATGCACTGATTGTACGCTATCCGGACATTGGCGGAGTCGGCAGCAGTCAGCGGCCCGGGATAGTGCATCGCCTGGATAAACTGACATCCGGGGTGATGGTGGTCGCCAGGAATGAACAGGCCTATCAGGTTCTTTCCAAGGCATTTTCGCAGCACAGCCATAAACGGGTTTATGCGGCTGTCTGCTATGGTCATATGCCTGATAAACAGGGGAGTATAGAGACACTTATGCATCGCCATCCTGCTGATCGAAAAAAAATGAGTACCAAAGTAACCAGAGGCAGGCATGCAGTTACCCATTGGGAAGTCAGAAAGGCATGGCCGGAAGTCAGCCTGTTGCGTTTGCAGCTGGAAACGGGTCGTACCCACCAGATCAGGGTCCACTTGTCCGATAGGGGCAATCCGTTAGTGGGAGATCCAGTTTATGGCGGCCACAAACGCTGGAAAACGATTATGGATCCGGTAATGAGTGCGTACATAAAAAACGTGAAGCGTCAAATGCTACATGCTGAAAAACTGGGGTTTGTTCATCCCGGAACTTGCGAATGGATGGAGTTTGTATCTCCTTTATCTCAAGATATGCAGGATCTCATTGAGCTTATTGATAAGCGATCGAATGAAAAGTAATTGTCTACCTGATAGTTCCTTTGTACCCACCAGGTAATTTCAGGAAACTGAACTGACTCCGGAAAATCTTCACAAAGGCAGTTCGGGTTTGGATTTTCTACAGTATTATTTATTGCGTTCTAAGAAATTGAACCGCCTCATCTATTGTACGCCATAATGGAGTGTAGGTGATTCCTAATTCACGTTCAGCTTTGCTGCCATCAGCCAGGATGCCTTCCTTTGATAACTTGACACCATCAACACTCATCCCGAACTGTGGAGATAGTTTGAGTCTATCTGCAAGGAATGTCAGGAATTTTGCCAGGTATTCAACTACAATATCAGGCATATGGATACCGGGTAGGGGGACACCTGATGTTTCGCTGACTATGCGGTAGAAGTCATCAAATGATAACTGTTCTTTACCGGCGATATACTTTTCCCCGATGGTATCTTTTTTCTCAAAGACATGTACGATCATTTCAGCCACGTCTTTTACATCAACATAGGTCATGGTGGAATTATGGAATGCAGTGGCCGGTAAAGCGTGATTTACAAGGCCCCAGATAAGCTCTCCTGTGACTTTCGTGTCACCGGGTCCTAACACAGGGCAGGGATATATCACGGTTAGAGGCAGGCCTTTGTTTTTATAAAGATCCCAGGCAATCTTGTCTCCTTCGTACTTTGTGCGTGAATATTCACTGAGGAATTCAGAACCGGGGGTAGTATCTTCACGTATTGGCGCCACATCAGGTTTGCCGTATATCGCAATTGTACTGACATGCACGACTCTGGATACCTTGTTCTCAAGAGCACATTCCATAACATTGCGGGTGCCGTTGATGTTTACCTCTGTATATATGTTTTTATCCGGTTCCCATACGGTATAGACGTTAGCAAGATTGGCTACCCAGTCACATCCTCTCATGCCGTCACAGACTGAATCCTTATCTGTGACATCACCGGTGACAAGAGTCACGCCTAATTCCTGTAATTCATCGACTTTGCTCGTTTCCCTGACAAGACATACCAGTTCATGTTTGGTTTTGGACAGGCGACTGATGAGATGTTTCCCGATGAATCCTGTGCCTCCCGTAATAAATATTTTCATATTATCTCTCCTTTTAATATTTTCTATAATCAACATGAACAAATGCTTAATAAATCGTTATGTTCGTTATCGCTTTATCATAAAATCAGCAATTCTCCCATGGCCTGCTCATATCTTTTTATAAATTCGAGGATATCATCGTGGGCAAATTCATCTTCCGGATAAGAGACATTTGTATTGGTTTTTCCATCCAGACTGGAAGAAGTAACGAACAAGCAGTGCTGAGGTACTATTGACATGGTTTCGCACACTTGTGCTTTTGTGCCATGAGAATTTATGAAATCAATGTTGCCCAGGGTTGAGAAGGCGCATGATGTCTGAAGCAGGCCTTTCTTCTTTACCTGTCGAGCACCTCTGGCATAATTTTTTTTGCCGACGAGTGTAAACAGTTTGTCAACAAATAACGGAAAGACTATTTCCTTGTTTTTCACCCTTTGCATATTCAACTTCAATTGTTCATCGATAGTATGTAAAATTTCTTTAGGATTATCCCAGTATTTCTTTGGCGTCCTTACCATGAATTCTACAACATAGTTGCCGAAAACAGGTTTCTTTTCCTCGAAATTTGTTCGCAAATCCATGGATACCATGATTCCAACCACGTTTCCTTTATCTTTACCCGGTCCCCGGCTCAATGCCATTGTCAGCGCAGTTAGATGCAATACATTTATACTATATCCGATCTCTTTTGACTTGGATTTCAGTTTCTTAAGATCGTGTGATAAGAAGTGCTGGTGTACACCGACAGGTCCGAAAAAGTCAGTCGGCCTTGAAGATGCCGGAATAATAACATGGCCTTTGTTTTTGCGTTGACTATCTCTGAATATTTTGAAGGATCGATATAGCTGCATGGGGGCGGTATAATATGGTTTATTCAGAAGGGCCGGCAAAAGGCTCGGGTTGTCGATAGGAATTTCGGGTGGGTGCTTACCGTTCAGGTATTTCAGCAGCGAGTTTTCCATATGAAACCAGCCGACTCCATCACAGGCGATGTGATGCATGGAAAGAAGCAGGACTGGTGTTGGATCATCCGGAATATAACGAATTTTGATTGGCAGCCCCTGCTCAAGGCTGAACGGTTCATTGATCAGGTTTCTCCGGTATTCGATGTATTCTTTTGAGTTGTATTGCATATTGCGAACAACCCGGAAGGCATCATTAAATAACACTTCTAGCTCTCTTGAATTGTCGTCCAGTATTCTGAATCGATAGGAAAACAATGTTGGTTCCACTACTGATCTGAGCTTCGGATAAATGCTGAACATGTACCGCATGGCTTCGCGGATTTCTTCAACGTCATGGTTTTCCTTGAAACGAAATGTGAGAAGCTGAGTTTGAGCAGTGATTACATTATCAATTGAAAACATTAGGAAGTCATGTTTATTAAATTTGATAGTAGTTTGTTCTTTATCCATAAGTCTTCTCCTTTCAGTTTCATGTAATCATAATAATACGATAGTACGTGCAATCTAGGTGCCAAGAAATTAAAAAAATAAGTGTTGATTGAAATAACATATGAATATTTAAATCGAAAAAATATTCTAACAGAAAATATTTAAGATGGGAATGGTTTTATTCAATTGAAGATCACACATTATAAATGTATCTCATTGAATATATTAAATTTCTAGTAATCGGCCTAAAGTATCAGAAAAGGATTGAAAGAGAGTATCAATATCAACTTTATCAAATTCAGCTTCAGGATAGGTAAAGGATATATAAAACGTATTATTAATAGTAATATAGAACAAGAAGAGTCCATGTTGTGGAAAACCAACTATAAAATCAAGAACATGAGCAAAATTGCCGTGAGAGTTCAATTGATCGAAATTCCCTAACGTTGAAAAGTCGCAGGTCATTGGGAGCAGGCCTTTTTTCAGCGCGATGCGTGCACCCATAGTAAAATACTTTCTACCAAAAAAGGTATTCAATTTCTCCATAGTCATTGGGACAATCATTTCTTTATGCTTATATCGTCTAATATTCTCATTAAATTGTTTTCTTATCTCATTAAGCAGTTCTTTTTGATTATTCCAATATTTTTTGTGAATTTTGAACCAAAAGTTTGAGACAAAATTACCAAAGACGGGTGGCTTTCCTGTAAAGAAAGGCCTTAAATCAATTGAAAAGGGTATTCCTATGATATCACCCCTATCTTTTCCCGGTCCCTTGCCAAGTACAATTGCAAGGGCGGCCAAAAGGAAAACATTTATACTCAGGAACCCCAATTTTCTGGCTTTTGCCTTGACAGTATTTACATCGTAAGGAAGAGTGTAATGATTCAGATTTGCAGGTCCAAAGAAGTCCGCAGGCTTTGATGATGCGGGAATAATCTTTTGTCCT
>Ga0272441_10006848_pt1 | contig 18843 bp, 16 predicted proteins | sample SSMProp6N_FD_193582 | JGI IMG/M metagenome (GOLD analysis project Ga0272441, IMG submission 193582) | Marine sediment archaeal communities from Little Sippewissett salt marsh, Falmouth, MA, United States - SSM-Prop-6N | ecosystem: Environmental > Aquatic > Marine > Wetlands > Sediment ... | reverse complement strand
CTCTTAACCGACGGTCAATCAGAAAACGGTGGAAAAAATGATAAAATGGTTTAAAAGGAAAAAGCGAAACCGGGAGCATGGCTTTACAATCATGGAAATGGTCGTGACCATGGTCGTCATGAGCGTGATTATGGCAGCCGCGCAGCCTTTTATCAAAGTGCAGGTGGATTCGTTTATGCAGTCGCTCAAGGCCAAGTTTGCGCTTCAGCATGTCCGTATCGGCATGGAAAGGGTGTTGTCTGAATTGCGCATTGCAGACAGTTTTAATTCTGTAAGCGGGAATTCTATTGATTTTAACAATACCAGACCGAACGGCCGGGTTCTATTGGAATTCGATACGTTTTCATATGACGGATACACGGAAGACTGCCTGCTTTACACAGAAGTGGGTTGGACAGGATTGACTCGCAATCGCGCAATGCCGCTTGTTGGATATGTGGATCTCGCGAACAGTCGTTTTAGATGCTATGACCAGAACGGCAATGTCACCACCACCGCTGCAGATGTGCAATTGGTGCAGATTACCATTACCCTCGTTTATGACGGGATGACGTATAAAGTGACCAACCAGGTCGCGCCGTTGAGCATCCCCTGAGGGAGTACAACACGCATCAGAAAGGATATAGCAATGCGATACAATTTAAAAATTACCCGAAGCGAACGGGGCAGCGTTACCGTTTTTGTGGTGATTATATTTTTATCGGTATTGACATTGATGGGAATGTCCGTGTCCATGTTAAGCAGCGGCGAGCAGGTTGTTCTCGGTGATAAGGTGAGCACGGTTCAAAACGTCTATTCATTTATCGGGGGAGGCGATTTCGCACTGGCCTATATCGAAGCCGGTAAATTTGAAAATGGTTATTTACCGATATCGATCGGCGGCATCGATATTTATGCCGATACGATGGCAACGACCAGTACTGAAAAGGAGCTTTATGACGACGCGCAAAAAGTGATGATCCTGACAAATCCTTATAATCCGGATTATTGTGTGAAAGTGTATTTTAATTATGCAGAAGGCAGTTACGGATCAAGCGCTGTTTTGATTTCCGGTACCCTTGACGATGTGGACATGGAAAACGGCGGAGACTGTATCACCGGCGCGGCTCCTCCGGCCGTAGATGTGGATGCCCTGATTGCTCTGGCTCAGGATCAGGAGACCTATTATGAGGGAAATTATCAGCCTCCTGATGGACATCCCGGAAACGGTAATTTTTATGAAGACGACGGCACAACACCGCATGTGACCTATGTGGATGGCGACTTGAATATTGATCGCAATGATGATGTATATGGAATTTATGTGGTCACAGGAAATGTCAACATGGAGAAATACAGCAATTTATACGGCGTGATATATGTGGCAAGTGATGAAGCGCGAAATATCACCATGAGTGCCCGGACAGACGTTTACGGCGGTATTTGCGGAAATACGTCTGTGGAGAGTACAGGACTGAACCATGGCGATGTCTATTATGACCAGGAAAGAATGGGCGTGTTCGATCAATTTGAAGCCGGAGGAGAAGAAGAAGGAGGAGGAGGGGGCATGGTGTCGAACAAACATTGGGTGATCGGTTAAGAAAATCCAATTCAGTCAAAATGCATCCAGTTTTATTCGATTCCCGATTATTAAGGAAGCGAAACATTACAAGAGAAGGATCAAAATCTCCGCGTAAACGTCCCTTTTATCAGGCAACTACCCGTTTTCCATATTTTTGTTATTCTCATGTGTCTCTGACTTGTGGGTGAACTTTTTATGCGTCCTATTTTGTTCAGGATCGGAGCGATCGAAATCCATTCTTATGGCTTGATGATTACGCTCGCATTTTGTGTATGGATTCTCTGGACCATGCGCAGGGCCGGACAAAGGAGTATCAAACCGGCGCATATCTCACATTTATCCCTCATTGTTTTTATTGCGGCGGCTGCCGGTTCGCGCCTGCTGTTTGTTCTTACAAATTCCGGAAGCTGGGCCGAAATGTGGTCTCAGCTCTCAGACTCCGTCCGCCTGACGGTTGTCGGCACCAGGGGAATCAGCATGCTCGGCGGCCTTGTCATCGCTATTTTGGTTATCATCTGGTACTGCCGGCTTGCAAAAATACAGGTATTCCGTCTGTTTGACGTCATGGCGCCTTCTTTTGGTCTTGGTATATTCTTAGCGCGTATCGGCTGTTTTTTAAACGGGTGCTGTTACGGCAAGCCCTGTGATCTGCCCTGGTGTATGAAATTTCCGGTTACAAGTCCAGCCGGGCAGAGATTTCCGGACGTCTCCATCCATCCCGCACAATTATACGCCGCGTTTTCAGGATTGATCATTGCGGTTATTCTGCTTCAGCTGGATCGAAGGAAACGGTTCGATGGATTCCTTTTCTGCTGGCTGGGTATTTTATTCGGCGCCTTCCGTATTGCTGTCGATTTATTTAAGTATTATACCCCGCAAAAGTATTGCATGCTTTATAATAATCCCTATGCCATGAATCAGTTTATTTCTGTCAGCATGATTGTAGTCGGCGTGTTTCTTTATTTCGATTTGCGCAGGCAATGGAAACAATCTTCCGATAATACAATCTGATATATCCCCGTCTCAACAGTCATGAATCATTCACAATGGTCACCGGCTTTTTCCCGATATCCCCGTAAATACTTACATCGATCCTCTCATATGAATTGCTGCTTGGGACATTAACCGATCTCAGGAATGACCAGCCTTTATCCAGAATTACCAGTCATCCGTCCATTTTTATTATTAATGACTTGACATAGTCAATAATATTAAGTATATTCAATTATTCGAATATAAGAATTAACCAGTGAGGTTAAAACGTGTCCGAATATGAATTTGATGTTTTGATTCTTGGTGGGGGGCCGGGAGGATTGACCGCAGGAATTTATGCAGGAAGGGCTCAATTGAAGACGGGCATGATCGAGCGTTTAATGCCGGGTGGCCAGGTCGCTTCTACAGAATTCATTGAGAATTATCCCGGATTTGCCGAAGGGATTGCGGGCCCTGATTTGATGATGGCCATGGAAAAACAGGCGAAAAAATTCGGGCTTGAAATCATGACCGGAACGGTCGATCATTTAAATATGAAAGTCACACCCAAGGAAGTCGTAGCCAGTGGAAAGACATACCATGCCAAAACAGTTATTGTTGCAACCGGTACGGATCCAAGACTGCTCAATGTCCCGGGTGAGAAAGCGTTCAAGGGGCGTGGCGTTTCTTACTGCGCGACTTGTGATGGCCCTTTCTTTAAAGACAAGGATGTGGTTGTTGTGGGTGGCGGCAGTTCAGGCGTTCAGGAAAGTCTCTATCTTACACGGTTTGTGAAAAGCATTCATCTGGTCGAATTTATGGATCACTTAAATGCGGAGCGGATTCTTCAGGAACGTGCGAAACAAAATGAGAAATTCACTTTTCATCTTAATCATCAGGTAGTATCCATCAACGGATCCCAGAAAGTCGAATCCGTCACTTTAAAAAACAGGGCGACTAAAGAAAAGTTTGACATACAGGCTGATGGTGTATTTATCTGGGTGGGCATGAATCCCAACACCGGATTTTTGAAAAACCATATCGATCTGAACGACTGGGGATTTATCAGAGCGGGTGAAGACTGTCAAACTTCAGTGCCGGGTGTTTTTGCGGTTGGTGATGTGCGGGAAAAGACGATCAGGCAGATTACGACTGCTGTAGCGGATGGCACGATTGCGGCAGAAGGCGCCTTGAAATATATAGAATCTCTGGAAAGATGATATGAATCCCGTTGAAAATAAAATCAATTATGATGAGAACGCCCGCCTGTTAAAGGCACTGGCACATCCGACACGACTGCATATCATTGAATTGATACGTGAAAAAGAGCCATGTGTCAAGGTGATGGAAGAGATTCTCGGTGTTTCACAGCCCAATATATCACAGCATCTCACAATGCTTCGTCATCTGAACATAGTCGAAGCCAAACGGGACGGGAATCAGGTGTGTTATCGCATCAAGAATTCACGTGTTATCAAATTGATGGATATGCTTACTGAAAAATCCGCAAAGGGCCGAAAAACTTGAGGACAGCTGTTTAATTGATAGAATCAAACATCATTTTGAATCAGCAATCATTAATGAATAATAAATTGAAAGGAGCATTCATTTATGGGAAAAGAAATCGAACTGAATGAAACGAACTTTAAACAGGAAGTTTTGGAATCTGATGTTCCGGTTTTGGTTGATTTTTGGGCAACATGGTGTGGGCCCTGCCGGATGGTCGGACCTGTTGTTGAAGAAATTGCAGCGGAATATGAAGGTAAAGCAAAAGTCGGTAAAGTCAATACCGAGAATAACGCCAATCTTGCCGGTGAATATGGAGTGATCAGTATTCCCACTTTGATCATTTTCAAGAATGGTAAACCCGTGGACCAGATTATCGGTGCAGTGCCCAAGGAAGCGATTGCAAAAAAATTGGATGCGGCAATTTCATGAATCTGTTGACAAACAAACGGATTATCCGAATTGTATTGGGTATACTCATCGGCGGCTTATCAGGATTCCTCTATTATCATTTTATTGGATGTTCAACAGGCTCATGCCCGATTACACGAAACCCGATTTCAACGATAATCTATGGCGCTGTTCTGGGTTCTTTAATCACATCCAGCTTTTAAGGGATTTTTCATGCCAGGCCCCGGATACATCCATGAAATACACGAAGACCCATCTGATTTTTTTTCTGTGAAAATAGCGGGATGCCGGAATGTTACTTGAGAAGTGTTTCTATGAAGCGATGTTTATGCATATTTATCTTGGCTGAATACCGCTTGCATTCACTTTGAGATTCCATATGGATGCTTCCGTTTTTCAGTACTGCGGGAGGGTGTTGATAAATTTGTACATGCACGATTTATTTTCAATCATGCAAATCATTGAATCTGGATCATCATAGGAACGAAATTCCAGGTTTCTGATAATAGAGGTTTATACGCCAATGTTTATTTGATCCATGAATATTGGCGTATTTTAATATTGTTTAAAACCACTCACTTGGCGATTGGCCGGGTCAATGGTTCACCCATTTTAGTTATTGTTCAATCACTATTCAGTAAATAAAATTAAAATTCCACTTCGTCCGGATAGGTACCCTTCCGGGACAGGGTTTTTAAAAGAAAAGCAAGCAATGATTCAATGATCATTTTTTTAAGCATATGATAAAATTTCCTTTGATTTTTATTATTGAATTTTGCATTTTTTATTATGATTTATTGGCACAGCTTTTGCCGAAATAGTTATCGTCTTGTAAAAAGCGGATTTAACAGGGAAAAATTTTCCTTTTGAAAGACGAATTGTTCATAATGAAAGTAATCATGTTTGTTTGATCGTTAATAGGAGGAGACGTTGCCGTTAAAAGTACTCATTGTCGATGATGATAATGGTATCCGAAAACTTTTAGGCCGTTTTTTGGATCGGGAGGGTTTTACAACAATTGAAGCAGAGAATGGGCTTGAAGGTGTTGAAACAGCAAAAAAAGAACAGCCTGATCTGATTATTATGGATGTCATGATGCCTCAGATGGACGGTCTGACGGCTGCCCGGCTTATCAAATTTTACAAGCCACTGAGTGAGGTGCCGATTATTTTTTTGACAGCCAAGGACGCTGATAAAGAAATCGAACTTGCTGAAGCGACAAGAGCTGAAGCGTATGTGACAAAACCTTTTGATGTCAGGCAGGTGATTGATGTTGTTAAAAGTCTGTTTGAGAAAGTATAACCGGCGTTCATTTTAAAAATAACAACGGAACCGGACGGCTTTGGAGGAGGATCGAGTATTTATGAGCAAAACCAGACATTGTGTAGTATTTTCGCTTGATGAAAGGTTATTTGCATTGCCATTATCGATTGTTGAGCGGGTGACACGAGTTGTTGCAGTCACTCCATTGCCGAAGGCTTCTGATATTGTACTGGGTGTTATCAATCTTCAGGGGCGGGTGATACCTGTCGTTAATATTCGAAAGCGCTTCTCTTTTAACGAGAAAGATTTGAATATGGAGCAGCATTTTATTATTGGAAGGACGAATGATAAAGATATTGCGATTTTAGTCGACAACGTATTGGATATCATCGAAGTTCCTGGGGATACGTTTGTCAACCAAAACGAAATCACATCGAATATGCCCTATATATCCGGTGTGATCAAACAAGATGAAGAGATGGTGTTGGTGCATGATTTGGATACACTGCTTTCACTGGATGAAATAAATGAAGTTGAAGAAGCCATCGAGTCGATGGACCAGGAATCGCAACCTAAAAAAACCACAGAAACCAGGCGAAATACAAAAAGAAAGAAGTAACACCAATGGAAAACGCACACATCAATAAACGCATCCCAAATGAGCTTCTCTCCCGTCTCAGCGATTTTGTCAATATCAACATGGGGCTGTATTTTCCCAAGGACCGTTGGCTTGATTTATTACGCGGTATTCGTTCAGCCATGCCTGAATTCGGATTTGACGATCTTGAAGAAGGTATCAAGTGGTTGTTGTCCAATCCGCTTAAGCAGAGACAAATTGAGGTACTGGCATGCCATCTCACTGTGGGCGAAACCTATTTTTTCAGGGAACCCAAGACTTTCGAAGCTATAGAAAAGCATATCCTTCCCAAACTCATCCGGGCGCGTTGGCAGAATCAGAAACGTATTCGCATCTGGAGTGCCGGATGCTGTACAGGTGAAGAAGCTTATTCCATGGCAATTTTACTAAGCCGCCTTATTCATGACATTCAGAATTGGAATACTACTATTTTGGCGACAGATATCAATCCGCTTTTTTTAAAAAAAGCGCAGGATGGGATTTATCGAGAATGGTCATTTCGCGGAACTCCCTATTGGCTGAAAGAGCAATACTTTAAAGATCGTGGCAATGGTTTTTACGAAATCAAGCCTCGATTCAAACGTATGGTGAAATTTCAGTATCTAAACCTGGTTGAAGATACATTCCCTTCGATTTATAATGATACCAATGCCATGGATCTGATCTTTTGTCGAAATGTTTTAATGTATTTTTCGACCAAACAGGTTGAAAAAGTGATTTGCCGATTTCATCAATCATTGCTGGATGAGGGCTGGCTGGTGACAGCCTCCAGTGAAACCTCCCATATATTTTACTCGCAATATATTACTGTGAATTTCCCGGGTACGATTCTGTATAAAAAAGGTGCCTATGAAGCTCAGGGTTATACTCGAATTGAAGATGGTTATGTCGATATTCAGTCTCATTTACAGGAAGATGAAGATTTGATTCATTTTCCGATGACAACCCCGGTGAAAATACCTTCAAATCCGATTCCCGAATCCCCGGATAAACCGGTACCTTTTATTGAAGAACCTGAAGTCGCTGCCGAAGATGATGAAGAAATCATAGAAAAAATTTATCAGGAAGCACTTCAGATGTATAATCAGGGACGTTATGAGGGCACGATTGATTTAATTTTAAATTCGATCCATCAGTGTGATTCTTATCCCAAGATTATGACACTGCTCGCCAAAGCATATGCCAATCGGGGAGAATTAAAGCATGCGCTTAACTGGTGTGAAAAAGCGCTTCAAATAGATAAGTTGAATCCTGTTTTTCATCATCTGCATGCCGTGATTTTACAGGAGCAGGGAGAACAGGACAAGGCTGTACATGCTTTAAAACGCGCTTTATATCTCAATCCCGATTTTGTTTTACCCTACTTCATGCTGGGAAATTTGCAGCGCCAGCAGGGCAAGCTGTTGGAAGCAGAGAAACATTTTGAAAATGCGATGAATATTTTAGGCGATTATGATCAGGACGAAGTGCTGCCGGAATCTGAAGGAATGACCGCAGGACGAATGCGGGAACTTATTCGGATGAGTATGAATAAGGAGATGCCGGCATGACAAAAAAGATACTGAAAGATGAAAAACGAATATTAAAAGACCGTGCAAAAGAACTCTCTGAAGTCACCATCGATCAGGAGATTGCTGAAGAAAGTATTGAAGTAGTCGAATTTGTTTTGGCTTATGAAAAATACGCCATAGAATCATTATATATCGATGAAGTATACCCTATGAAAGATTTCACAATAGTGCCGGGAACCCCGCCTTTTGTTTTAGGTATTATCAATCTTAGAGGAAAAATATTGTCAGTCATCGATATTCGTAAATTTTTTGATTTGCCTGTCAAAGGGCTATCAAATCTGAATCGTGTCCTGGTCGTGAAAACCCCGGAAATGGAATTGGGGATTATATCCGATTTCATCCTGGGGGTTCGCGTCATTCCCAAAAAAAATATTCATCCCCCTTTACCCACATTAACAGGCATTCGTGCCAAATACTTACACGGTATAACAGAGGAAGGACTGGTTTTACTGGACGTTTTGAAAATTTTGTCTGATTCTGAAATTATTGTCCATGACGATATTGAAGCGTAAAAATTTGTTATTTTATCATATAACCGTGGCTTTCTCACAGGGCCAATCTGTTTAGTCATATAAAGGGGCTTATCATGCGGTTAAAACTTAATCTGACGACAAAATTGATTTTTATCCCCGGCGTTGTTTTAATAGCATTCGGGATCATTTTCCTTATTATGAGAAATACAATAAAAAGTAATGAGGAAATGATGGGTAAGATTGTGCGAGGGTATGTACCCGCCTGGGAGATCAGCAGGAATTTATTGGAAACACTGGATAATATTCAGTATTGTCTTCAAAATGCTGTTGCGGCAGAAGATTTGGAAGAGTTAAACCAAGCGGATAAACATTATGAGGGGTTTCTCGAGCTGATTCGGAACCTGCTGGAAAATAAAGTAATTGATCAGGTCGCCGAACTGACTGAATTGGACAATATGGTGAAGGAATATTATTCACTTTCAAGGACCAATTCTCAGCGTATGATTAAAGGAGAAACCGGCGAACAGATGATTTGGGAATTGGAAAATATGACCAAACAGTACAATGAGATTAAAAGCCGCTTGAATCAGAAGAGTCAGATCGATAAAAGAAATATGGAAGAAAATTTCAATCATGCCATTGAAAATAATTCGAAGGCAGAAAACGGCATCACAATTTTGGCTGTACTGGCTTTTATTTTTATTATCGGATTTTCCTGGTATATGATCAACAGCATTACCGGGCCGTTAAAAGCTGCCATACAAGTTGTCGGCCGTATATCCGAAGGTGATTTGACTGTTAATGTTGATGATAATAATTCAAATGATGAAGTCGGTATTCTTATGCGGTCTTTCAGAAATATGCTGAATACTCTGCGTAACTTGACCTCGCAGATTAAGGAAGCTGCCAATGGTCTTGCGACAGCCGCCAGTGAAATATCCGCTTCAGTGACTCAAATTGCCTCCAGTGCGACTGAAACAGCCACAGCTGCCAATGAAACCAGCACGACTGTCGAGGAAGTACGACAAACTGCATTGGATTCCAATCGTAAAGCAAAACATGTTTCAGAGAGTGCTCAAAAAGCCGTACAAATTTCACAAACCGGTGAAAAATCCGTTAGTGAGACTGTGGAAGGCATGCACCGCATTGAACAGCAAATGGAGTCGATTGCCCAAAGCATTATGAAACTCAGTGAGCATGGTCAGGCCATTGGAGGTATTATAGCAACTGTGGAAGATGTGGCGGAACAATCCAATCTTTTAGCAGTCAATGCCTCGATCGAAGCAGCCAAGGCAGGTGAACAGGGAAAAGGATTTGCTGTTGTAGCGCAGGAAGTCAAAAGCCTGGCTGAACAGTCCCGGCAGGCTACTTTGCGTGTTCGGCAAATATTAGATGATATTCAAAAGTCTACAAGCAGCGCAGTGATGACAACGGAACAGGGTTCCAAAGCAGTTGAAGCCGGTGTGGTGAAATCAAAAGAAGCCGGAGAATCCATTCAGCGTTTAGCAAACAGTGTGGGTGAAGCAGCTCAGGCCACGACACAAATATCAGTCTCAAGTCAGGAACAGCTGGTTGGTATGGATCAGGTGGTTTCGGCTATGGAGAGCATCAAGCAGGCCAGTACACAGAATGTGACAGCAACCAAGCAGGTTGAATCCGCTTCCAGAGATTTACATGATTTGGGTCAGCGTCTGAAACAATTGGTTGAGCAATATATCATTTAGTCAAATAAAAGGATAGCGAATAAGTATTGTATCGCATCATTATAAAGAGAAGTAAGGAGCTATTATGGCATTAGATCCTGAGTTTTTTAAAGAATTGTTATCGATGTTTAAAATGGAATGTCAGGAACATATACAAACCATGCGTGATGGAATTGCGAAACTGGAGGAAATCGAGCCATCAGATAAACAGGTTGAGATTTCTGAAACCATTCACCGGGCAGCGCATAGTTTGAAAGGTGCAGCCCGTACCATTGGATTGACCGATGTTGAACCTATCTGCCAGTCTTTGGAAAGTTGTTTCAGTATATTAAAACGCCAGAAAATCGAAATGCCGGCGGAGCTGACCAGTATGCTGAAGCGGGCGGTTGAGAGATTAAACGATCTCTTAGGAACGATGGATGAATCAGGTAAGGTGACAGGTGAAAAAACTGAGCTTACGGTATTGATCGATGATATTAACAGTAAAGTAGTGACCTTGGCCAGATAGATGATATAGCATTCAATCAATTTGTATCCCGGGAGAATTCATGCTTAGTAAGGAAGAAGCATTTTTTAAAGAACTCCTATCGATGTATAAAATCGAGGCCGAAGAGCATTTGAAATCCATCTCTTCAGGTTTAATTGAGATGGAAAAGGTGAAGGCTAAAGATAAACAAAAATCCATTATCGAGACGGTATATCGGGAAGCACACAGTTTAAAAGGAGCATCCCGGGCTGTCAATTTGGGGGATGTTGAAACCGTATGCCAATCGATGGAGTCGATTTTCTCATTGATCAAGCAGGAAGCGATTAATACAGATGCAGAGTTGTTCGACGTTCTGTTAAAAGCCGTAGATGTGATTGATCAATTGATCAATTCGCCAGAAAACACAGATATTTCAGAAATTATGAACAAGCTGCATACGCTTGAAGAAGGTCAGAAAAAGGAAAAGGCCGCGAAAAAGAAGGATGAAAAATCAAAAACTGTCAAGACAAAGGCATCAAAGAAAGAAACAGTAAAGGAAAAGACAGAAACGAAGCCCAAACCGGAGTCATCTTCTGCTCAACAAGCACCATCCGAACCGGAGCCTCCCCCAGATAAAGAATCTTCAAAACAACAGGAGACGCCTGCTGTTCCCAGCCAACCTGTAGAGGTTCAAAAAAGCCTGGTTTCCGATACGATCCGAATTGCCACAGAGAAGCTGGATTCTCTGCTGTTGCAGGCTGAAGAGATGCTGGCTGCAAAGTTGACATCAGAACAGCACAGTAAAGATCTGCAGTCACTTTCTTTGGAACTGGAGCAATGGAAAAAACGCTGGGACTCATATGATGCCGAGATTGCAAATGTCCGACATCATTCTGAATCAAAAAGTAAAGACCAATCCCAGGGCAATGGCACATTGATTGATTTTTTATTGTGGAATCATGAACAGTTAAAATCGTTGGATACGCATGTTAATGAATTAATTCGAGTTTCGGAAAACAATGCACGGTTACTGGGCGGCATGGTCAATAATCTTCTGGAGGATATGAAGAAGGTATTGATGCTGCCATTTTCCACCCTTTTGAAAATTCTTCCCAAAGTAGTCCGTGATATTTCCAGAGATCAGGGAAAAGATGTCGAATTAATCGTGCGTGGAAGTACAATTGAAATTGACAGGCGGATTCTGGAAGAACTAAAAGATCCGTTTATTCATATTCTCCGCAACTGTGTTGATCACGGGTTGGAAAAACCGGAGGATCGGAGTCAAAGCGGAAAACCTCCTACAGGCACAATTTCTATTGCCATTTCTCAGCAGAGTGGCAATAAAGTGGAAATATTGATTAATGATGATGGTCGGGGAATTGATCCTGATAAAGTACGGCGGGTTGCATTAAAAAAGGGGCTCATTTCTGAAGCCGAAGTAGCGACACTGTCCGACGAAGAGAGCCGTATGTTGATTTTTCAATCGGATGTTTCAACCAGTCCTATTATTACCGACATTTCCGGACGCGGTCTGGGATTGCCGATTGTTCGGGAAAAAGTTGAAAAATTGGGCGGCTCATTGACTTTGGAAAGCGAAGTGGGTGCCGGAACAACGTTTCGAATCATTCTTCCGGTTACACTGGCAACATTTCGCGGTATTATGGTTGAGGTCAATGCACAGGTTTTTGTGATTCCTACTGTCAATGTGGAACGTGTGATTCGCGTATTAGAAGATGAAGTGAAAACAGTGGAAAACAGGGAAACAGTAATCATTGATGATAAACCCATGGCTTTGGCCCGTTTGGGTGATGTTCTGGGAGTGCCCAAAAAGAATCAAAAAATCAAGCAGTCGAATGTCTGCCAAGCCATGTTGCTGAGTTCGGGTGAAAAAAATATTGTATTTACGATTGACCGTATTATCAGCGAACAGGAAGTATTGGTAAAAGGACTTGGAAAACAATTATCGAGAGTTCGAAATATTGCTGGTGCTACAATATTGGGAACCGGTCAGGTGGTCCCAATTCTAAATGTGGCAGATTTAATTAAATCCGCTGCACGCTTAACAACTGTCCCGACGCGTGTGTCAAAAACGGAGGAAGCAAAATTGGAAAAAAAATCTATCCTGGTTGCTGAAGATTCTATCACGTCGCGGACCCTGCTCAAGAATATACTTGAATCGGCGGGCTATCAGGTAAAAACAACCGTTGATGGGGTTGATGCCCTGACAGCTGCTCGAGCAGAAACATTTGATTTGGTTGTTTCGGATATTGAAATGCCTCGTATGAATGGATTCGATCTTGTGGCGAATATTCGCTCTGACAAGCGAACCGCTGATTTACCTGTGATTTTGGTCACAGCGCTTGAATCCCGGGAGGATCGGGAGCGTGGTATTGATGTAGGGGCCAATGCTTATATTGTAAAACGAAGTTTCGATCAAAGTAATTTGCTTGATGTTATCAGAAAGCTTATCTAAGGTTAAGTCGAGTGGAGTGTTCTCAATGATAAAAGTACTTGTAACTGAAGATTCTCCGGTAGTTCGTGGTTATTTGCAATATGTACTGAATTCCGATCCTGATATTGAAGTCATCGGGATTGCAGAAAATGGCGAAGAAGCCGTGCGTATGGTTGAGCATAACAAGCCGGATGTTGTGACAATGGACATCCATATGCCAAAAATGGATGGTTTTGAGGCGACACGGCAGATCATGGAAACCAATCCAGTCCCTATTGTGATTTGCAGCGCCAGTTGGAATCCCGAAGAAGTCGATAAAACGTTTCGGACAATGGAAGCCGGGGCTGTGGCTGCTCTTGAAAAACCACGTGGAATGGGTCATCCGGATTCTGAAGCCTCAGTGCGTGAATTATTACAGACAATTAAGTTGATGGCAGGTGTTAAAGTTGTCAGACGCTGGTCAAAAACAAGACTCAAAAAACCGGCAAGAGCCCCTGTCAGCGTGGCAGAAGAGACTCCCAAAGATTTACGATACAAAGTAGTCACTATGGGATCCTCAACAGGTGGCCCCATGGTACTTCAAACCATTCTTGCGGGTTTGCCTAAGGATTTTCCTTTGCCCATTATGATTGTTCAGCATATTGCACCCGGATTTTTAAATGGTCTGGGTGAATGGCTAAGCCGGACGACCAATTTGCCGGTTCATATCGCATCTGACAATGAATTGATCGAGCGCGGGAAAGTGTATCTGGCTCCTGATGGATATCAGATGGGTGTGAATAATAGCGGTCATATCAAATTGAAAGAGGGAGTTGAAAATTATATTTTATGTCCTTCCGTTTCATATCTATTTCAATCTGTCCATAATGCATACGGAAATCAGGTGATTGGTGTCTTACTCACAGGTATGGGACGCGATGGTGCTGATGAATTAAAAGCACTTCGCGACCGCGGAGCGCCCACCATTGCTCAAGATAAAGAAAGCTCTGTGGTTCATGGCATGCCGGGAGAAGCTATCAAACTGGGTGGAGCTACGTATGTGCTCAGTTCTTCAAGTATTTCAAAAAAGCTGGTTGAATTGGTTATAAAATCGTAAACAGAGTGAATGGTAACTCTGAATGCCACTTGGTCAATAAAATAAAATGAATCATTATATCTGTTCAATAATACATATCATTTTATCAAGTAAGGAATAATCGGGTGTTGAATCAGGAAAAACCTAAAAAAAACATCGGGATTGAAATTCTGGTTGTTGAAGACAGCCCAACACAGGCTTTGCATTTGAAGCATATTCTGCAGCAGCATGATTATTCGGTGACAGTGGCCAAAGATGGTAAAGATGCTTTGGAATATATGAAATCTCACAAACCCACCATTGTCATCAGTGACATTTTAATGCCTGAAATGGACGGCTATGAACTTTGTCGGCAAATCCGCGCTGATTCAAATTTAAAGTATGTGCCGGTTATACTTCTCACCCAGTTGGTTGATCCCCGTGATGTTATCCGCGGTTTATTAAGCGGAGCCGATAATTTTGTAACCAAACCATACAGTGAGCAGTTTCTGATTTCCCGCATTCAGTATATTCTGGCCAATCAGGAATTGAGAAGAAATGCCATCACGGAGATGGGTATTGAAATCTTTTTTGCGGGTCAAAAGCATTTCATTACTTCTGATCGCATGCAGATTCTCGATCTTCTGTTTTCTACGTTCGAAAATGCTGTTCAGCGTAATCAGGAACTGGAACAAGCCAACAAAGAGCTCCGCAAAGCCTTGGAGACTATTGAAACCATTAATGAGGTCTCTGAAAAATTAAACCGATCTCTGAATCCTGAAGAAGTCGCCGAAGCTGTAGCCATAGGTGTGAAACGGTTGATTGATTATGGAGAGTGCCGCATATATCGCATTGATGATGATGGTCAATATCTCATTCCCCTTTACTGCAGAAAAGAAAAAATAGATCCTGCAGACAGCCGGGCCATTGAAGATTTGAAACTGGAAGTCGGAGACGGCATTATCGGGCTGGTATTTGCTAAAGGCAAAGCAGAGATGGTCAGTGATGTTTCAAGACATCCAAAAGTTCATTTTCCGGAAGCGACCAAGCCACCTCAGGAATCCATGCTGGCAGTACCGATGCAATACGAGAATCAGACACTGGGAGTGATTGCACTTTTAAAATCGGGTCTTCACCAGTTTTCTGATGCTCATTTGCGTACTCTTTCCATATTGGCCGGTCAAGCCGGTGTGGCGATTGAAAACGCCCGGTTGATGCAGCAGGAACGCCGGCGTACCCGCCAGCTTTCATTAATTAATGAGGTTTCAAAAAAAGCAGCTTCCACATTGGAAATTGAAGAACTATGTCATCTTGCTGTTGATGCAATCCATTCAGAATTTGAACACGCACAGGTTCTTCTGATGCTTTTGGATGAAGAAAAACAGGAACTTTATTTGCAAACCCAGAAAGGGCCTTTTACAAAAAAGATATCCAAAAAATTGCGCTATTCACTCGGTGAAGGAATTGAAGGGCAGGCGGCTCATACCGGTGAAGTGGTTGTGGCACGGAATATCAAATCTGATAAAAATTTTAAACCCATCATTTCAGAGTCAGAATCTGAACTGGTTGTGCCTCTTGAAAAAGGAGACAATCTGTTTGGTGTTTTACATTTGGTCAGTAATAAAATATATGATTTTGATGAAAAAGATATCGCAATGATGAAGACATTGACTGACCAGATCGCTATGGCGATTGAAAATGCACGTTTGTATGAAAGCGAAAAGAAAAATACAGCAATGGCTCAGGCTGCCAGCCGTGCCAAGAGCGAATTTTTAGCTAATATGAGTCATGAAATTCGCACACCGATGAACAGCATTATTGGTTTTTCAGATTTACTTCTACAAGAAAATCTGCCGGAAGATCTGGCTGATTTTGTAAAAACCATTAAAATTAACGGTGAAGAATTACTTTTTATTATTAATCAAATTCTCGATTTGGCCAAGGTTGAAACAGGCCGGATGGAAGTCGATATCGTCGATTTTGATGCACAAGAATTAATTAAAAATGTATCCCAGCTGATCCGCCCTCGCGTTTTGGACAAGGGACTGGCATTTCACTGTAAAACGGATCCGAAAATATGGCCACCAATTGAGAGTGACCGATTGAAAATCAGACAGGTATTGGTGAACTTGTTAGGAAACGCCGTGAAATTCACTGAAGAGGGCAGTGTGACTATGGAAATATCTTTGGTCCAAAAGAAAGGGTCCAAGGGTGAGTTAACGGCACATATTATTGATACTGGCGTGGGAATTCCTTCAGAAAAGCACGCAGCAATTTTTGAATCGTTTACTCAGGCAGATGCCTCGATTACCCGGCGGTTTGGAGGAACGGGACTGGGATTAACATTATGTAAACAAATGATTGAACTGTTAAATGGAAAAATATGGTTTGAATCGGAGGAAGGAAAGGGGAGTACTTTCTCGTTTACAATTCCCATAAAGATTATCAAAACCAAATCGCATATTGAGGCCTCAAAACCCAAAGTAAAAAGAAAAAAAGCGGATCAAGAGATAACATCAGATGAAAGAGCCCAATCTTTACTGAGTCAGGTGAAGGATAAAGTAATATTGCCAGAAGACGGCTCACAGCCGACAGTATTGATTATTGAAGACAATGCCAGTACGACGGCGCTGCTGCGTCGATATCTTGAACGAGATGGATATGTCGTTGAGTCGGCCAATACAGGAGAGGATGGTCTTTTAAAGGCAAAATTTTATCGGCCTCATGCCATTATACTGGAAATCCTTTTGCCTGGTAAAATGGATGGATGGGAAGTGCTTCGTAATTTGAAATCCGGGAATTTAACAAAAAATATTCCCGTTATTGTCTGCTCTGTCCTTTCAAATCAGAAGAAAGCATTCAGCCTGGGGGCAGTTGAATACGTGGAGAAACCGGCCAAAGAAAAAGCAATCCTGGAAACATTGCATCGTTTTATCGGTATGCCTGAAACAAAAGACAAGGAAGTGCTGGTCGTTGATGATGACAAGACGGTTCTGGTATTATTTGAAAGAATGCTGTCGCGGGAAGGGATTAAAGTAAAAACTTTTGACAATGGCCGCCCAGCCATTGATTATATTGAACGGAGTGATGATATAGCGTTGGTCATTCTCGATCTTTTGATGCCAGGTGTGGATGGTTTCGATGTATTGGCAAAGCTTAAAAAGTCGAAAAAAAGCCAGCAAATTCCGGTTGTCATATATACCGGTAAAAAGTTAACCGCGAAAGACCGCTCCAAGCTGAGCCATCATTATGAACTGCTTCTTCAGAAAACGGAAGAAACGCCTGATACATTGTTAAAGCAATTAAAGCATCTGGTCACACAGACCGTTCAGATTGAACGCCAGAAGCCTGTTTATGATGATTCTGTGAAGGGACAAATACTTTTAGCTGAAGATGATCCTTCCGGACAGAAATTGATGAAGCATATTTTGGAGCGTCTGGGGTATCGGGCAGACCTGGCTAAGAACGGCCAGGAAGTGTTGGGTTGGCTTGGGAAGAAAACATATGATATTGTATTGATGGATATGGAGATGCCGGTTATGGATGGATTTACGGCGACTCGGACAATTCGTAAGCAAGAAAAATATAAGGATTTAACGATTATTGCCCTGACAGCCCATGCCATGAAGGAGCATCGTAAAAAGACACTTGAAGCTGGATGCAACGATTATCTTTCAAAGCCGGTCAATCGTGAAAAATTGGATGAGATGCTTAAAAAGTATATTAAAGAATTGAAAAAGCCTGTTCAAGCAGAAGCAGCGAAACAAGAGGAAACCAGTGATGATGATGCCATTATGGCGGAACTCACTCAGTTCTTTATTGAAGATTTGGGCGAAAGGATGAAAAAATTTATTACAGATGTTGAAACCCAGGTTCAAGATGAAGTGGTACGATTTGGCCATTCACTCAAGGGAACCGGGGGTTCCTATGGTTTTCCGGAGTTTTCAAAAATAGGCGCTGCTATTGAGGATGCCGGAAAAGCAGGAGAATGGGATAAAATTGCCACATTAAAGGATCAACTGGTAAAGGCTTATGATGACCTGGATGGAGATAAATGAAACCTGAAAATATGACAATTCTTACAGTTGATGATACTCCGGCAAATATCCGTCTGCTGACACATCATCTTGAAAAGCAGGGATACCATGTTATCACAGCTGAAGATGGATTTGAAGGATTCAAAGCAGCCATTCAATATCAACCGGATTTGATTTTATTGGATATCATGATGCCTGGAACAGATGGCTATGAAGTGTGTGAGCTTCTCAAGGCCGAAGAACAAACCCGCGATATCCCGGTGATGTTTTTAACTGCCAAAGCTGATGTGGAAGATAAAGTTCGGGGATTTGAGCTGGGGGCGGTGGATTATATCACAAAACCTTTTAATCTGGTAGAAATTTCCGCACGTGTACAAAATCAATTAAGGATGAAACATTTTCAACAGCAGAATACTCGTTTGAAACAAATTTTTTATCATATTCATCCGACGTTGCCTTTAAAGCAGGCTGGTACCCTTCTGATTCAAGAAATGAAGGATCATCATCCATCCGAACCATTGATACCTGTAATCGAAGCCTGGCTTTCAATGGCGGATTCATTTTCCGATGAAACAGAATCTATCAATATCAAACACTGGATTGATGATGTTGTTGAAATTGTTCAAGGAGGCGTAAGCGGGTTGGTGGGTTTTAATGTGGAGGTTGAGCAAAAAGGTGAATGTGTGGACGGGTTTCCGGGATTATTGCATATCGCCCTTTTAAATGTATTTATAAAT
>Ga0272441_10006847_pt1 | contig 18843 bp, 18 predicted proteins | sample SSMProp6N_FD_193582 | JGI IMG/M metagenome (GOLD analysis project Ga0272441, IMG submission 193582) | Marine sediment archaeal communities from Little Sippewissett salt marsh, Falmouth, MA, United States - SSM-Prop-6N | ecosystem: Environmental > Aquatic > Marine > Wetlands > Sediment ... | reverse complement strand
ACGTTCGTCGACGCGACGCGCACCGACGCCGTGCGAGACGCCGTACAAGAGAATACCCGGTTGATCTTCGTGGAGACGCCGTCCAACCCGACGCTCGAACTAACGGACATCTCGGCCGCGGCGTCCATCGCGCACGAGGCGGGCGCCCTCCTGGCAGTGGACAACACGTTCATGACGCCGATTCTCCAGCAGCCGCTGTCGTTGGGCGCGGACCTGAGCGTGCACTCCACGACCAAGTTCATCGAAGGGCATTCGGTCGCGCTGGGCGGTGCCATCGTGAGTCAGGATGAAGATCTGCTGGAGCGGATCCGGTTCATTCGCAAATCGACGGGCGGCATCCAGACACCTTTCAACGCGTGGCTCACGCTGAACGGCATCAAGACGCTGCCGCTGCGGATTCGGCGACAGTCAGAGTCCGCCGAGACCGTCGCAGACTGGCTCCGCGAGCGGCCCGACGTATCGCGGGTGTGCTATCCAGCGGGAGACAAGAGCGATCCCAACCCGTTGGCCGAGCAGCAGCATCGCGGCCACCACGGCGCGGTCGTGTCCTTTGAGCTGAAAGGCGGTGCCGCGGCGGCGCGGGATCTTGTTCGGCAATTGCGGTTGTGCCGGCTGGTCGAGCACGTCGGCTCGGCGGACACGCTCATTACGCACCCGGCCAGTATGACGCACGCGGACGTGCCGCTGGAACAACGCGCCAGGATCGGGATCACGGATGGGCTGTTGCGGCTGTCGGTCGGTTTGGAACCCGCCGGCGCGATCATCGCCGATCTCAAGCAGTCGCTCGCGGGAGGTGCGGATGAGTCGGCGCCGACCCGGCGGAAGGAGGTGCGACTGTGTCCGGACAACGTCTGATCGTCCTGAAGTTTGGCGGATCGGTGCTCACGGATGAGCATGCGCTGCGAGGAGCTGTGCATGAGATCTACCGGTGGCGACGCGACGGTTACGGCGTTGTGGCGGTGGTTTCGGCGCTAGCCGGCGTGACGGACAGCCTGTTCGGCACCTGCGCGCGACTCAGCGAGCGACCGGGCCCAAGCGCCATCGCGGCGATCGTCTCCAGCGGTGAGCTTCAGTCCGCGGCCCTGCTCGGCCTGCATCTGGATCGTGTCGGCATTCCGGCGTCGGTGCTGTCACCGTCGGCGGTCAGGATGGTCGCGCAGGGGCCGCCGCTCGATGCCACGCCGGACAAGATGTGCACGCGTTCTGTTCGTCGCGCGCTGGAGCGTGACGGTGTGGTCGTGGTCGCGGGTTACGTTGCGGAAGATGCGCACGGGCGGGCGGTCGTACTGGGCAGGGGGGGCTCGGACCTCACGGCGCTGTTCCTCGCGCACGGGCTTGGCGCGGATCGCTGCCGGCTGATCAAGGACGTCGATGGCCTCTACGATCGCGATCCGGCTTCGCCGGGGCCGCCGGCGCGGCGCTTCGCCGTAGCCCGCTGGGCCGATGCGCTGGCCACCGATGGATCGATCGTACAGCACAAAGCCGTACGGTTTGCCCAGCAGCACGGCATCGAGTTTGAGTTGAGCGGGTTGAACAGCCGCGATGTGACCGAGATTGGTTGCGGTCCGACCGTGATGTGCGAGAGTGTGCGACAGTCCCGCCGACCGCGGATCGCGCTGGTCGGGCTGGGCACGGTCGGAGCGGGTGTTTACCAGTTGCTGGGTCAACTGGATTCGCTGGTTGAATTGGCTTGCGTCGCCGTGCGGGACACATCGAAGCCGCGTGGTCTTGATGTGCCGGACGCATTGCTCACCGACGATGCGCTGCAAGCTGCGAGGTCGGATGCCGACCTGTTCATCGAGGTAATGGGCGGGGTTGCCGAAGCCGGGGACGTGGTGGAAACCGCACTTCGCTCCGGGATGCACGTCGTTACGGCGAATAAGTCGCTGATCGCCGCTCGCGGACGTCCGTTGGTCAAGCTCGCTCGTGCCAACGGTTGCCTACTGCGATCCTCGGCCGCGGTCGGCGGCAGCATGCCGCTGTTGGAACGGCTGCGCGGACGGACCGCCGGTGACGTGCGTTCCATTCGCGCTATCCTCAATGGCACGACGAACTTCATCCTCGATTGCATCGCGCGCGGCGACACATTCGCGGAAGCCGTGCGGCAGGCTCAGGAACGTGGCTTTGCCGAGGCCGATCCCTCGCGTGATCTGGACGGACGCGATGCCGCGGACAAGCTGTGCCTGGTGTCGGCGGCGGTTGGATTGACCGGACTGACGCCAGAGGTTGTGTACCGGGAGCCGCTGTCAGCCGGCACGATCGCGGCGCGCCGCAAGGCAGTGTCAGATGGCGGTGTCGTTCGGCACGTGGCGACGTTGCGGTGTGACGGTCATGAGCCGGTGGCGGAGGTCTGTTTGCACACGCTCGACCGCGACGACATCCTGGCGGGCGTCCAGGCGGAGCACAATGCCGCCGTGATCGAAGCCGCCAACGGAACGGCGGAAGTCGTGCGTGGTAGGGGAGCCGGGCGCTGTCCGACGGCGGAGGCGGTTGTTGCCGACGTGTTGGAGATCGCCCGGGTAACAGCCGCACAGAGCGGCGACGCGGACGATGCTGGGACGGGGTTTATCCGGGAGAGAAGCTGTGCCTGACGGTCGTCGCCGCATTGCTGTCGTGGGCGCTACGGGAGCCGTCGGACGCGAGGCGCTACGCATTCTGGCCGAGCGGTCGGTACCCGCAGAGCGCATTGAGGCCATTGCTTCGGAGCGTTCAAGCGGCGAGGTGCTGCCGTACGGCACCGAAACCGTTCGTGTGCAGGCGTTGACGCTCGACCATCTCCGGCGATGTGACGTCGCGCTGTTCTGCGCAGACTCAGAAGTCGCACGCACCATGGCGCCGGTGGTGTCGCACGCCGGCGGCGTAGCGGTCGACAACTCGTCGGCCTTCCGCTCGGATCCGCGTGTCCCGCTCGTCATTCCAGAGGTCAACGGCGACGCGCTGCACACGGAACCGCCGCCGAAACTGGTGGCCAATCCGAATTGCTCCACGATCCTGCTGCTGGTGGCAGTCGAGCCATTGCGGCGAGCCTTTGGCATCGAGCGCGTGGTGGTCTCGACGTATCAGGCTGTGTCCGGCGCGGGTCAGCGGGCCATTGAGGAGCTTGAGCAGCAGACGCGTGCTGTGTTGAATGGCGAGCCGCCGCGGCCGTCCGTTTTCCCCGAGCCCTGTGCGTTCAACGTGTTCAATCATGAGTCGCCCATCGACCCGCAGACGGGACTGAACGGAGAAGAACAGAAGATCATCGCGGAAACTCGGCGGATCTGGGGTGCACCGGGTGCGCGGGTTGTTCCCACCTGCGCCCGTGTGCCGGTGTGGCGTGCGCACAGCCAGGCAGTCACGCTGACGCTCGCTACGCCGGCGAGCGAGCACGAGGTGCGGGAAGCGCTGCAATCGGGCAGTGGCGTCTGCGCCGTGGACGACCGTGTCGCGGGGCGTTTCCCGACGCCGGTCAGAGCCAGCCACCGTGACCCTGTGTTTGTGGGGCGTGTTCGTCCCGCGCCGGATGAGATTCCCGATGCGGCGGGCCGTGTCAGGACCTTCTGTCTGTGGCTGAGTGGTGATCAGCTTCGCAAGGGTGCCGCGCTCAACGCGATTCAGATCATCGATGCACTGTTTGGGCGCGATTGGCTGTCCGGCAGCACGAAGGAGGGCGTTACATCTCGCTAAGTCGCCCTGCTACGGGAGAACTCGTGGACAAGCAGGGCCACGGGGCGGTAGATGGAGTGCGCAAACTTGGTGAACGGAAGCAGCACGATCACCTCCATGCTGACCACCACGTGCGCCAGGAAGACGATGTAGCCCCAGGTCGACATGGCCGGGAGATATAGGGCGACCTCCAGCACGAACCCGGTCAGGCCGGCGATCCACAGCAGCAACAGAAACAGCCAGTCCGAGAGCAGGGAATGCGATGCGTACTTGTCCGGCTTTCGCCAACGTTCGACCAGCGCGAACGATGTGCCGTACATCATCAGCAGGCCGGCCAGCGTTCCGAGCAGCCGCGTCGGCCACCACAGCGGATCGGGTTGGCCGGGTGCCTTGTCGGCGACGATCATGAGCAGGTAATCGATCCCGGTCGCGACGCCCAGCCCGATGAACCCCCACATGATGGACATATGGATGAACCAGCGGCCGCGATACCACGGCTTCTTCGCTTCTTCTTCGCAATCACGGTAGCGTTTCTGGGCGGTCAGTTCGGCGACGACGTTCTTGACCGCGGGTGTGAGCCGGGTGAAAAGCCCCACTTTCTTCTCGTTGCCCGCGATTTCTTCCGACTTCGTGCGCGCCATCGTGCGGCGCAGCCGCGATACCATGCGCGCGACTCCACCGACGGCGGCGAGACCCGCCACGCCAAAGAGGATCAGCCCCGTGTCGTGAATCAACTCGAACGGCAGGAACCCGATGGTCTCGTCGATTGCGAACAGGTGCGGGGCACCTTCCAACATCGGGCCACGGCTCATGAGCAGCAGCAGCGCGAAAAACGCGCTCAGGACAATCATGAAGACGGTCGTGAAGAGCTTCGACGTGTAGAGCATGTACGAAATACCGGTCGGCTCGTACGACGCGATCGCGTAACGCCGGGCCGAGGCCATGAATTCGCCCGGCTCGGCCTGTCGCGGGCACGTGTCGGAGCACTCGCCGCAGTAGTAGCAGAGCCACAACTCCTTGTAGGCCAACAGGCGCTCGCGGTCGCCGAGTTGGGCGTAGCGAATCATCTTCCGCGGGAAGCTGTCGTTGCCCGTCGAGAGTGGACAGACGGCGGTGCAGTTTCCGCAGTTGAAGCAAGCGTTGACGTCGAAAGCTCCGAAGCGTTCCAGCTTGTGAAGAAACGTCGGATCAACAGCTATGCTCATTCCTACCGCTCCTCTTCGGCCTTCAAGGCATACTCGTGATAGCCATCGCGCTCTTCCCCTTCGACGACCTGTCCGTACTTCTTCATCCCCATGAGGTACCAGAGCACCTCGTGCGTCGGCAGGCCGCTGGCCTGGGCGACCTCCGGCACCGTCTTGGGGCCGTCCTTGAGGGCCGCCGTGAGCAGCTTGTGTGTCTTTGCTTGCTGGCGACTGCGCTCTACATGCTCCTTCGGCACGCCGCCGCGTCGTTCACGAAGGATCTGAATCGGCTTGATCTCTCGCGGCTGTTCCGTATCCGGTTTGTCTTTACTCATTGCCAGCCTCTGCTCAAGCGTAATCGGCAACCAGGGCGTCCGTCATCGCTTCAAACTGGTCCAGGCGCCATCCAGCCACCTGGATGGCCCCATGCGGGCACGCGGCCGCACACATGCCGCACCCGCTGCACAACGCTGCGTTCACAGCCGCAGCCTTCACCGTCTTCCCATTCACTTCCTGCTCAACGAGGGACACCGCAGTCGTGTATTTGCATTCTTCGATGCACTTGGCGTCGCCAACACACGATTCGAGGTCAATCTGCGCTACGAATGGATCGAGTTCGATGTGCCCCTTCCCGAGTAGCGCCGCGACCTTCACAGCCGCTGCCGAAGCCGCGGCACAACTCTCGGTGATGTCCATCGGCGCCTGGCACGTGCCCGCGATGACCACGCCGTTGACCGCCAGCTCCACCGGCCTCAGCTTCGGGTGCACTTCCTGCAAGAAGCGGTCGGCACTGCGTGGTAACTTGAGCATCTCGACTAGCTTGCTGATATCACGCGGCACCATCCCTGTGGCGAGCACCACCAGATCGGCGGGGACCTTCAGCTCCTCGCCAAACGTCAGCGTGTCCTTCACCCGGACCACGAGTGGCGAATCGCTCTTCGGGTCGGCCTCGCTGACCTCGGGCGGCGCTTCCGCCAAGTAGCGGAAGAACAGCACCCCGCGCTTCGACGCGTCTTCGTAGTAGTCCTCGTGCCCACGTCCATACGTCCGGATGTCCTGGTAGAAGTCGAAGACATTGACCCCGGGGAAGCGCTCGCGGATTTCGTTGGCCGTGTGCAGTGTCGCTGTACAGCAAACACGCGAACAATAGTCGTTGAGTCGTCCGTCGGGCCCGGGTTCGTGGATTCCTTCCACCTGCCGGCTGCCGACGCAGTGAATCAGGCAGACGTTCCTGATCGGGCGCCCGTTGCGCTGTAGCTTACCGCCGGTTGGCCCTTGCTCATCGAGCAGCCGGATGAGCTGCGCGAGCGTGATGACCTCCGCATGCTTGCCATAGCCGTATTCGCCCTCGTGCGGCTCATAGAGGTCGAAGCCCGTCGCCACGACGATTGCCCCGACGTCCAGCCCGATCTCGCTCGGTTGTGCGTCGAGCTTGATCGCACGGTCGCCTACCGCCTCGGCACACCTCCCGCAACGCGTGCAGGTGTCCCAGTCGATCGCCGGCAAGTCGGGATAACAGCCGACATACGGCACGTAGATGGCCTTACGTTGGCAGAGTCCGTGGTCGAACGCGCTGTCGGCCGTTTCCGGGCAAGCCTCAATCGCCGCGCGAAGCTGACTCGGATCGAGCTTCTCAACCACCCCGCGCGGCTCCAGCCGCACATTGAGGTGAAAGTTGCCGACATACCCCGAGGCAGCCGTTACCTGGGCCTGCGTCTGGATGTTGATGTTCGGGTCGGCGTCCACTTCCTTCAGTAGTTGCCGCAACAGATCGCGAGCCCCGTCTTCCGTCGGATAAACCCGATCGAGTTGGGCCGTTCGCCCGCCCAGGAACGGGGAACGCTCGAGCAGGGTCACGGCGAGCCCGTTGCGCGAGAGGTCTCGCGCGGCGCGCAAGCCGCTCACGCCACCGCCGATGACCGCCACGTGCTGCTTCGCCTCCACGCGGATGGGCTCCAACACCTCCAGGAGTCGCGCCTTGGCTACCGCAGCGCCGACCAGCCGAATGGCCTTGTCCGTGGCACCCTCCGGATCGGACTTGCTGCACCAGCTCACCTGCTCGCGGAGGTTGGCGTGCTCGTACAGGTAGGGGTTCAACCTCGCGCGTTTCAGCGTCCGGCGAAACGTGTGCTCGTGCAGGCTCGGGGAGCATGCGGCGACGACGACCCGGTTGAGCTTCTCCTTGCGTATATCCTGGGCGACCAGCTCCTGTCCGGGGTCGGAGCACATGAACATGTTGTGGCGGGCGACCACGACGTTGGGAAGCTTCGCCGCTGCCGCGACCACTTTCTCCACCGTCACGACGTCCGAGATGTTGCCGCCGCAGTGGCAGATGTAGACGCCGATGCGGGGCGTGTCGCCATTCGATCCCGGCTGCTTGTTCATGCTATCGCTTCTTTGCTGAATCATCGCGAACTCGTCACACGTGATGCCGTGGCAGCGGCGTCCTCGGTTTCCGGAACCGATGCTTCCCGAGCGACGCGATCCCCCCGACCGTGTTGGCGCAAGTAGATCGCTGCCTCGACGGCCGCGGCGCCGGCTTCGACAATCGAGTCGGGGATGTCCTTGGGGCCGGCCGCCGTCCCCGCCACAAAGACGCCTTCCTGGTCTGTGCGGCAGGGGGCCAGTTTCGGTTGGGGGCAGCGGACGAAGCCGTCGTCGCCGGTCCCCACCGGCACCATGCCGTCACCCTGGCCCGCCGGCAGCATCCCCAGTGACAGCACGACCATATCGTGCTGACGCTCCTCGACGCGGCCGTCCTCGTCCATCACTTCGATGCGAACAAGGGGGTTCTGCTCCTCGTCCTCAGTAATCTTGGCCACCTTCGCCTTGACGAACTCAATCCCCATGGCCTTGGCGTTCTGGTAGAACTGCTCAAAACCTTTCCCAAACGCGCGAATATCCATGTAGTAGATGGTGATATCCACCAGCGGCAGCGCGCCGGCGAGAAGCATCGCCTGCTTGATGGCATACATGCAACACACACGCGAGCAGTAGGGGACCCCGAGGCTCTGGTCGCGCGAGCCGGCGCACTGGACATAGGCGACACTGTCCGGCACCTTCCCGTCCGACGGCCGCAATACGCGCCCGTAGGGACCATGAGGCGCCAGCAGGCGCTCAACCTGCAGCGCACTCAGCACGTTGTGCAGGCGGCCTTGCCCGTATTGCGGCTTGGCGTCCACCGGCGTGAGCTGGAAACCGGTCGCCAGGATGATGGCCCCCGCTTCCACGGTGATACGCTCGGGTTCCTGCAGGAAGTCCACGGCATTCGTGGGGCAGACCTTCTCGCACCGCCCGCAGAGAATGCAATTGTCGATGTCGAGCAGCGCCGACTGCGGAATCGCGTTCGAGAAGGGCACGTAGATCGCCTTGCGCATGCCCAGGTTGCCTTCGAATTCGTGCCGCAACTCCACGGTGCACGCGTACTCGCACAGCCGGCAGCCGGTGCAGGCATCCTCCCGGACGTACCGTGGCTTCTTCAGAACCGACGCCGTGAAGCCGCCATTCGAGCGGCGTGTGTGCTCGACCTCGGCGTAGGTCATGATCGTGATGTTGTCATGATGGGCGGCAGCGGCCATGCGCGGCGTGCAGATGCAACTGGAGCAGTCCAGCGTCGGGAACACCTTGCTGAGAGCGATCATCGTCCCGCCGATGCTGGGCTCCCGCTCGACGACGAGCGCCGTGAGTCCCTGGTCGGCTAGGTCAAGGGCTGCCTGAAGACCTGCGATCCCGCCACCAATCACCAACCCGTCGACACTAATCCTCTGCGCTTGCATGCTATGAAGCTCTCCTGGGCCTTGACGTTGTGCCGTCGCAGGACCTCGCCTGGGCCGCCATTACTGCCGGTTGAGCTTGCGCCCGGCGCCGCATCACGCTCCGCCCGCTGTGGCGGCCAGCTCCTTCGTCAGGTACTCGTTGAGCTGTCGGACCTCCTTCAGAAACGCTTTCGAGCACACGGTGCAGATCGCACAGAGTCGCAGCCGGTTGGTGTCCAGCCCGCGCTCCTTCATTAGCGCGTGCGTCTGTGCCACGCGTGCCGCCAAGCGGTCGTAAGCCCCTTCGTAAGGGCATTCGTGCCCACAACTCATGACAATGATCCCGGCGATCCCCTTTTCGAAGCACCGCAAGTAGTAGCCTTCTGGCAACAACACCGGCGCGGGCACGCGAATGATGTACGCGTTGGTCGGGTACTCGGCGTGGATTTGCCCCACGTTGTCCGCACCCGGGTATGCGCAGGCTTCGGTGGCCAGGATAAGGATCTTCGGCGCTTCTGTTTTCCCGGCTGGTTCCATCTTCGGTTTCCCTATCCTCATCCAGGACGTGAAACGCAATAGATCATCGAGTGGCTTCGCGCGGAGCCGCTACAAGCCCACTCGGGCGGATGATGACCAAGCAATTCGCGCAAGACTGACATGTGTGCCCGCCTCGCCGCAACTGGGGCGCGCCGTCCCGCCCCATGGTGATCTGATTCTCAGCGCGGCAGAAAACCGCGAAAACAAACCCGAGATGATGTCGGCACGGACGCGATCGAAGCTATCTACTTCTTCCGCGTGATAAACAGCCGGTCATATCCTTCGCCGGGCAGGGAGCCGAGGAATTCATGCCCCACCTTCGCTGCCCATTTGGGCAAGTCGCCCTTCGTGGAGGCATCGCCGGACAACACCTCGATGGTCTGCCCGACCGGGACCGAGCCAATCGACTTCTTCGCCTCGAGCAGCGGCCCCGGGCAGGCCATTCCACGAGCGTCGACCACCTTCGCTACCTCGAGATTCTCCAGATCGATTTCGGCCATGATTGCCCTTCCTCTTTGGATGCGTAGCTCAACACACGATGAACCGCTGGCTAGAAGGTCAGCACAACGTCAGCGTCCTCGGCGCCTATCACAAACGTGGCCACCCCGCCGCATTCCACCCCTTCGATGAGATCCTGCTCAGTGACGCCCGCGATCGGGAAGGCCGCCGAGCACGCAATCATCGTGGCGCCGCCTTCCCGCGCGATCTTGACAAACTCCGGCAGCGTCTTCGGCGCCCCCGGCAAGGCGATCTTCTCCGCTCCACCCTTCTTCACGATATTCAGGCCGCTCATCGTGAAGAACATCGTCACGTCCATCTCTGTCGCCAGAGCGCCTGCGGCCAACATGAAGGGCGGAAACGCCTTTTCAGGAGCGTCCGACCCACAGAAGATCATCATCTTCGCCGCCATCGTTCTTCTCCTCTTCGAGTGTCCGAATCACCGCACGCAATACTCCCTGTTCCTGCGCAACACCCCACGGGGGTTGTTTTTCATCGGTCGAGCCAACTTCGCTCTCAATTGTCACCCGCCTCTGCCTTTGCGGCTTTCCGGATCTCACGCAGAATCGCGTCGCGACTGCGCGCCCGGGGCGGATGCTTGTCGTGCAACAGGTGAATCAGTTTCTTGACCAGCGCCGGCCGAAGGAGGTAGTAGCAGCGCAATGCTCCCTTGGCATGACAATCGACCAACTCGGCCTTGCGCAACGCCGCCATGTGCTGTGAGAGGTGTGCCTGAACAATAGGCACCAGAGCGTTGAGCTCCTTCACACACTGGCTGCGATCGGACAACGCCTCGAGAATCATGAGCCGCACGGGATGAGCCATCACCCGTAGCAACTGTGCAGACTCACTCCATACACGCTTCGCCGCGCGATCACCCACACTCACTCTCCTTGCTGTCGCGGCGCCTCAGCGTGCGTCCTCGACAAACCGCCCGCTTCACTAAATAGGTCAAGGTTATCTTATATAGTGATTTGACTATAAGGTCAAGCGCTTTCAGCGCGGATTCCGCCCGGACGCCGGCAGAGGCACTCCACGACGGGACCGACCGGTGGGGGGGCGTTTGTGAACCACCTACTCAGGTTCGGCCGTGAGTTCGGCCAGTCGCCGCAGCCCTTCAACGAGCAGGCCCACATCCGTGTCCGCGGGCAGTTGCACGGCGCGTTCAGCGCCGGTGTGACAGCCGCCACTGCGACGAATCTGATCGCCGATCTCCGTCCGGCCAATCGCCGCCAGGATCATCAGCCGCGCGTCATGCACCCGGCCCTTGGACGGATCGGTTGCTGTGAGCAACGTGCGCAACCGCACACCGATCCCGCGCGTTTCGCGGCGCAGGTTTTCAGCGGCTTCGATGGCGGCTTCGAGCTCGGCCACGATTTGCCGCGCCAGCGTGGTGATGGTGGGCGCAGAGGCCATGGTTCCCTTTCCACCTGTGCCAGGAAGGCTGATCGCCTTCGGCTTGCTCGCGCTTCCGGGCTGCTAGCCGAAGAACGCTTCCATTCTATCGAACGCCTTGTTGATCTCTTCCTTCGGGACGCAGAAGGACAGCCGCAGGTGCTGCTCGCCGGTCGGGCCGAACGCCACGCCGGGCGTGGTCGACACCCTGCCTTCCCTGAGCAGTCTCTTGCAGAAGCTGGCGGAATCTTTGCCTTCTTCCACGAGGATCCGGGGGAACATGAGGTACGAGCCGTGCGGCCGCTGGTACGCGAAGACCGAGCGCATCGCGTCCAGTCGTTCGCACATGAGATCGCGGGCCAACCGGTAGTGGTCCCTGAATCCTGCCACGCAGTCTTGAGGACCCTGCAAGGCAGCCAGGGCGGCGTACTGCGATACGACCGGTGCGCATATCGCGAACGGAATGTGCGCCTTCGTAACCTGCGGAATGAGCTGCTCATCCGCGTGCAGATAGCCGATCCTCCATCCCGTCATGGCGTAGGTCTTCGTGAATGTGTAACAACTCACGACGTGCTTCCGCATCTCCGGGATCGAAGCGATGCTGAAATGCTCATGGCCATCGAACGTGAAGTACTCATAGGCCTCGTCCGTGATGACCATCAGGTTGTGCTTTAGGGCGATCTCGGCCAATGCGCGAAGCTGTTGCTCGCTGAACACCGTACCACTCGGATTGCTGGGCGAGCAGTACATGATCGCCCTTGTGCGGTTCGTGATGGCTTTTCGGATACCCTCGATATCGAGCGCGAATCCAGCCTCTTCGATCGCCGGGACAAGCACCGGCTTGCCCGAGGCGATGATGACCTGGCGGATGTGCGTGGAGTAGGTGGGCGTCGGCAGGATGACTTCGTCACCGGGGTCGATCGCGGCCATGACCGCGGCTGCCAAGCCTTCAATCGCACCGACCGTGACCAGGATCTGCGCCGGGTTTGCGTCAATCCGGTTGTCTCGTTGCAGTTTCTTCGCGATCTCCTGCCGTAGCGCCGGCAAACCGGATGCTTCGGAGTAGCCGCCCACCCGGCCACTTTGGATGGCGGCGATCGCGGCTTCCTTGATGTGATCGGGCGTGTCCGATGTGGGTTTCGCCCAGGACAGGAAGGCGACGTCCTCGACTTCCCGCGACAGCCGCGTCATCTCGTGAATGGCCGACTTGCTGATGCTCGTGACGCGGTTGGATGTCCTGGGTTCGCTCGACATGCGGTTCACTCCTTTCTGCAGAAACCGAGGCGTACTCATTGGGCCGCGTGCAACGCGGCGCCGGCCGATCGGGGCGTCGGGATCATCGGCGCGCACGGGAGCGGGTCCCGCGACACCAATCGCGCTCGCCGTCGACTGGTCCGCCAATCCTCACACCGCGTCACGCTTATGGCAAGGAGCGGAAAGTTGGCGCGGTGGCGGCAGGCCCGGCATTCCGGGCTGGTTCGCCGATCGACGAGGAGCGGCTGAAGCGGGGGGTGAGACGGATCACCTATTGCATTGTGCAACTGTTTGTCGCGGCAGTGATTGCAATATGCAATCACCAGCACTCGCCGACGCGAGAAAAGTGGAAAACGGAAGTCTCTAGTTTACAGTCGTTTACAGACATGATCGGAGGTCCGCGTTCCGGACGGCGCGCATCCTGCACTGGTACTGAGGAACGCGCGCGGCTCCTCCAACGTGGTCCGACCCCGAACCGGCTGGTGGAGAGGTATGCAATGACACACGGAAGGAGGCGGTGAACATGCCGCGAGGTGACGGAACGGGGCCGAGCGGTGGGGGCGGATGCGGACGCGGCGGTGGCCGTGGCATGGGCTTCGGCGCGGGTCGCGGACGAGGGCGCGCTCGCCGAATGGGCGTGGGCGAAGCCGCAGCGAATCGCTCGGCCGTCCCGGGAAACACGCCACTGATCGAACCGCAGCGCGTGCGCGCCTCGATGCAGCGGACGTCGGCCTTGCAGCCGCCGGTTGCCGGCGAAGCGCGCGCACCAGCGCGGCGTGCGGATCGCCGCCAGCGGGTTGCAAGAATCGATGAAACCGCGTGCAATCTGTGTGCGGCTTGCCAATCGGTTTGTCCGACCGGGGCGATTTCGCTGGGCGAGACAGGCGCCATCGTGAACGCGGAGATGTGCCGCGGTTGCGGAGTTTGTGCCACTGTGTGTCCCAACGGGGCCATCAAGCTGAACTAGCTTGCGTGGCGGGGTGTTGCCTGGGGGCGGGAGTTGACGCAACATGCGGATGACAAGCCCGAGAAACTGAATCTCGGCGACAAACGGAAGAAAAGTATGGCGCTTCTGAGTAAACTGTTTCACCGTCGCCCGCCGAAAGAGGCCGTCAACCTCGGGCGAAACGACCCCTGCTGGTGTGGCAGCGGCAAGAAGTACAAGAAGTGCCACTATGAATCAGATAGGAAGTATTTCCCTCCTACGCTGAAAACCACCTGCACCGGCCCTGTGTGAAGCCGCTAGATGAGGTGAGTTTCACCTCTCCGAGAGCATTGGCCACGACGGATGTGAACCGGTCTATGCACGTACCTGCCGTGGTGACGCGAGTTCTGCGAAAGGAAAACCTCTATGAGAATAGCAATCACGGCTACCGAGCCGACCTTGGAGGCTGCGGTCGATCCTCGTTTCGGTCGCTGTCCTTACTTCGTGATCGTTGATCCGGACGACCTGTCTTTTGAAGCTCTGGAGAACTCCAGCACCGCACTGGGCCAGGGTGCCGGCATTCAGTCCGCTCAAGTGATGGCCGAGAAGGGCGTCACGGCGGTCCTGACTGGAAACTGCGGCCCCAATGCGCATCAGACGCTTGCCGCCGTTGGCATCCAGGTGATCATCGGATGCAGCGGCACCGTTGGAGATGTGGTCCAGCAGTTCAAGGCGGGGCAGCTCAGCGGCTCGAATCAACCCAATGTCCCCAGTCACTTCGGCATGGGTGCCTCACCCAACGTCCCTCCGGGCCAGCCCGCACCAGACCAGCAGCCCCCGGCGTTCGGTGGCGGCATGGGAACGGGCCAGGGGATGGGAAGAGGCGGCGGCGGTGGGCGTGGCATGGGGCAAGGTGGTGGCATGGGGCAGGGGCGCGGTATGGGACAGGGCCGTGGCATGGGACAGGGGCGTGGTATGGGTCGCGGAATGGGCGGCGGAATCCCGGCAGCCAATCCCGCGCCAACACCGATGCCAACCCCGCCGGAAAAGGGCCAACCGGCTAGCAAGCAGGATGAACTGGCGGTGCTCCGGCAACAGGCAGCGGACATGGCCGAGCTGATGCGCCAGATGCAGGAACGGATTCAACGGCTGGAACAGGAAGGATAGCTGCGAACTGGCGAAGGCGAGCGTTGAGACGTGCACGGGGTGCGGCGCAGACACGCGGGCGTGCCCGCAGTTGGCACTCTTGGTCGCTCGCAGCGCGTCAGGTTTTCGGCAGGTTCTGAGAGGCGTCCTATCAACACGCAGGAGTGCGAATGTCACAGCAGCAGCCGCAAGCGATCGATGAGGCCCAGCGGCAACGCGACGAATTGATGCTCCAGGCCCGGATGAAGACGATTCACAGAAAGCTGCTTGTTTTGTCAGGCAAAGGCGGCGTTGGGAAGAGCACCGTGGCGGCGAACCTGGCGGTATCCCTGTCGCTGGCCGGAAAGGCCGTGGGGCTCCTGGACGTCGACGTGCACGGACCGAGTATCCCGAAGCTGCTCGGGTTGGAAGGGCAGCAGATCGGCGCCGCCGGCGAGGACCTGGCGCCGGTCCAGATGAACGAAAACCTGGCGGTCATGTCGATCGGCTTCCTGTTGCCCAGTGGCAACGAGCCCGTGATCTGGCGTGGTCCGCGTAAGTTTCACCTCATACGCCAGTTCCTGACGAACGTCGCCTGGGGCAACCTGGATTACCTCGTCGTGGATTCACCGCCGGGAACGGGTGACGAGCCGCTGTCCGTCGCACAACTGGTCGGCTCGCCGTCGGAGGCGGTGATCGTTACCACACCGCAGGACCTGGCCGTCGCGGATGTACGCCGCTGTGTGTCTTTCTGCGGCAGCTTGTCCCTTCCGGTTGCGGGGATCGTCGAGAACATGAGCGGTTTTGTCTGTCCGAACTGCGGGCAGCAGGTCGACCTTTTCCGGAAGGGGGGCGGCAAGGCGCTCGCCGACGAAATGAGCGTACCGTTCCTCGGGGCCATCCCGATCGATCCGGACATCGTGATCTCCGGTGACGCGGGCACCCCGTTTGTCGTGACTGATGCGCACAGCCCGAGCGGCGAGGCGTTCGGCGATGTCGTGCGTGTGCTCCTGGGTCAGCAGACACCAGCTCCGGCCGGTGTCGCAACAGAAACCGAACACGCGGAGGTTCGTCGGATGAAGATTGCCATCCCCGTCCAAGCGGGACGTGTCAGCATGCACTTTGGACACTGCGATGAATTCGTCCTGTACGAGGTCAACGAGGACGACAAGGTGATCCTCGGCAAGACGTCGCACAAGCCGCCGGGGCATGAGCCGGGCGTGCTGCCGCGCTGGCTGCACGACCTGGGTGCCAACGTGATCATTGCCAGCGGCATGGGCCAGCGAGCCCAGGATCTGTTCGCGCAGAACGACATCGGCGTTGTCCTGGGCGCCCCCAACACGGCACCCGACGAGGTCGCCAACGCCTACTTGGAGGGAGCACTGCAAGCGGGCGAGAACATCTGCGATCACTAACGCCTGCGAGGTCTCCCGGTGCTGTCGTTGAGCCTGGCTTCCTCGCCATGACGCGGCTGCCATCTTCACCGACGGGGACGGTAGCGTGCAGATCCGCTTCGGCGGCGGCGCCACGCTTGAGGACTGTGCAGATTCGCTCCCTGGCGGTACAATCTCACTGGTTGTTGATGAGGTAACAGCAAGCTGTCGATCCGCCTATGCTTGCCCGGACATGCGGGCGGAGCGGACCGTGGGGGCTTGGATAGAGCGATGCTCTCCTCCCCGGCGCGTGAGCGACGGGGAGGCCGTGCCACGCGGGCGACTCCAGCCTGCCGCGCGCGGATGGATTGTGGACCAGGTACACATTGTGAAGCAATGCCGTGTACTCGTTGCGCCGGCAGAAGACCCTCGACAGTGCGCACATCGGTATGGAGAACAATGAATGAAAGAGACAGATGTGGTTGTCATCGGCGGCAGCGCTGCCGGACTAACAGCGGCACTTACCGCCCGTCGTCATTATCCTGAGAAGCGAATTCTCGTCGTTCGGCGCGAGGCGCAGGTGCTCGTCCCGTGTGGCATTCCGTACATCTTCGGTACTCTCAAGAGCCCGGAGAAGAATGTCATGCCGGACGCGCCCTACGAGGCCAACAACATCGAATTGATGAAGGCTGATGTCACCGAACTCGATCGAGAAAAGAAGGTTCTGCAGACGAGCGAGGGAAGCATACAGTATGACCGCCTGATTATGGCGACGGGTTCCCTGCCGATCATGCCGCCGATCCCCGGGTTCGATATCGATGGTGTCTTCGCTATTCAGAAGGACATCGATTACTTGCAGGGCTTGCTCGACCGCCTGCAATCCGCGAAGGATGTTGTCATCATCGGCGGCGGTTTCATCGGGATCGAGTTCGCCGATGAAATCAAGAAGATGGGCAACGCCAACGTCACAATCGTGGAGATGATGCCGCACTGTCTCAGTCTCGCGTACGACGACGAGTTCTGCATTGAGATGGAGGAAGTGCTCGCATCACGCGGAATCAATATCAAGACGGCCGCGAAGGTTGAGAAGATTGCCGGCAAGGACAAGGTTGAAGCCGTTCGGCTGGCCGACGGCACGGACGTCAAAGCCGACGCCGTCATTCTCGGCATCGGTGCCGTAGCCAATGTCGATCTGGCCAAGAAAGTCGGCCTGCGTATCGGGCTGACCGGCGGGATCGCCGTCGATCAGACCATGCTCACTTCGGATCCCAGTATCTTCGCCGCCGGCGACTGTGCCGAGAAGATCTCGTTCTTCGGCGGGCGTCCTACCGGTTTGAAGCTGGCTTCGATCGCTCAAACAGAGGCCCGGATCGCTGGTGCGAACCTGTTCGGCATCAAGCGCCAGAACTACGGTACGGTCGGCGTGTGGTCTACGTGCGTCGGCAACTTCGCCCTCGGCACCGCCGGCCTGACCGAAGCCATGGCCCGGCAGCGCGGCTATGACGTTGTCGTCGCGGTCGTTGAAGGGCCCAATCGGCACCCCGGTGGCATGCCCGGAATGGCCAAGACAAAGATGAAAGCCGTGTTCGAGGCGAATTCCGGCGTCATCCTGGGTGGCCAGGTGCGTGGCGACACGGCGACTGGTGAGATGATCAATGCGGTATCAGCTTGCGTACAGAAGCGGATGACCGTTGAGGACATTGCGACCTTCCAGATCGGGACCCATCCGGCGCTGACGGCATCGCCGGTCGTGTACCCGCTCGTGAACGCGGCGGAGGTGGCAATCAGCAAGATGCGGCAGCAGGGCTAATCGGCTGCGAAGAAGGGAGAGCCTCAATGGCAAAGATACTCTTGATCGACGACGATCGGGATTTCGTGGACGCGGTACGCATGATGCTCGAGAAGGCGAAGTTCGAAGTGGACGCCGCGCTGACGCCCGAGGAGGGGATGGAGAAGGCCAAGACCAGCAATCCGGATCTGGTGGTTCTCGATGTCATGATGCCGAATGACTATGAGGGCTTCGCGGTGGCCCGCTCGATCCGTGAAGACCTGAACATGCGCGAGCTGCCGATCGTTATCTTGTCCTGTGTGCATGAGAAGAAGTCGGTGCCATACCGCTTCGCTCCGGATGAGAACTACCTGCCGGTGGATGTCTTCCTGGACAAACCCGTTGACACCACGAGATTGTTGGAGACAGTGCAGGAGCTCCTGGGCGAGAAGCGCGAGGAGCCCAAGTACCCGTTGTAGACACGGCGGCATCGTAGCGCGGTCTTTGGTTTGGCGTGGTGGCGCGCAACGGCCACCACGCACGGTTCTCGCATGGTCGGACAGGTCGTTGCCGTGTTGCCCAGACCAATGGGCCGACACGCGCTAACGTCCGCCGGCGAGACGCGTCGTTGTTCCCCAAGATAGAGAGGATTGTCAGTCATCGATGGACAGTGATTTGGAGCGTTGGCTCAAGAAGGAGGGGGAAGAGTTCCTGCAAGCCGTCGGCATAAAACGCGATTCTGTCGTGCTCGATTTCGGCTGTCGGCGCGGCACGTATGCTATCCCGGTGGCGCGCCTCGTCGGGCCGGCGGGCAAGGTATACGCGGTCGACAAAAACCGCGATGTGCTGGACGAACTGACCCAGACAGTCGAGAAGCAGGGCTTGAGCAACATCGAGTGCATCGACACCGGGGGCGAAGTCTCCGTGCCGATCGCGGATGAGACGGTCGACGTCGTCCTGCTCTACGATGTGATTCACCTGATCGGCTGGGAGGAAGGCGAGCAGGACGCGGGACGGCGAAGCACCGCGGTTGACCGGCGACGCCTGTTGACGGAGATGCACCGCGTCGTTCGTCCGGGGGGTTTGCTCTCGGTGTATATGCAGCATCTGGATACCCACACGGACGCAACGTCCGAAGATGAAATCCGATCGGAAATCGAAGCCGCCGGGTTTCGCTACCTGGCCGATGTGCATCATGACCTGATTCATGATGACAATCGTGTGCGCGGGCATGTCGTTAACTTCACACGCAATCCATGAGCTAGTGCCGTTTCCACTTGAAGGGTTTCGTGGTTGCGGGATTCCGCTGTAAGCATTTGAAGATAAAGGGCTTGCGCCAGTGCTGTTTTGACGATAAATGAAGTCTCCACGTTTGGGTTTGTCG
>Ga0272441_10006846_pt1 | contig 18843 bp, 30 predicted proteins | sample SSMProp6N_FD_193582 | JGI IMG/M metagenome (GOLD analysis project Ga0272441, IMG submission 193582) | Marine sediment archaeal communities from Little Sippewissett salt marsh, Falmouth, MA, United States - SSM-Prop-6N | ecosystem: Environmental > Aquatic > Marine > Wetlands > Sediment ... | reverse complement strand
CTTAATAAAATGATTAAAGAAAAAATAGAGATTTTAATATCTATAATTATCGCTATCATTTTATTTATAGATCTTATTTTTGAGGGCTTGATTGATTTATAGGGGAAAGAAAATAAAAATAAGGTAGAAATACAATGAAAGCGAATAATGGATCAGGTAATAATTCAAGTCGTGATGAATGGCAAACACCGAAAGAATTATTCGGATTATTAGATAAGCAATATAATTTTAAATTTGATTGTTGTGCAAATAAATTTAATTCAAAATGTAATAAATATTCTGGAAATTTTGAAACAATAAATAGTTTAAATAAAAGTATATGTTGGATTAATCCTCCATTTAGTAAAGCTAAAAGTATGTTTGAACATTATTTTAAAGTGGTTGCTTATGGCGTTGCTATTTATCGTTGTGATAACTTGGAAACTAAAATATGGCAGGATATTATTTTTCCTAATGCTGATTGGGTTTTCTTTACAAGAGGTCGTGTTTGCTATGAGGGTATGAATGGAAACGGATCACGTTTTCCTAGTGCATTAATTGGTGTTGGTGTTGATACACCAAAGTATGTTGAAGGAGTTTGTCTTAAGGTAAAAACTCAGTAATAAAACAGATCTGTTTAAATGTGGATTAGGTGAGATAAAATTACAGAGAAAAACAAAATTAAACGCTGGCTATATTGGCACTTGGACAAAATAGATAAATTGCTCAGGGGGTAATAATTGTTTAAACCTTTAACTTTTAATAAAAAACCTGGGTTTATCGTCCGAATGTGGGACCTTCAAGACTATTTAGAGTTACGTTATTTTGTTTGGCTCTTTTGGACGGGGCGAAGTTTTATCTTTTGCCTCTTTGTTTTTTCTCTTATGATTTATTCTTTTGTTTCATTTATTGTTTTGTATCTTTTTGAAAGTATAGATCCTATTTCTTTATTGACGACTCAACGAATACCGCCGCCGATTAATCCTTATCATATTTTAGGAGTATCTAGCATTTTATTTATTTTGTATTTTTTAGTTAAAAACCAAAAAATATAACACTTAATCAAAAATGAGTAAAGACTTAAATAAGAGTAATTAGATTATTTTTATTTGGTGTTTGAAGGTGAATTATAAAATTTATTATTGTTATTTTTTAGGAGGCTTTTAAGTTGGCAAATGATGAACTGTCAAGGTTAAAGTCAACATTAGGGAATCAAGGATTAAGTCAAAGCACTAGAAAAGCTATAGAATCACGTATAAAAGAATTGGAAAAACCGACACCCCCCACACCTCAACCCAAAACAACTACAAAAAGCGTTCCTGTAAATAAAGGAATAATTAAACATTTAGAAAATGTTAAATCTCAGGTGGAAACTAGAAAAAATATTGCAGAAGAAATTATATCAAAGCAACCCAAAACAACTACAAAAAACAATATAACTCCGGAGACGACACCGCCGACCGTAGAGTCTAATAAATATTTACCTAATACAAATTTATTAAATCAAAAAATAAACCAAGTTATTAAATATCAAGATACACGAACGGAGCGGCCATCTTATGATAATTTAAGATCTGAAATTTTCACCTCTAGAAAACAACTTGATAAACAAAAAGAAATAGTAACCGCCGCCCCAGAGGATTCACTTTTTGAAACTACACAAGGAACTTTTATAACTAAATCTGTAGCGTTGACTAAAATCTCAGAGGCGGAACTAAGTTTAAAAGAGTCAAATCGAAACATTCAATTAAGAGAACAAGAAGGCTATAGGATCCGTAAAACTTCAACAGGCGATTACGAATTTTATAAAAACCCTTCTGATATTGAAAAAGATCTTTTAGACGCTAAAATATACGATATTAAAAAATCTATGACGGGAGACTTCGGCCAGAGACTCGCCGGTCTAGGCGTTTGGACTACAACAGGTTTTCTTAGCTGGGAGGATCCTTTTAATATTAAAAGTACGGGCCAGGCTTTAGCCGGAGACGTCGAAGGATCTATAGAGACAAAAGCCAAAGCCTCGATAGATCTTGATACAGCTCTTAAAGCTGGCGTTCCGACTTATGTTTTTAAAGTCGCAACTGGCCCTCTGGCAACTGTAGCCGCCGCTTATGGAGTCGGAGCTGGAGTTAAAGCTGGAGCCGCTTATGCTCTAGGTCGAGCAACTCCTATTATTGGAGCGGCCGCCGCTAAAGGATTAGTAACAGGGACTCAAGTCGGAGCCGGTCTTTATATGGGCGGAGTTGCCGCTCTTGACATTAAAAAAACTTATGAAAAAGATCCAGCTCTAGCCGGAGCAAAAGCTTTAACATATTTAGGAGTTGCATATGCCGGTTATAAAGGTTCTAAATCTGTAGACTCTAAAGCATTTTTTGATAAAGGAATGGCGAAAACTTATTCTAAAAATCCAACTCTGAAAGAATTAATACCGGTCCAAGAAGCCGTTTTAAAAACTTCTGATACTAGGATAAGAGGTTTTAAAAGTCAACAGGGCGCTAACGAATTTAAACGCTTTGAGATCTCACAAAAAAATACTTATAAGCCAGGTTCTAAAATTAAATATTTAACAAATACAGAATATCAAAATACAAAAGGCCCAAGGCTTGATTATGAAATTATCGGCCAGAAATCAAATAGAGGCCTAGTCGTCGACTCTTTAAAAACTGGCGAGGCCGCCGGATCTAAAACTCTTTTTAAAACTGGAATTATGAGTCTTTTAAAAGGAAAAACCGGCGAGATCACAGGATCAACCGGGCGAACGATTAAAACTTTTACAAAAGGGACTATTCAATCGGCCAGGGATCTAGGCCCAAAAGAGCCAGTAGTTACCCCAGATTATACAGAGATCTACGCCGGAAAAATCGCCGGTCGTATCTTATCAAGTAAAAATATTATTACAGATACTCAGGCAACCGCTAGGCTTTCGCCGGTTCTCGATCTTAAGATTTCACCGGACACCGCCGCCGCTCTTGGTGTCGCTACAGAGGCGCCAGTTTTTACAATTACAGCGGCTAACGTTCCGTTTACAATTACGTCAAACGTTCTCAAAGTTGATACAGGGGCCTCTCTTGGTTTTGAAACTATGACAAAAGGAGGTTTTGAAAAACCGCCCGATCTTGTTTTCACCTCGGATCTAACAAAAGATAGCACGCTAGGAACTGATACATTAACAGATAATATTAATAAAACAGATACTAGGATAGATAATATCACAGATACTCCAATTTTTGATTTTAATACAGATATTAAACAGGATATTGTCGAGTTAACCGACACTATTCCAGATACTAAGCAGGATAAAATACAGGAGTTGGATTTTTTACAGGAGACGCAAACACCCACGCCGCCGGATCTTGTTATAGATCTTGGTTTTAATGAAAAACCGTCGCGTTATGGTACGGTATCTTTTAGGCCTAGCGGCCTGGGACTTGGCAAAGGCGGCGATATGGGACTCGGATTTTTAACGCCTATTCGTAGATCTAGAAAACACAGGCTCGGGGATCTTTTAGAAGAGTTAAAGAGGCTTTAAAAATGAGGTCTTTAAATAATTACGGATCGGCCGCCCCTCTTATTGTTTTCCTTTTAGCTTTTGTTATCGGCGGTTTTGTTATTGGTCTTATTGGAATGTTTCTAGATCCTGTTATTGTTATAGATACAACTATGGACGGGCTTATGAGCAAAGCCTGGCTTGTCGCCGTCCCTGTAATTTGTCTTATAATTTTAGCGAGTTGGCTATTTATGAAAGCACAAAAGGAGAATTTTAAACTATGAATATAATTAGAGCTATCGGTCTTTATATAATTCTTATGGGCATAACTGTTTTCCTTTGGTTTGTACTTGGTCGTTATGTCGTCCAAATTATCGCGACGATAGGAAACGCTACAGATATAGCAGAGGCCCGCCAGGTCGCCCAAAATGCGGTTAACGGGACGAACTTGTTTTTTATTTTTCTCTTAATTCTTTGGACGTTATGGATTGCATACGTCGCACATTCACAAGAATACGAGGTGTCTTATGTCCAGCAACGCCGTTAAAAAAATATTCAATCTTTATATTATTTCTTTGTTTATAATTAGCCTTATCCCTATAACTGGATCTGGCCCGCTAGCAACTGATAACGATATTTCTAATTTTAAAGATACTCTTATCACTAGCGCAAAAGATTATAACGAAGCCGGTTTTAATTTCGATAAAATTGTAGATCCTGTTTTTTATTCTCAAGAGGTACTTTGTGAGGGACACCTCCCAATTATTTTAGATATTGAATCAAGTACGACTTTTAATTTAGAAGGCAACTCAAAAAACGATTTTTTAAAAGCTACAGAAACAGGGAAAAATAAATTTAATTCTATATCTTATAAATATCGTCTTTTGGTGAAAGAGGACTATAGTTATATTAAACCTCATTATAAAACTGAATCAACAGATCATAATATTTTTTATGAAAATAATAACACCTGGAATAATTACACCTCTGAAAATGTCGTAATTGATTATAACGAAACAATTAACGACTATCGTTATATCTGGAAAGAAATTAAAGATCTTTCAAAAATTGAATTTGAAAAAGATAAATCTAAAAAATATATTATTGATATTCAAGGAACTTTTAAAGCCGGATTAGGATCTAAAGAAATAGATATAATCCCAAATATAAAAATTAATGGTTATTCTAATTCTTTAGATAAATATGCCTGGTGGTCTACAAGTTGGTCGTATAAAAAAGAGATCACTATAGCAAATAGTAAAGTCGACGACGATCTCGACGACTTTCCCATCTTGGTTATGATTGACGCAGATTCAGATATTGGGGCCAGTTGTCAAAATGATTTAGACGATATAGCTTTTACAGATGAAACGGAAACCGTACAGCTCCCCCACGAAATAGAATATTATAATTTTAATGGAGACGAATTAACGGCGTATATATTTGTTAAATTAAATGTCTATGATTCCAATGATACAAAACTATATATTTATTATGGCAACGCCGGAGCAAATAATCAAGAGGACGCCGCTAACGTATGGGACGACGATTTTCTCGGCGTTTATCATTTAGCCGAGGCGACAGGATCCGGCTCGACTTGTTATGACTCTACGTCTAACGATAACGACGGGACTTATTACAATGGTTTACCCGATAGGGAAACAAGCGGGATTGGATATTCTCAGGATTACGACGGCGAGGACGATTATATTACGTTTCCTTCCGGTTGCCACATGACAGGCTCAGATCTTGGCACACAAGAAGTATTTTTAAACGCGGACGCTACAAGCGGCAATAGGGAGTTTATTTGTGAGTATACGGCGACTTCTGAGACTTTCGCATATATAAAAATTGAATCCGGATATTTTAAACCAAGGGGCGCGACCGCTGGCTCGACTGAATGGGGCGACATTAACAGCGGAGCCGTTACAATAGATCAATGGTATTATGTCGGTCATGTTATGAAAGAGGACGACGTAAAATTTTATGTCGACAATACGGCAACATTAACAGATACAAGCGCGACAATGCCAGGCGGTTCTTATGCTTATATTCGGAGCGGTGTTAATAAAGTAGGTAATAACGATTTTGACGGGCAAATCTCAGAAATAAGGATAAGTAGTATAAGACGCTCTGACGATTGGATAACTACGACTTATAACACTCTTGGCGATTATGAAAACTTTTTAAGTTTTGACTCAGAAGAAACTTATTCGGCGGGGAATTATGCGCCGTCTATTAGTAACCCGTCGCCTGGAAACGGGAGCGAAAACATTAACCGACCGCCTCAATTAAGTATAGATGTCTCCGACACAGAAGGGGACACAATAAATATAACTTGGTTTTCTAACAGCTCCGGATCTTGGCAAATATTCGGATATGATAGAAACGAAAATAACGGGACTTATTATCAAACAAATAATAATTTTTCAAGTAGTTTAACGACTTATTACTGGAATGTCTCAGTTAATGACGGCAACGCTCATAATTCAAGCGATATTTATCATTTTACTACAAAAGCCGGAGCTGCAGCGCCAACGAATTTTAATATTGAAATTTTCGACGACGAACGACATAATTTAACATGGACTCAAGGAGTAAACGCGACTCATACTTATATACGATATAAATCTGGATCTTATCCGACGGACCGCTCGGACGGGACATTTTTATATAACAATACAGGGGAAAGCACACAGGCGACCTCTTTAACAGCGGCTACAAATTATTATTATCGTCTTTGGAGTTATAATTCAACTCTTAACGAATACAGCTCCTACACTCAAGATAATGCTTATACTAGGCCAGAAGAGCCAACGCATTTAACTTTTACAGAGATAAACGCGACAAAAGTTAAAGTTAATTGGCTTTTTGGATCTGGCGCAGATAAAACTTTTGTCGTCTATAATTCTACGGGTTACCCTCCTAGTAGATTAAACGGGATTGTTTTAGTTAACTCGTCAAATTTTTATCTTGTTAAACAATTTTTAAACCCTTCTACGACTTATTATTTTGCGGCTTATAGCTGGGACGATACGGGAAAACTTTGGAGTCTAGATCGTAAAACCGGATCGTTTACAACTGGCTTTATTCCTAGCGCGCCAACGAATTTTATTGTATCACAAAATAACCAAACAGTTATTAATCTAGCATGGACCAGGGGAAACGGAACTCAATCGGTTTTAGTTAAAAAAATTGGATCTTATCCGACGGACGTTTACGACGGAACAGAGATCTATAACGGCTCTGGATCCGGCTATGAGGACGCCGGTTTAAATCCTGGGACAAATTATTATTATCGTATTTGGGATTATCAAAGCACATATAACGAATTTAGCGCAACCTACGCCCAGGCTTTTAATTATACAACTATTTATAATCCTTATAATTTAACCGGTGAACTTGACCTTAACGATCATTTAAATATTACTTGGAATTTATCGGCGACTGTTGGCGCTGATAAAATAGTCGTCGTTAGAACTACAGGGGATTACCCGCAGAATGTAAGCGACGGAACGATTTTATATAACGGGACCGCAGATTTTTATCTAGATACAACGTACTCCGGAGCCGAATATTATAAAATATTTTCTTATAATTCAACTATTAACGATTATAGCTCAGGATCACAATTAACTTATGGCGGCCTTACAATTTATTGTAAAGATGAAAATACCACAGATGAAATTAATTTCGATATTTTAGTCGCAGATTTTAACGGCTCGACTTCCTGGGAGGACGAAAATAACACAAATCCAAGATCTATAAATATTAAAGATTTACCACATGGAGAGAAAACCCTGGTTTTAATCTCTGCGGATAATCACAGATCCAGGGCTTATTATATGGATCTGTACGAAAACGCACAATATACTCTATACGCATATTTACCAAAGGAAAACGAAAGCGAACTTTATCTTATTACTGTTTTAAATGAGTACGACGTCCCAGTAGAAAACGCTAAAATCACTTTTAAAAGATCTATCGGCGGATCTTATATTAATGTCTCTACGCTTTATACTGACGCATACGGCCAGGTCTCTATTTATTTAATGCCAGATACTTCTTATAAAGTTGAGATCAACAAAGACGACTATCTTACAAAATACGCCGATTATATTCCGGACTCTCAGATCTATACAAAAACTTTTAGGATCTCTCACGAATTACCGCCAGATCAAGAAGAGCGCCGTTTTAACGAATATATATCTTTTACCGCCGAATTTATAGACGGCGATAATTATACTTTATATGTTAATTTCTCCGACGTCTCCGGCTACACCTCAGAAGGAAAAATATACGTTTATCAAAACGGGACCGATCTAATAAATTATACAACTCTTACAAATTCCAGCGTCAATTTACTCTATACAAATGTTAACCACAGCGCTTATGAATATAAAGTTTTGTTAGAAATTTATAATCATAATTTATTAAATAATGCCTCCGCCGTTGTTATTGTCGGTCGCTGGCTTGAAAATAAAGCCCTGGCCCTTATACAATTTGATATAGATCTCTCTAGTATTTTGGGCGGCTTTGGCGATTTTTCTATAGGCTGGCTTAATGTGTTTTTCTTTGGCCTGGGAGTTTTTATTATTGTCGGCTTTGGTAAATATTGGGCTGGCGGAATTGGAATTATCGCTCTAGGCTTGTTAATTGCGCTTTTAGAGATTGCTTTCGGCCTTCCAGGTCTTACAATACCTCAAGCCCTGGTTACGGCCTCAGTTGTCGGCTTTTTAATTTTAATGGGCGTTTTAAATGAGATACGAAAGGAAAAAATGAAGGTGAAAATTTGAATAAAGTCTATGTAAATATTATGTTTATTATTGTGTTTAACTTAGTGTTATGTTTCTTTGCCTCAATTAGTCTTTTTGCTTATCAACCAATGGGGACAGAAATAAATTATAACGTTGCAGAGTACGGCTTTAACGATATTTTAGTAGACGGCTTTATTATATCCGGCCTGGCTCTTCTGGGCCTTATTGTCTCCGCCTTTGTACGAATTAATGCTTTTGCGTTAATTATGTTTACAGAAATTTTTTGGTTCCCTTATTATAAAACCGCCGCAATTTACCACGAAATTCTACAATATGGAGGCCTAGCTTTTGAGGTTGGGATTATCGCAATTTTTACAACTATAATGTTTTTTGTATTTGCATATGCCCTCCTAGAAATGTCGTCTAGTACGGTGGTGAGCGGTTAAAATGGATCCTACAAATTTTTTAACAAATCCAGGCGCCGAGATTATGGCGGCTTATACTGACGTTTTAGGAGTTTATGTTTATGCGTTTCTTATGATAATTATCGGCGGTTATGTTTTAATGAAAACTGAAAGCTGGGCCGCGGCTACAGCCGTCTTTATCTTTGGCGCTATTTTATTCGCCGCCGTCCTTCCAGCGATCGTAATTATATTAATTGCTACATGTGCCGCTTTAGTATTTGCCGCTATCTTGATAGATGTATTTGTCTTAAAATAAAGGAGTTAAACAATGTTAGATCTAGATCTGGATCTTAGCGAACTAACGAAATATAAAGATCCAGCGATTAAAAATATAATATTTCAACTTCAAAAAAACGGCGTTGCCATAACTGATAACGATAAAATTTCGAGGCAACTATCTAGGGCTTTGCCAGATCTCAGGCGAAATGAGATCCTTATACTTGCCCCAGATCGACGTCTCAATAAGAATATAATTGCGTTTAATCCCTCTTTAGAAATTAATAAAGAGGCGCTCAGTAAGGAGTTTAAACGCTTAATTAAAGCTCTTGGATAAGGAGGACAAAAAAATATGAGTTTATTATCAAAAATGAAAGAAAATAGAAAAGCACATCTTGAGCGGCAAAAACAGGCTCAGGTTGAAAGGCAAGCGTTAGCAAATGTATATAAAGAAGAGTTTAGAAAAAAACAAAAAACACAAATGGCAAAGGCTTTAAAGGCTAAGGCTAAAATGGACGCTAAGATAAAAGCTAAAGAATACGCCCGAACTGCGTCAATGTCTCCGCTAGAGATTAAACTAGATAAGGCCCAAAAAACCGCTAGCCGAGTCTCTAAAGGTATAGACGATTTTTCAAAAGAGATTAACGCTCTTGGAGGCGGAACGAAAAAAACTTCGTCCAGATCCCGTAAAAGAAAAAACAGCGGGGTAACTATTAATATTAATACTGGCGCCTCGCCGTCTAGATCTAGATCTAGATCTAAAAAAAAGAGATCTACGTCTCAGGATCCTTTTAGCGGTTTTGACGATTTAGATTTCTTTTAATGGACTATTAGAATCTATTAACGTTTAATCTTTATATACAAATAAAAAAAATTCGTCTTTCATGTTAAAAAACTTCATTAAAAACAGAATTGGGGCCGGTTTTATGTCGGCCATTATCCTGTTAATTGGGGTTATGATGGCGATCGCAATAGGGGCTATTGTGTTTTTCGCTTTCATTAACAACATAAGCGGGACCTCTGCGGAGGCAAACGATACTATCTCAAATCTGATAACTTATGCGGTTATAGTATTCGGGCTATTAGTTATAATTCCGTTAATAATGGTTGGCGGTCTTATGCTAAGATCTCTTGGATATTTCGGCGGCGGCGGCGTTTAAATACGTAACCTTTGTCAAAATATTAAAGAGGGCCATTTAGGCGGCTTTGGCCGTCTAACCTCTCTTTTTAAATACTCTTCTATCTCCTCAAATTCACCCCCCACCCCTCTTTTTTTATAAACGTTTAAACTTTAAATATTATAAATTACAATTTTTGTTTAAATGGCTAATGGGGCTAACACCGTAACCGATAGTTTTTCTATAACTAAATCTCAAAAATTTTGGCTTGATAATAAAATTAAACATAATCCCCGCATATCAAAAAGCTATTACGTCCAAAAAGGTCTAGATATTCAAATAGCAGAAGAGAAACATTATAAAGTTATTCACCTGGCCCCTAGCCTCTTTTTTATGGCCGTCGGAGCGGTTATCGCTATCTTTGGCGCGATTTTTACCCAAATTTCTTTTAGAATAGGATTAGATCCGACTTTCAGTTATTTTATTATTACTATAGCGGTAACAATATCAATTTTTGGAGTAACTAATTTTATTGTAGGTGTTAAAAAATGGAATTTGATTTCGTAATACTATTAACAATTTTGGCGCTATTTCTTACGATCTTAATCCCTATTTTTTTAAAGATCAAAATACCAACTAAAAATAAAGATGTTGAACTCCCATTAACAGGAATGGGTTTTCTTTCGTCTATAATGTCGTTTCTTTTTTTCATAAGTGCGGCGGGGGCTTGTTTGCATAATGGACTGTATAAGACTTTTGTCTTTGGCGTTGAATCCGGAGGCGGAATTATCACAGATACATACGTCTTATATTACTCTCATAACTGGGTATTAGCGACTCTCTTTATTGGAATAAGTATAATCCCTTTCATGTTATTTTTATTCCTAGTGCCAGAGAGCTGGAAAGATCAAGGAGCAAAATAATTAATGAGTGAAAAAACAACTAAGCCGGTCTATTCGACACCTCCGCCTATTTCCTCCATGCTGGGGGTAAATCAACAGGGGACTTTATCCCAGGGCGTCGGTAACAAATACACAAATGTATACATGCCGAATCAACAACAAGCGGTAATGGAGTATGTTAGTGAGCCGTATATCCCGCCAGAGATTGAGGCGGAGCGGCCGCTTGAAAGTATGCTTATTAAAAAACGTGCGATCGGAAACGAAACAGATCTAGAGATCGCCATTAATGATATTGAATTCGACGCTATATCGCTTTTTAGACAGGTCGGAGGCGAAGATCTCGCCCTAGATATGGCTTTATCTTACCTACACCATAGAGAGGGCCTCCGGGCGTTTATGGGCTTTGAACGTGAACATCAAGTTATGCAGAAAACGATCGAAAGTCTTACGACTATTAATCAAGCGCAAAGACAAGCCGGTTTTTTCGGGCGTGTCGGTAATTTCGTAACAGGTAAAAAACAAACAGGCCAGGGTTAATTGATTATGAAAGATAAAAAACAACGTTGTCCTAAATGTAAAAACTTAATGAGTTATCGAGGATCTAGAGTCTTTTATTGTAAATATTGTAAAATTCCTTTTTTAAAAACTCGGGCTTATGTTAAAACCGAAAGGGATCCTATGACGCTTATTAAAAGATCTTTGGGAATGATACCGAGCAACTGGCGACGTATTTAGAAGGTGTATATATGGGATTATTAAAAAAGAATAAAAAAAAAAAATATCCAGAAAACTATAACGAAAACCTCGAAAAATTAATCGAGATCTTAAAACAAAATGAAAACGATAAAACTCCGCCTTTATCTTATAATGAACTCGGGGAAAAAATCGGGATCTCAGGCGACGACGTCCGAGGCGTTATTGCCGTACGTTTCAGGGAGTTAACACATGACGCAACCCGAGGCTATCCGGACCAAGATTTTTATTTATTCGGAGACAACATAAAACCAATATCTGATAACTTCGGCTATCAAGTAATTAAAAAAAGACTTGCAATTAAACTCGAGCGAGGTGTATAAATGTTATTAGACGCAATAGTAATTTTTCTTATTTTTATCGGACTTGTTATAAATCTATTCGGGAAAATTATGGGATCCCTAGGCCTGGATCTTAGTTTTATCCCCTTTGACGTTATATCTTATATGTTTCCTATCGTCGCGATTTTATTAATTCGTTATAGGGGCTTTGTCTCTACATATTGGAAAGGCTTAGACTTTCCAACGCCAGGGACTTATCTCGGACACATGACGGCGGGATCCCGGCTTTATCTTGAAACGCTTTATCCTAGTATCGAAAACTATCTTAAAACTAAAAAAGACGAATATTATAAAGATATACACGACGGAACTTATAACGCCGGAGGTCATAACGCCCGGCTTATAGATGTAAACACAGCGCACACCGGAACGCCAGAGAGGGCGCAATTAACTAGCAAAGCCAAAAAGGAGGGCTTTAGCAACTACGAAGAGGTCGTTAATTTCATTAAAAAAGAAATGATGTTTTTAAAAGACGATCAAGGACATTTTTTATTAACTGGCTCTGAAAATATGTTACCTCTATCGCAAATTAATATTAAAAAAAATCTTGCACATAAAAAACTTTTTGAGGATCTTTCAGAAGGTTACTATATTAATAACGTCAGAGGCGAGTCTTATTCGTTTAAACATTATAATCAATTTCAAGATAAATTAGCGACTCCTACACAGATAGGCTCTATTATTCATTATGTTAAATCTAGCTCTGCATTAAAGGCGGCGAAAGTTAGATCTAAGACTCCGGGCGGATTGTGGAAAATTGCTTTAGTAGGCGCCGCAATTTTATTTATTGTTTTCCTGGTGTTAATGTTAACCGGCGGCAAGATCCCAGGATTAATTTAGAAGGTGTTTAAATGCCTCAAGAGGACGAAAGAGAGGAACTATTCACTAAATGGCGAGGCGCCAAAGATAATGAGATTTGGACTATTTGCGATAATTGCGCCAGAGATCTTTTAACAACTTTAGACGAAACCCTCGAAGTCTCTAAGAGTCTTAAATGGTTTTATAATGAAATCGATCGCCAGGTCCAAATAGAAAAAAACCTCCTAGTCAATATGCAGAAAAAAACAGATCCTTTAAAACGTGGGAATTTAAACGAAGGTTTTACTCTTGTTATGCGTTGGTGGGCCGCAGAGCTTTATAACGAGTTTTATTCTAAATTTTCAGAAAACGGTTTAATTAAAAAGGAGCGGTAAAATTTGAAAAAAATATATATTGTTTGTATTGCGCTTTTAATATCTATAGCGTTTTTATCGGGGTGTACTGAATCAGATAATACAGAGAACGACGAAGAGTATAATTTTAGAGTAATGAGAGATATTTTTACTACGTCCGGATTTGACGATACTATCAAAATCGAATGTATAGGCTACCATCAATTTGGAGGGTTTGTTTATTGGGTAAATCATTCTCAGGTTTGTAATTCATTCTTTTTTAATGATATGCACGATTATAAAATTTTAATCCCTCTCAACGGCAGGATTCAATTATTGAATTAAAAGGCGATAATATGAAAGAAGGAAAACAAACAATACCGTATAAATCTAAAGTAGCCTACGAACTTGTTTTCTTAGAGGCTATAAAAGATTGTAGAAAACAAAGAGTTAACGATCCAGGTCGAGGTTTTATTAACGCCGTCCGGGCTTTAGAAATTGCTTTGTTTCCAAATGAAAAAGAAAAGATCGACTCTTATAAATTAGACTCTAAGATCTACAGCGACGAAGTTAAACAAATTAGGGACAATACATCTTTTGAAGTATCGCAGGATCTCAGAGAGTCAATTATTCTTAATGAGATTAAAAAACTATCTTGGCCGGAATATATCCATCATTTAAAAAAAGGCTTAGATGAAAAATGTTTACCAAATATAGATTTTGAAGATAACTACGATAAAACGTCCGTCCAAATCTTAGCTTATGAGGCACTCTTAGAAAAAATTATAGATGTTTTAAAAGAAGGCGACTGGCTTATCAAAGGCGCAGATCTACAGATCGGCGGCGGCGGTTACGGTCTAGACGATTAACCCGTTTGTCTCTGATTGATTAAGAGCGGCTTTAACTATTGCAATTGTTTTTTCTAGATCTGGATCTCTTTGTTTACGTTCTTTAAGTTGTTTACGATATGTTTCTAGGTTTTCAATTCCCATCTTTAGATATTTAGATCTTTTTTTTCTATAGATATGATATAGATCTGACGGTAACCACGAATTAAATGGATCGTTTTTCGGACTAGAGACTCGCATACGTCCAGAGGGTAACTCTTTTAATTTGTAGATCTTAGCAATACGTCTAAAGTCGTTAGATCTTTTTATTATGTGGATCCTATAGCCTTCGTATTCCTGTAAAAAACTAAGTACGCCCCCAATTGTAGGGCTTGTTAGATGTAAACCGGTAACAACTATCCCGACGGTGTCCATAATACTTTTTAACTCTTCGACTTCGCCCCGGTTTGAAAAATATTTATATTTGTTAAATCCGACTCCGGCGTCGTCGACCTGTATATCTGGCTCAGGTACGCCCGCCTCAATCATAAGTTTAATTGTCTCCTTTGGTGTATCGGCTCCTTTGAAACGATCGTATTTTTTTTGTAGTGTTTTAATCCGGTCTATAAACTCTTCTATAGTATAGACTGTGTTATGAAGGGCTTTTTTAAAACGTTCGTCTAGACTCATATCTGGATAGATTATTTTGTATTGGTCCATCATAGATAAAATAATATAGACGGTCTTACCGATCCTTTTGTCTCCGTATGTCATGGTTTGCACATGGCCGAAAGGAAATTCGTTTAAAACTATCTTTGAAAGCCCCATCATTTTAGGATATTTGGCCGTTTCTATTCTCATTTTGCTATTTTCTCCGCTTTATTCTCTAGTTTTTAATAGTAAACGGTCCCTCTTCGAGGCCGCCGGCTTTTGGTCAATTTTTTTTTGAGGTATAGTATGTATGCAGGTATATCGTTACGGGTTGTATTTAAAGTTTAAACGTTTATAAAAAATCCTTTGGGAATATTAAAATTTAAAAACAAGTATTTAATATATTCGGAAAGTTAGAAATTCAGAAAACTATTTTATAATGGTACTACATTCTGACTGTGGGAATGTTAGAATGTCCGACTTAAAATATATTCGTCAAGTAGGGAAAAAATATATTATCACAATCCCGAAAAAGATTAGAAAACCTTTAGGGATTGAAATCGGCGATCCATTAGAGATCAAATTATCAAAAGACAAACAACACATAGAACTTTTAAAAATAAAGGGAGCTGGCAATAATGGGGGAAACCTCGAATAATTTTTCAAATGATATTAACGATTACTATCTCGCTAGTAGTGGAGGACTAGCGGGAGGTAATAGTCAAGTATGCGAAAATATTTTAGAACTTTTAATACAAAAACACTTTGAAAGAAAAACTTTAAAATTTTCTTCTTTTTTTATATTATTGTCCATACTTGACAAATGGGGGGCTTTAAATAGGATATTAAATGCCAGATTCCCGTCCCAAAAGCCCCCCCATTCTTCCCAAATTCTTTTTTATTTACGCATTTTTATAGAAGTATTTAACATAGAAATTAACAGAGCCGGGGGGTTTTAATGGATCTTGAGACTAAAATCTACCGGCTTTTATGCGACGGTTTTAGTCAAAGAAAAATCGCGGTCATATCTGGAATAAGTCGCGCTCGGGTATGTCAAATTACAAAAGATTTATTAAAAAATAAATACATTTTTTGTGTGAATCCAAACGGCAACCCAAAACTATATAAACCAACTGACAAGCCCCTCCCGTTAAAATCGCCTTTGTTAAGTGTTAAACGTGGGGGACGTTCACCCAATTTAACAGGAGTATGTCGCGTTCACAGTCTAGCTTACTCTCTCCTGTTGGAACGTCCCCCCAGCGTTCCTTTTAATTGGTCTAAGGAGTGGCGCATTAACGGAACGATCTATTTTCAGATGTTTAGAACGTTTGATTTTGGACGCGTTACAATACGCTTAATTCAAGGCAAAAACGGACCGGCAAAAATTGTTTTTTGGTTGCCAGAAAAATATCTCGATCAAGCCGAATTAAAACGCTACGAAAAACTTTCAAAGAAATATGTTAACAAAGTTTGTCTTTGGTTTATGAAACGCTACGGTTGTATTGTGTCAGATCCGGAGCCATATCAAAAGCCGCATTTTGCCTTTCCAGAGGATCAAGAGATTATACATCTTTCAAATAAGTACGACGTAGAGGGGACTAGGTCCTGGGTTGATAATTCTCTAGGTGTCCCAGAGTGGGAAACCTCCGAGATTGAAGTAGCCCGGGCTAAGATCGAAGGCCCGGAGCGTCTTTTAAATCTTGAGCGCCAGGTCTCAGAGTTGTATACGGTCGTTGGTTCTATTAATGATAAAGTCGACTTGTTAGTAAACGCTCTTTTATGTGTCCCTCCAAAAGAGGACGAAAAAATCGAGGTTACTTAATTATGTGTAAATATTGTAAAGATCACCCTTTAGAGCCGGTTTGTAAGGATTGTATAGATAAAATGATTAAGGAGTTTTTTAAATGAAAAAAGTTTTTATTATTATCCCTAGGGATTCAAAACAAGAGGCTATTACTACAATTTTAGATCTTGCAGATAAGGGAATAGGATCTTATTGTTTTGAAGGATCCGTCGAAAGATTAGCCGACCATATAGGAGAAAATATCTCAAAATGAAATCTTATTATTATTGTCATAATTGCAGCCAAATATTCAAGTTAACAACTGTTGTTAAAAAACAATGTGATATTTTAAAAATGAATAGGCCGCTTTGTCGTTTTTGCGGATCTAAGTTAACGGATCCTTCGAGCGAATTTGCATATAAAAAAGCGCGTCTAGAGTCAGATATTAAACAGGATAAACTCAGATTATATTATAATGAAAAATGGTTTAAAAGGCCGCCAGAGTTTAAACGTTTACATCAAGAACGCCAGGATCTTAAACAAGCCTGTAAGGAGGTAAAAACAAATTGAAATTATCAAAAAGAATTATTAATATTTTATTTTTTTTAATTGTATTACTAGATGTAATTTTCGTTATCTGGGCTAGTAATTTTAATAATAATGTAGGTTGTACTTCTAATTTTAATTATTGGCCTAATATATTCGTAATAATAATTATTCTTTTACAAATCGGTATTCTCTATTTTTCAATTAATTGTTTTCCGGAGGATCCTAAAAAATGAAAATCGGAATATATGCGAGAGTATCAACTGATAAACAAACGATTAATAACCAATTAAACCAATTAAGAAATTATGTTAAACTTAGATCCTGGGATCTTGTCGACGAATATCTAGACGACGGTTTTACAGGGCGAAATACAAACAGGCCGGAACTTCAAAGGCTTATGAAAGATGTTAAACGAGGACGGATTAAAGCCGTCTTAGTTTGGAAACTCGACCGGATCGGGAGATCTACACAGGATAATTTACAGATCCTAAATTATTTTAGAAATCACAGTTGCGGCTTTGTCAGTTTTTCAGAGAATATTGATATAACAACGTCTACGGGGAAAATGGTTTATACTTTTTTAAGCGCTCTGGCTGAGGCTGAAAGCGACCGGATCTCAGAGCGAACGAAAGCCGCTTATCAATTTAAGAAGTCTAGAGCGGAAAACCTCGGGAAAAAAGTTAAATGGGGACGTAAGGAAAAAAAATTCACCGATAAAGAAGTATTTTTTATTGAAGAAATGATACGGTTAAAAATTAGTTGGCGCAAAATTGCAGAGACATTAAATAAAAGCAGAGAGACAGAAAACGAAAATTTACCTAAAGACAAACAATTACCAAACGTCAGTTATTCAACTATTCGACGAATGTTTCAAAATCGGGGGGGCGCTACATGAGGCTCTTTTTTTATCTGTTACTCAATTTGTTTGTAATTGGCGCCATTAAGAAACACACAGGGGGCGACTTTTGGATATAGTTATACATTTAGGTTTGCATAAAACAGGGACTACATTTTTCCAGAAAATAATATTTAATAAAATTGAAAATGTAAATTTGATAAGACGTTACGATTTAATAATCAAATTAAACAAAAATAAAGTCAATATTGTTTCTAACGAAAATTTATCTATAACGCCTTTTGATAATAAATTTCATAAAGGCTTAACTTCTGATTATAGATTTATTGTAATTGATAGGATAAAGCGACTTTTTCCAAATGCAAAAATTATTATCGGACTTAGAAAAAACCGGCTTGAGTGGGCCAGGAGTCTTTATTCTGAATATATTAAATCTTATGGTTGTTTGTCTTTTGACGATTTCATACAACGGTTTAATATTGAGTCTTATTATGATTTTGAAAGTTACGTCGATTATATTAAAAAAAATTTTGATAATGTTTTTGTTTATTATCTGAGCGATCTTAGAAATAATAATAAAAAAATTGTTAATGATGTTTGCTCTTTTATTGGTGTTGAAACACCGATTTATAATAATGAAATTGTTAATAAACGTCTTAATGAAACCTTATTACAAAAACGATATTTTTATAATTTAATATCTGGGTGTTTTAACAGATGTTTATCATTTTTATTTGGGATTAAAAAAAAGAAATTAGAAACAATTTACGGAGTAAAAAAATGAAGTGTAGCGTTTGCGGTAAAAGAATATTTATTTTTAATTCAGAGATCGGAATGAATTTTAAACCTGTTTGTCATAAATGCGAGGGAATAGAGGACTTAATAAAATGATTAAAGAAAAAATAGAGATTTTAATATCTATAATTATCGCTATCATTTTATTTATAGATCTTATTTTTGAGGGCTTGATTGATTTATAGGGGAAAGAAAATAAAAATAAGGTAAAAAC
>Ga0272441_10006845_pt1 | contig 18844 bp, 19 predicted proteins | sample SSMProp6N_FD_193582 | JGI IMG/M metagenome (GOLD analysis project Ga0272441, IMG submission 193582) | Marine sediment archaeal communities from Little Sippewissett salt marsh, Falmouth, MA, United States - SSM-Prop-6N | ecosystem: Environmental > Aquatic > Marine > Wetlands > Sediment ... | reverse complement strand
CGGCCTGATCTGCCGAATCGGATCACCCGCCTCGAGGACCGGTTCATCCTCTCGCGACTGGCGCGAACGATCGAGGAGGTCCGCGGGCACCTCGACGCCTACAACTTCAACCTCGCGGCGGAGAGGCTCTACGACTTCGCCTGGCACGACTTCTGCGACTGGTACCTCGAGATGTCGAAGCCGCGGCTGCTGAACTCGCCCGACGATGGCGTGAAGGGAGTCCTGTTCCGCGTCCTCTCAGACATCGTCAAGCTGCTGCACCCGGTCGTCCCGTTCATCACCGAGGAGATCTGGCAGGTGCTCGGGACGGTGCCGCAGTCGGTTTCGATCGCCGAGTATCCGACCGAGCAGCCGGACTGGAAGGATGATGATGCAGAGGCCGCGATCTCTGCTCTCCAAGAGGCCACAACAGCTGTGCGCGCGATTCGTGCTGATCTGAATGTTCCCAGCAAGGCTGAGGTGAAGGTCTTCGTGAGTACGACAGCTGAGTCACTGGTCGAATCTCTCCTGGCGGTAGGCGAGTCTCTGAAGACGCTCACTGGGGCAGCTGCGTGGCAGTTCGGAGCGGCACTCAAGGCTACAGCAGGCTCGGCGCGCCGCGTGCTTACGTTTGGCGAGCTGTTTGTTCCGCTGGCTGATCTCATCGACGTAGCTGCCGAGACGGACCGTCTAACCGCCGAGCTGGTCGACGTCGGGAAGGAACTCGCTCGCGCCACAGGAAAGCTGACAAACGAGCAGTTCCTCAACCAGGCGCCTGCCGACGTCGTCGAGAAGGAGCGGGCGAAGCAGCAGGAGTTCCAGCTGAAGAAGGAGCGCCTGGAGGCGAACCTCGCCTCCCTCGGAGGCTGAATGAACGTTGCGGAGGCGCGCGCACTCCTGGATCGGCTTCCTCGATACGAGGTGAAGCCGGGGCTGGAACGCGTGCGCCGACTCCTTGAAGCCCTCGGGCATCCTGAACGGAGCTTCCCCGCGATTCACGTCGCCGGAACGAACGGCAAGGGATCGGTCGTTTCGATGCTCGCGAGCGTGTTGAAGCAGGCCGGGCTACGCGTCGGCCGCTACACGTCGCCGCAGGTGATCGACTTCCGCGATCGGATCGTCGTCGATGGGGTGTGGATCCCGGAGGAGGCGCTCGCCGAAGGAGTCTCTCGGATGCAGCACGCGGTCGCGGAGGGCGAAACACCCTCGCAGTTCGAGGCGATCACTGCCTTGGCTTTCGGGCACTTCGCGTGCTGTGATCTGGATTTGGCTGTCGTCGAGGTTGGGCTCGGTGGGCGGTTTGATGCGACGAATGTCGTCCAGCCGATCCTGACAATCCTGACCAACATCGCCCTCGATCATCAGTGGCTCCTCGGCGAGACGATCGAGCAGATCGCGTGGGAGAAGGCGGGAATCGCGAAGGCGGGGATACCTCTGCTGCACGGGCGGCTCGAGGCTCCAGCACGGGATGTTGTGCTCGACGAGTGTGAGGCCGTCGGGGCCGAGCCGATGATCACCGATAGGACCGATGTCGAACGGGTGGGCATCGACTGGGACAGCGCGCGATACCGAGCGACACTCTCGGGGCGCGAGATCGAACTCGGTCTCCCACTTCTTGGTGGCTACCAGGAGGAGAACCTCCGGATCGTCCTGCGGGCGGTCGAGATCCTCCGCGGACAAGGGCTGCGCGTGATGGACGAGGCGGTCGTCGAAGGGCTACGTGATGTACGCTGGCCCGGACGATTCGAGGTGCTCCGGCGGAATCCGACAATCGTTCTCGAAGGGGCGCACAACGTGGACGGCGCGCGCAGGCTTGCGGCGGACATCGCGTCCCGCGTCCCGGAGCGTGTGCGACGTCACTTGCTCTTCGGTGTGCTCGAGGACAAGGATGCCGACGGGATGCTCGATGCGCTGGCTCCGGTCTTCGGTCGACTGGCTCTGTGCGAATCCTCGAGTCCGCGAGCACTTCCCGCCGCCCAGCTGCAGGAGCGGGCGGAGGCGCGCGGCCTCGAAACCACGTGGTATCATTCGGTGGATGAGGCCTTGGCGGAGGTTCTGCCTTCGCTCGACGAGGATGATGTTTTGGTGGTGGCCGGGTCACTGACCGTGGTGGCCGAAGCACGACAAGGGCTGATGGAGGGGCGGTGGAAACGCTAGTCGATCGGATTCTCTCAGCGGGGCTTCCGCAACATATTGCACTGATCATGGATGGGAACGGGCGGTGGGCCACTGCGCGCGGGCTTCCCCGGACAGCCGGGCACCAAGCCGGCGCACGCGCTGCGGAGCGACTGATCCGGTTTGCCGGAGATCGCCTCGGGATCCGCTTCATGACGCTCTACGCCTTCTCGACCGAAAACTGGACTCGGCCTGAGTCCGAGGTCGAGTACCTGATGGATCTCCTACAGCGGTTCGTCGATGAGAAGCTCGAGGAGTTCGTGGCGTCTGGCATTCGCCTGCATGTTGCCGGAGAAGTGAGCGGGCTTCCCTCGCGGGTCGAGAGGACGCTCGAGCGTGCGATTCGAGCGACCGAGAAGGGCGACCGACTCCACTTGACGATCGCGCTCAACTATGGATCGCGACAGGAGATCACGCGTGCTTGCCGCGAGATTGCACGTGAGGTGGCGGCGGGCACGCTTGCGCCGGATCAGATCGATCAGCGGACGATTGCTCGACACCTCTATCTCTCGGCGATTCCCGATCCCGATCTCGTCATCCGAACGAGTGGGGAGATGCGGCTCTCCAACTTCCTCATGTGGCAGATCGCCTACGCGGAGTTCCATTTCACGCCGACCTTGTGGCCGGATTTCACTCCGGCGGAGTTTGCGCAGATCATTGCGGAGTACCAGGGCCGCGATAGGCGGTACGGCGGACTCGAGGGGGACGCATGAATCTGATCAAGCGGTTGGCGAGCACGGTGGTCGGCGGGAGCATCGTGTTTGGGGTGCTCTACATCGGGAGCCGCTTCGAGATCCAGTGGATCGTCGGGTTCCTGCTTCTGCTCGTCGGATACCTTGCCGCAGTCGAATATCTGCGATTGATGGAGAAGCTCGAGATCCCGCTGGCCAAGCCGGAGTTTCTGATCTGGATCCCCGTTCTCACGCTCAGCTACATCCTGTTGGATGCCCGGTACGCCGAGGTTGCTCTGCTGTTGGCGATCGCGTACCAGGTGTTGCGCTATCTCGGAAATCTCCCACATCGGACCGGCCTCTTCCAAACGGCTGCCGGCGTGTTCGGGCTGGTGTACATCCCGTGGCTGCTCCACTATTTCTACCTGATTTACGTGGCCGGCCAAGGGCAGGCGCCGCATGTTGGCGTGGTCAATGCGCTTGTCGTGCTGCTCATGGTCTGGGGATACGACGGTGGAGCGTACCTCGTGGGGAAGGCCATCGGACGGCATCAAGCCTTCCCCAACGTCAGTCCCAGCAAGACGTGGGAGGGGATCGCAGGCGGCTTCGTCCTCGCAATCCTTGGCGGGATGGTTGGTGCCACCGTGTCTCCGGTTTGGCGCGAGTTCGTCTACTGGGATGGCTTCCCGCACCTTCTTCTGTCGGCCTTCTTGGTGGGGTGGGCGGTCCAGCTCGGGGACGTCTTCGCGTCGAAGCTGAAGCGTGCAGCGAACGTCAAGGATTCGGGCGTTTTCCTTCCCGGGCATGGCGGGGCGCTCGACCGGATCGATGGACTGCTGTTCGCGCTGCCTGTCTTCTACTTCTACTACCACTACATCTTGCGGTTCTTCTAGTCCTGGGAGATCTCTTGTGTAGAGCCATCCTGAGTTTCCGAGCACTGACGCGCGGTGCGGCTGAGCCCAAAGTGAAGGGCGGCCTCGCATGTTGCGCGGCCGCCCACTCCGGGTGGTGAAAAAGATGAGGGGGTTCTTTCTCGGGGGGACTATAGCACAATGTGCAGCGCTTGTCGGTAATGCACATTACGCAAATCCCGGAAAGCGTGAACCTCTCTTGCTCGCAGCGTCCCGTTCAACTCGATTCGATCGGCCGCGATGGTGACGCTGCCTATGTCCCGAGAAGATCCGCCAGCGACATCGACTCAAGCATCCCCTTGAATTGGGCGTCGAGTTTCCTCCACGCGCCCTTGGTCGGACAGATGACGGTGAGGTCGCAGTGAGCCCCGGGATGGAGACATCCCACCAGATCCAGCGATTCGCCGAGTGCCTCGAGGACCTGTCGCAGACTGATCTTGGCTGGACCGCGGGCGAGCAAGTAGCCGCCGGAGCGTCCCTGCCGCGACGTCACCAGCCCGGCTTGTCGCAACTCGTGGAGGATCTTCTCGACGAACGAGGCCGAGAGTGTGAACCGCTCAGCGATTGCCGATGCCGGGATCGGCGAGTCATCCGATGCTCCTGCAAGCTCGAGAATGGCAATCAATCCATAGCTTGACTTCTTCGTCAGATGCATTGCCTCTAGCTGCCGGACTTGTCGGCGAACGCCTCGTAGCGTTTCTCCAGGGCCTCGACGCTCTTGGCAATGTGCTCGTGGCGCTTGGCGAGTTCCTCCGGGATCGGCCGCCCATGGTCGGAGAGGTAGGTGTAGATCGCTTCGTTTAACGCGTCGGCCGCCAGTGCCGAGCAGTGCATCTTGATCGGCGGAAGGCCGCCGAGTTCGCTTGCGACGTCCTGATTCGTGAGGTGAATCGCTTGCTCGAGGGTCTTCCCCTTCGCGAGATCGGACACCATGGACGACGTTGCGATCGCCGCGGTGCAGCCGAACGTCTCCCACGAGATGTCGGCGATGATGTCTTCACCGGCGTCGTTCTGCTTGACCTTGATGTAGAGCCACATCACGTCGCCGCAGGCGATATTCCCGACCTTCCCGATGGCTGTGTAGTCTTCCAGCCTGCCCATGTTGTGGGGCTGCCTGAAGTGCTCGATGACTCGATCCGTGTACATGTTACTCACCTACCTTGAATGGGGACATTGCGCGAAGCTCCGCGACGACGCCGGGCAACACGTGCAGGAAGGTCTCAATCTCGTCGTCCGTCGTCTGACGGCCGGTGCTGATGCGAAGACTGCCGTGGGCCATTGCGAGGGGGACGCCGATTGCGAGCAGCACATGGCTCGCTTCGAGATCCGGAGAGGAGCAGGCCGACCCTGTCGAAGCGGCAATCCCGTGTTCGTCGAGCTTCATGATCAGGCTCTCGCCCTCGATCGCCTCGAAGCTGAAGTTGGCGATGTGTGGCAGGCTATCGCTTGGGTGGCCGTTCAACCGAGTGCCGGGGAGCTTGAGGATTGCCTCGATCAGCCGTTCTCGGAAGCGGAGCATTCGCGCCGTCGTCTCTGTTCGATCCGCGAACGCCAGTCTCGATGCCGCGCCAAGCCCGACGATGCCTGGGACATTCTCGGTGCCGCTCCGGCGGCCGGATTCGTGCCCTCCTCCGTGGAGGAGCGGTGCAAGTTTCACGCCCTTCCGGATATACAGGAATCCGACGCCCTTCGGTCCGTGGAGCTTGTGGGCCGAGACGGACAGCATATCGATGGCCTCCATCGGGATCTCGATCTTGCCGTAGGCCTGCACGGCGTCCGTGTGGAAGGGCACGTCGCGCTCGCGGCATAGCTCGCCGATCGCTCCGATGGGCTGGAGCGTCCCGATCTCGTTGTTGCCGGCCATGATCGACACGAGCAGCGTATCCGACCGCATCGCATCTCGAACTGCGTCCGGATCGACTTTGCCCGTCGAGTCGACGGGCACACGCGTGATCTCGAACCCGCGGGATTCGAGCCAATCCGCCGAATGGAGGACCGCGTGGTGCTCGAGGGTCGATGTGACGATGTGTCTACGATCTTCGGAAGCCAAGGCAGTTCCGAGGATCGCGAGGTTGTTGGACTCGGTTGCTCCGGACGTGAAGACGATCTCACGAGGGGCAACGCCCAGCAACTCGGCGATCGAGTTACGAGCCTCTTCCATCGCGTTTCGCGCCGCCCTGCCGAAGGCATGGAGGCTCGATGCGTTCCCGTATTCCGTGTGATAGAACGGCGCCATCGCGTCGAGCACCTCCGGTGCTACCGGCGTTGTCGCGCTGTTGTCGAGATAGACTCTTTCGCTCATGGTTGGCTCACCGCGCAAACCCTACCAAATCGGTCTGGTTTATGCAAACAAGAAACCGCTCGGCGAGGCCGAGCGGCTGATGCTATCCAGAGCCTCTAGATCTGCTCGAAGAGATCCTTCGACGCACCGCAGTCGGGGCACGTCCACCCTTCCGGGAGATCCTCAAAGGCCGTCTTGGCCTTGATTCCGGTCGACGGATCACCGACGGCCGGGTCGTAGATGTAGCCGCAAACCGTGCATTCCCATCTATCCATCCCGCACCTCCTGGTCCGAGTCTGATTCGTCCTCGTCTTCCTCCGGGGTAGGTTCCGGAGTGCTTTCGGTCAACATGTTGTCGGCTGCTTCCGCGTCTCCGCCTTCTTCCTCTTCGGAGTGGGTGGGCAGATCGTCCTCGCTGGCGTCAGCCTCCGGCATGCTCGAAGTCTCCGCTTCAACCTCGCGAGGTTCGTCTGCTTCGCGGACGGTCATAATCTCCGGCTCCATGGACGGAAGTTGTGGGGCGTCGTCCGCGGCGTCTCCAGCGGCCGCAGCTGGGGCATCGACGTCCGCGTTTTCCTGTTCCTCCTCGCCAGGTGCTGCCGCGACGTGGAATCGGAACTCCTCGACGGTGCGAAGTCCGAAGCTGTGGAGAAACTCCTTGGTCACATGGAGCAGAAGCGTCTTGCCGTGGTCTTCCGCGCGGATGAGCCCCCGCTCTCGGAGCTCCTGGACGTGCCCGTAGGCCTTGTTGCCGCGTACCCGGACGAGATCCGCTTGGGTCATCGGGTGGTTGTAGGCGATAACGGCCAGGGTCCGAAGGAGCGGCCTCGGGATGTCTTGCTGCGGCGCAAGATGGGCGACCTGCTCGACGAACTCGGCGCGAACACGCAACGTGGCCCGCCCGTCCTCGGTCCACAGCTCGATTCCGTGTGCCGATGGATCGAGCTCCGTTGTCAACTCATCAAGCAGCTGATCCACGTAGGCGAGTTGAACGCCGCCGAGAAGCTTCGCAAGTCCGCGGCGCGTCATCGGCTGAGGCGAGAGGAAGAGGGCGGCCTCGACCAGTGCGAGGTCCCGGCTTGCGGCTCCCATTTCGTCTGTGTACTGGTTCATGGGACTCGAATCTAGCCGGCGTTGCCTTCGAGCCGGATCGTGATGTCCCCGAGGAACTCCTTCTGCGTGCAGGAGATCTCGCCTTCGGCTGCCAGATGGAGGATCTCGAAGAAGCGCTCGACACGCTCGTTCTTGTCACCACGATCGAGCAGACGGAAGAAGCTCAGGACCCGTCGCCCGGAGAGCATCTTCTTGATTTTCTCGAAGAGCACCTGAAGGCGGCCTGCGAAGTCGACCCCGCCGATTTCGAACGTCTCGAACGGATCCACGTCATCGAACTCCGACACGTAGCTCTGCTCCAGCAAGCGCTCGGCTCTACGGCGACTGACCTTCATCGCGGCCTGCAGCGCGTGCTGGAGATCGAACAGTGTCACCTGACGTCGCGGGCGCCGCAGGATCGGGACCGAGTACTCATCGATCGCCGCCGGCGGCTCCTCCCATTCGAAGATCTCCTGATCGATGGCTTCTTCCAGCTCGGCGACAAGGCCGTCCCGATCGGTCTGGCCTGCGGCCAACAGAACATCGGACTTCATCCGCAGGAGGATCGAACAGGTGAGCACCATGCGTCCGGGAACCTCGAACTCCATTTCCTGCAACGCTCGCACGTAGTCACGATACCGACGCGCGAGCACAGCAAGATCGATGTTCCACGGATCCATGTCCGAGGTCAGGTGTTCGAGGACGCCTTCCCAGCTCTCCGACACCAATTCCTCGATGGGGATCTCAGCGATCCGCACCGTTTCCACTCGATAGCTCCTTAGTTCAGATCCAGCGCCAACACTTCGGAGACGCCGTTCTTGATTGTCACCCCGTAGGCTCGGTCCGCATGACGAACTGTTTCCTCGTTGTGCGAGACAACGATCACCTGGATGCGCTGGGCGTAGTCCCGCAGCATTCGCGAGAGACGCGTCGTATTCATCAGGTCAAGCGCTGCATCCACCTCGTCGAGAATGAAGAACGGCGACTTCTGGTACTCCTGCAGCGCGAAGATGAACGCCGTCGCCACGAGCGTTTGCTCTCCACCGGAGAGCGAGTCGATGATATGAGGCTCTTTGTCCGGAGGATGGGCCTTGATCACGAGCCCGGACGAGATGTCCCCTTCCCGATCGAGCTCGAGAGAAGATGCACCGCCTTCGAAGAGCTTCTGGAAGATGCGACGGAACGCAGTGTCGATGGCGCCCAGCGCCTCCATGAACCGCTCGCGTTTGCGATCCTCGATCTCGCCGATCAGCCGCTCGATCTCCTGCTTCTCCCGCTCGAGCGCGTCGACGCGTTCCTTGAAGACGTTGTACTCCTCCTCGTACGCCGCGTACTCGTCGATCGCACGCATATTGATCGGTTCGAGGCGCCTCATTCGTCGGCGATTCTGCTCGAGCTGACGCTCGAGCGTCTTCAGCGGTTCGTCGATGTAGTACTCCGGATCGCGCTCGGTCTCCTTACCGAGCGTATCAAGTTCGGCCTGGGCCTCCGCTTCCTGTCGCTCGTAGCGACTGAGCGCGCGGCGCAAGTTCTCCAGGCCCTGATAGGCCTCCCGCCGCTTCTCGCGTAGCCCGTGAAGCTCATCACTTCGCGTCGCCGCCTCGCCCTTGACGCGATGCTTGCTCTCTTCCTGCTCGTTGAGTTCCTTCTCTCGCGTCTCGAGCCGACTCTCCAGCTCGGCGATCTCGTCTTCCAGTGCCTCGATCTCCTTGTTGAGCTTCGAGATCTGCTGACGGCGCTGTGTCGCATCGAAACCTGTGTCCTTGGTCTCCTTCTTCGAGCCCGTCTTCGCCGAGGGGCGCCAGCCGCCGCTCATTGCGCCACCCTTGCTCTGAAGATCGCCGTCGAGGGTCACCGCACGTACGCCGTCGACGTTGCGGAGCGCCTCGAGGTTCTCCGCTACCACCGTGTCGGAGAGGACGTACTCGAATGCGCGACGGTACTTCTCGTCGAACTCGATCAGGTTGATCGCATAGTCGATCACGCCGTCCAGTTTCAATGCCTCGGCCGAAGCGAGGCTCTTGCGCATCGTGACAAGGCGGCGCATCGGCAGGATTCGCGCCCGGCCGAGCCGTTTCGCCTTGAGGTAGTTGATGCACTCGATCGCCGTCTCGCGCGTATCGACAACGAGATCGTTCATGTTGCCACCGGCCGCCGTCTCGAATGCGACCTCGAAGCCCGTCTTCGGCGTGCCGAGAGAGGCAATCGTCCCGTAGACGCCTCCACGCTTGTGCTCGAGCAGCGCCTGGACGGCCGGATTCTCCCGACGGCCCGGCGTCGCGGCGGTCGAACGAGCTGCCTCGGCGGCCTTCATCCGCGTGATCTCCTCGATCATCTCTTGGAGATTCGCGATCTGCTGGCGCTTGAGGTTCACCTCGCTTCGCTTGTGGAGGATGTCGGAGCGCATCCGCTCGACGTCCTTGATCAGCGTGATCTGGCCGTCTCCGGTCAGATCGTCCTGCATCCCCTCGAGTTCCCACTCCTTGTTCTCGATTTCCTGATCGAGGCGTGTGACTTCTTTCTCGAACTCGGCAATGCGCGAATCCATCCCCTCGCGTTCGCGCTGGGCCTGCTCGAGCTTCTCGGCGATCGTCTCCCGCTGCTTGTGCAGGATCGAGTGTTGCAGGCGCTCTTGCGCCTCGGTCAGGCTCTGGTATTCGAGAGCGGCGTCGCGGTCCCGCTGGAGTCCCATCAAGCGCCGACGTCGCTCGGCGAGAATGACGCGGTGGGTATTCAGCTTCGACTTGACATCCTTGAGCTCGTTGATCGCCTTCGTGCGCTTGTCGTCGTAGGCGGCGATCCCGCTGACTTCGTCGATGATCTCTCGCCTTCGGACGGGGCTTCGCCGGACGATCTCGGTGATCCGTCCTTGGGCGATCAGCTGCTGCCCGTCGGGATCGATCTTCGCCGCTTCGAGCATCTCGTCGACCTGGCTTCGGGGACAGCTCTTCCCCATGAACGTGTAGGTCGAAGACTTGCGTGTGATCCGACGGCCGAGCGTGACCTCAGGCACGGGCCGGCCGTTCTCGAGGAATCGGTTGAATGCGCCGTCCTCGTTGTTGAGGAAGAGGAGCACCTCCGCTGAATCGGACGCACTGTATCGATCGCCGCCGTTGAAGATCAGGTGTTCGAGTCGATCGGCGCGAAGCTGCGACGAGCGTCGCCCCATCACGAAGCTGACCGCATCGAACAGGTTGGACTTGCCGGAGCCGTTCTCGCCGACGACGGCCGTCATCCCGTCGAAGAACGGGATCGTCAGTCGCTTGCGGAACGACTTGAAGCCCTCAAGTTCCAGCTTCGTGATTCGCGTCATCGGATCGTCTCGATCGTTTCCTTTACGTATTGGGGGAACAGGCTGAGCTGCACCATCAGGCGCCGCGCGGCCTGTGTCGGCGTGTAGTCGGTGAGGAGTTGTTCGATCTTGAAGCGGTTGTAGTCGTTCGGCTCGGCGTGGCCGGATTCCCACCGCATGATCGATGGGATCGAGACGCCAAGGCGCTTGGCGATCGTCCGTTTGCTCCACCCGTTCTCCAACCGGAAACCCCGCAGGCGTTTCCCTAGTTCATCCACGCCGAACCCCCTCGGCCAGGTTACCAGTGTTACTTCTATTACACCCTGCAGCAAAAAGCAAGAGAGGGGCATGGGTTGCCCCTCTCCTAAGAATACCCCCCTCACCTCGTCTTCACTAGTTGTTCCCGAGGAAACCCCAGATCAGAGCGCCGACGCCGGCAAGCAGCGCGACGATCGAGATGAAGTACAACGTATCGAGCTGGCTCTGGATGTCCGAGCCTTCTTCAAGAGCCGCGACGCGCGCGTTGAGCCCCATCAGCGACTCCTCGAGGCCGCGTGAAGCCGCCAGCGTTCGTTCGTCGAGCGTATCCGACAGGGAAGCAAACGCGTGGTCGAATCCTTCGAGCTTCGCACGGTTGTTGTCGACGCGAATCGCGAGGGCCGCCATCGAACGTTCGAGTTCGATGACCTTGTTCTTGAACGTGCCGACATCCTCATCCTCCAGCGCCTGGACGCGTACGAGGACGTTGTCGAACTGTGACTGAAGCAACGTGAAGTCGGCCGTCAGGGCCTCGCGCAATGCATCGAGGTCCGCCAAGAGATCGGCGCGCGCGGATGCGACCTCGCCGTAGATGGCTTCCTGGAACGCTCCGAACTCCGCCAGATGGGCGGCAAACTCCTCCAGGTGTGCTGCGTAGTGCGCGGCCAGGACGTCGAACTCCTCGCGCAGGGCGCCGAGATCGGCGACGTTGACGTCGAGGCGAGCCTTGAGTTCATCGGCGAACGCCGCCAGCTCCGAGAGCCCGGCCTCGAGCGCGACGACGCGAACCATCAGTTCTTGCTGGGTTGCAGCAAGTGCATTGACGTCATCGCGAAGACCGATGATCTTCCCCTCGGCATCCTTGATCTGGATCGACACGGCCTCAACGATGTCTCGATAGTCCTCGAGCTTCGCATCGAACGCGTCGATGTCCGCCATGTTCCCCTTGACCTCGGTGATGAGCTCCGCCATGAAGACCGTCAGGCCTCCATAGGCCGCCTCCATGGCGGCGAGCTCCTGCTCCAGCAACTCCGGGACCGCCGGGGCGCCTTCTTCCTGGGCAAAACCGATGAACAGGAAAGCAAGGAGCGACAAGGCGGTCAGTACTGCGACAGAAAGCGCTCTCTTCATCGTCCTCCTCCTTTTGGTTGGTTCCGATATCGCTCAGAGCGTAGTCGGCGCGAGCAAACACAGAGAGGACCGGTGCCGCATGCTGTTCGACCCTTTGTCGGAAGGTGGGTGGACACGCGTCACCCGGCCCACTTGGCACAGCTGCTTTGCGCGGACCGGAAGCTCGCGAGTTCCGCCGACGTGATCGCGAACAGGACGCGTGGCGTCATCGATGCGGGTGCCCGAGAAGCGGCAACGGAACAGGTTTCCGTGAGACTTCTCCGCTGTTGCGACACCCAACCGGCCATGCTACAATGCACGCGCTCGCCAAGTGGGGAAAAGCCCCATGCTGTGGGCATTGTCGGGGCTGGTTCCCGCGTCGAGGAACTGGCTCACTCAAGGAAGGGGTGCGTGTAGACGATGAGTATGCTGCTGCTGGTAATCCCAGGTGTGATCTCTATTCTGGCGCTACTGAGTGCGTTCTTGTTCAATCGCTCGGTGGTGTCCAAGGCACAGGGCAACGATCGAATGAAGGAGCTCCAGGGCTACATCCGTTCTGGAGCGTTCACGTTCATGATCTCCGAGGCGAAGGTGATGCTCATCACGATGGCCGTGATCGGCGTCATCCTGTGGATCCTGTTCTATTGGCAGGTCGCGATTGCCTTCTGGATTGGCGCGCTGCTGTCGCTTGCAGCCGGCTTCATCGGAATGAACGCAGCAACGCATGCCAACGCTCGAACCGCCAACGCGGCGCAGAAGTCGTTCAAGGATGCGCTGAACGTCGCCTTCTCCGGCGGAAGCGTCATGGGGCTCTCGGTGGCTGGCTTGGCGCTGTTCGGCCTGGTGGCCGTCATCCTCTTGTTCCGGAAGTGGTTCGTGCCGGGTTCGGAGCTCCTGGCGATCACGACCGACAATCTCCTCGGCGTGACGGTAATCCGCGCTGCGCTGATCGTCAGTGCGTACTCCATGGGGGCCTCGCTCGTCGCGCTGTTCGACCGCGTCGGGGGCGGAATCTACACCAAGGCGGCCGACATGGCGGCCGACATGGTCGGCAAGGTCGAGATGGGAATCCCGGAAGATGACCCGAGGAACCCGGCGACGATCGCCGACAATGTCGGCGACAACGTCGGCGATGTCGGCGGGCTAGGAGCCGATCTCCTCGAGTCGTTCGTCGGCGCGATCATCTCCGTGATGGTCATGGTGATGTACATCTTTGTCGGCCGCGGCAATCTGCCGGGCCTGATCGAGAAGCTTGGACTTGCGGCGGGGCTCACCGAGGCCAACTACTGGTGGGTGCTCGCTGTGCCGCTGCTGGTGGTTGGCGGCGGGATCGTTGCCAGCCTGCTGGCGATCCTGTTCATTCGATTCAGCCGGCGGCAGGAAGGGATGCAGGCCGTCCTGATGAACGGCACGCGGCTCGCCGCCCTCCTCACCGCGGGCACGACGTTCCTTGTCGTCGGAATCTCTCCGCTGTCCTACAGCGTGGCCGTCCAGGTGATCCTCGGACTGCTCGCCGGCATCGGCATCGGCTTCGCGTCCGAGTACTTCACCTCGTCGAGTTTTAAGCCGACCAAGGAACTGGCGAAGATGAACCAGTCGGGGCCGGCGGTCGGTGTCACCGAAGGAATGGCGCTTGGCATGGCGTCGACCTTCTTGCCGGTGATCATCATTGCCGCAGCGTCGATCATCTCCTACCAGCTCGGTGGACTGCTCGGTGTCGCGTTCACGGCGATGGGGATGCTCTCGTTTGTCGCGATGACCGTCGCGGTTGATACGTACGGCCCGATTGCCGACAACGCCGGCGGAATCGCATCGATGGCCGAACTCGACCCGGGCGTGCGAGAACGCACGGACAAGCTCGATTCGATCGGGAACACAACGGCCGCGATTGGCAAGGGGTTCGCGATCGGCTCGGCGGCGTTTGCCGCGCTTGGCTTGATCGCAGCCTACATGTGGTCCGCCGCCGGGTCTGCGGCCGAAGTCGTTCTTCCGCAGCTTCCGATCGTCGGATCGATCGTCACTCCGAGCGGCAGCGTGATCGAGATGGGCGCCTTCGTGATTGCCGGTCTCATGCTTGGGGCGATGGTGCCGTACGTTTTCTCGGCACTGCTGATCCGTGGCGTCAGCCGCACGGCGGACATCCTCGTACAAGAGGTCCGCAAGCAGTTCAAGGAGAAGCCGGGGATCATGAGTGGTGAAGAGACGCCGGATTACAACCGGTGCATCACGATTACGGCGCATGGCGGGCTGAACAAGATGTTCCTTCCGGCGATGATTGCCGTCGTGACGCCGATCGTCTTCGGCCTGATCTTCGGCCGATTCGCGCTCGGCGGCTTCCTGATCGGATCCCTTCTCTCGTCGATCCAGCTGGCGATCTACTGCGCCAACTCGGGTGGCGCGATGGACAACGCGAAGAAGTACATCGAGGAGGGGCATTTCGGAGGCAAGAACTCGGAGGCCCATGCGGCTGCGGTTACCGGGGATACAGTCGGTGACCCGCTGAAAGACACCGTAGGCCCGTCGCTCGACATCCTGATCAAGCTGATGTCGGTCATCGCGCTGGTATTCGCGTCGTTGTTCCCGCTCTACCCCATCTTCCTCTAGGGGGACGGGAACCGGAAGAGTCGATGGACGGGCTCCGGCAGGCGAAGCGCCGGAGCCCGTTTGTACTGGAAAGGAGGAGAGTATGCGGAATCCGTTCATCGACGGCGAGAGGCTCTATCTACGCCCTCTGGACGCAGAGGCGGATCTCGATCGGTGCCTCGGCTGGATCAACGATCCAGAGCTTCAGGCGCGGATCGGACGTCGGCATCCGATGAGCCGAACGCAAGAGCAGGAGTGGCTCGCCAAGCAGTACAAGCGCGAGGATCAGATGAACCTGGCGATCGTGCTCAAGCATGGCGACCGTCACGTCGGCAACTGTGGCTTCAATTCGATTGACTTCATCAACCGCAGCGCCGAATTCGGCATTCTCCTCGCCGAGCGTGATGCATGGGGAAAGGGCTTCGGGCCGGAGGCAGCTCGGCTGATCCTGAAGTACGGCTTCGAGGAGTTCGGGCTGCATCGGATCTGGCTGTGGGCGTTCTCGTTCAACAACCATGCCATCCGCGCCTACGAGAAGGCGGGGTTCACGCACGAAGGCGTTCTTCGGGATGCGTACTTCCGAAACGGCGAATTCCACGACCACGTGGTGATGTCCGTGATCGAGTCGGAATGGCGCGAGCGGGCCTCCGAATGAACTTCAGCTTCTGGAGCGACGAAGATCGGCTGTTCGTGCCCCGCATGCTCGGCTGGTCGATCAACTTCAAGTACATCGCGAAGAGGCTTGGGTGGATCAAGGCCTCGCCCGTCGGTGCAGCGCCGCCCGCATCCGAGGAGATTCAGGCACCTTCCGAGAGCCGAGAGGAGCGCCTCCGCCAAGCGATCGAACGGTCGCGCTCCGAGAAACTCTAGTCGCAGGCACGTCCCCGCCGGAGCAAGTCCCTTGCGCTCCTGTCGGCAACTGTTATACTTGTTCTATAACAGGAAGATGGAGGCGCGCATGCTGATCTCGCTGAACGAGAACGACCCGACGCCCATCTATGTTCAGATCGTTCGCCAGATCAAGGAGCAGATCCTTGTCGGCGAACTTCGTGCTGACGATGAGCTGCCGTCGGTCCGCGAACTTGGCGATTCGCTTGGCATCAGCCTGCACACCGCGCGGAGCGCCTACCAGGCCTTGAGTGACGAGGGGATGGTTCGCGTTCGACTCGGAAGAAAGGCGCGGATCGCGCCGCCGCGGGCGGCTCGAGAGATGATTGCTCCCGACGATGTGGCGCGCGTCCTGGGCGATCGCGTGCGGGACGTCGTGGTTGATGCGCGGCTGCTCGGTCTCGACGGATCGGCGATCCACGGGATGGTCGATCGGGAACTCGACTTGCTTGCCGCTCGGCGGCGCGACACCGACCGCCCGGGCAGCGGAGGGGAAGACTGAGGTGGGATGGATGACGAAACGATGGATGCACCCGTGGTGGCTTCACGGGCCGGCCTCGGCCCTGCTCGCTGGGTTCATCGCCTATGCGCTGAGCCGTGTCGGGTCCTGGCCGAGTCGGGTGCCGCTGCGCTTCGGACGCGGCGGCGGCGTAGGCTGGGGCTCTCCGTGGATCGCATTCGCGTTGGTTGTCGGGCTCGGCGTTCTGTTCCTCACGCTGTCGGCGGTGCTTGACGAGCTCTGGGCACGGCAGGAGCGGCGGAAGCGGTTCAATCCCATCACGCTGCTCGACGAGCTGGTGATCGGATTGCTGGTCGGCGCCCAGGCGCCGCTGTTTGGCGCGGGGAACGTCGCGGAGCACACGCTCGCGTTCCCTTGGGAGACAGCGCTTCTCTGCGCGGGCTGTGCCTGCATCGCGGCAGGGCTTCTCGAGTGGAGGCGACCGGTTGCCGTCTCCCAACGCCGCGACGAGGAGCGGGAGCCGGAGACCTTCGATCGCGAGCTGGCCGCACGTCTGTCGCGCGGTGAGCGGGTTGTCTACTGGGACGCGCAGAACCCGCGGTACGTGACGGTCCTATCACTGGGAATCCCGATTGCGTTGTGGGTTGGCGCCGGACTCACATTCGGGTCGGAACCGTGGGCCGGCGGGATTCTTGCCGCGGTCGGGCTGATCCTGCTGCAGTTCTATGGCGGGCAGCGCGTGCGTGTGACGAAGGATGACGTCACGATCCGCTACGGGCTTGCGGGATTCCGCGTATTCCACTGTCGAGTGAACGAGATCTCGTCGGTCCGAATCCGGCACTTCGCAGCCCTTCAAGAGTTCGGTGGATACGGCATCCGATTCGCCGGATCGACGATCGGCTACTTCCTCGCCGGGTCGCGGGGTGTAGAGATCGATCGCGCGGGGAAGCGGACGGTGCTGATCGGTTCGGATCATCCGAAGCGGCTTGCGGCCGTGCTTGGTGCGGTCTGCGGGATCGACGCTGCGGAGATGACCGAAGAAGGGGGGCACGGATGATCAGAGCCCGTGGATTGACGCGGCGATTCGGGAAGCTGGTTGCCGTCGACGGTCTTGACCTCGAAGTCAGTCAGGGAGAGGTATTCGGGTTTCTCGGGCCGAACGGCGCGGGGAAGACGACGACGGTGCGGATGCTGGCGGCGCTGATCGCGCCAACGTCCGGCGGAGCAACGGTCGCTGGTTGCACTGTCGGTCGGGAGAACGGGCGACTGCGCACGCAGGTTGGCGTGTTGACCGAGACGCCGGGGCTCTACAAGCGGCTGTCGGCCTACGACAATCTCGCCTTCTTTGCGCGGTTGCAGGGAGTCACGGACGTGGGCGGCGCCGTGGAGCGCTACCTGAAGCTGTTCGAGCTGTGGGATCGGCGAAACGATCTCGCCGGGACCTTCTCCAAAGGAATGCGGCAGAAGCTCGCCGTGGCGCGGGCGCTCGTTCACGAGCCGCGGGTGCTCTTCCTCGATGAGCCGACGGCCGGGCTCGATCCGGAGGCGGCCAAGACGGTGCGGGATCTGATCGAGTCGCTTCGTTCGAGCGAGCGGACGATCTTCCTCTGTACGCACAACCTCGACGAGGCCGATCGCCTCTGCGACCGCGTAGCGCTGTTCAAATCGCGTGTGATCAAGGTCGGCGAGCCGTCCGCCCTTCGCGACGAGATGTACGGACGGCGGACGGTCGTTCATCTCGCCAACTATCGCGAGGGCATGGAGGATCGAATCAACTTGCCGTTCGTCCGAGGGATCGAAGTGGTGGACGAGAAGCTCCTCGTGTCTCTCGACGATCCCGATACGGAGAATCCGGAGCTCGTGAAGCACCTTGTTGGGATCGGGGCGGAAGTCCAGTACGTGAATGAACTGCGCGTCTCGCTCGAGGACATGTACCTTGACCTCATGGAGGGAAACGATGACTCGGCTTAGGGTGCTGCTGCTGAAGGAATGGCGGGAGTCGATGCGCAACAAGATGGTCCTGTTCGGTGTGATCTTCCTCCCGCTTGTGATGGTGGGAATGTCGATCTTCATGCTTACCACAGGCGAAGCGCAGGAGGATCCGACAGCGCAAGTGGTGCTGTTCAACACGAGCTTGCTCTACTTCATGGTCCTCCCCGCGGTGATCCCGTTGGCAATCGCCGTCTACTCGATCGTCGGAGAGAAGGAGCAGACGACTCTCGAGCCGCTGCTCGCGACGCCGATCACGGATTTCGAGCTGTTCCTCGGCAAGGCGCTGGCAAGCGTGATTCCGGCTGTGTTGGTCAACTGGATTGCCTTCGGTGTCTTCCTCGCGGCGACGCGGGTGCTCACCGGTGGCTTTCTGGTCCAGACGATTACCGGGCCGTGGCTGGCGTCGATCTTCGGTCTGTCCCCGCTTCTTGCGATGTTCTCGGTCGGCGTGACGATGATCGTGTCGTCGCGGGCATCCGACGCGCGGGCGGCGTACCAGTTCTCGAGCCTGGCGATCCTCCCCGGACTCATTCCATTGATCATCTACAGCAGCATCAAGACGCTCGTCGATCTTCGCTTGGTCGTACTCGAGGGAGGGGTGTTGATCGTCGCCGGCGCGATCGTCCTCTGGATCGCGATCCGGCTCTTCAAGCGTGAGCAGATTCTCACGCGCTGGAAGTAAGCGGAACGAGCGCGGCGGCGATGCCATCGCGGTATACTGCGGCCGAATGGAGAGAGGGGGATGACGATGAACACGAGACTACTCATCGGGCTAGGCATTGCGCTTGGGCTTCTTGCCTTGTTGTTGATCGCGCCGCTGTCTGAAACGCCTTCGCTGCCGGAGCCGGAGGGCGAGCTTGTCGACGCGGGGCACTTCGTTCTCGAACAGAATGGAACCCGGATCTTGGACGAGCTCTACAGTCTCTTCTTCCATCCGGTGGACGGTTACATGCTCCTTTCTCAGGGGACGTTGACCGTTGCGGAGCAGACGATCGCTCTTTCCCAGCAGACGCAGGTTGACCGAGATTTCATGCCGATCTTCTACCACTTGGGAGCGGACACGCCCTCCGGGACGCAGATCATCTCGGCGCAGATGGGGCTCACGGGACTCGACATGGAGGTCCGCGTCGGGGCGGCCAGGCAGACGGCGCA
>Ga0272441_10006844_pt1 | contig 18845 bp, 12 predicted proteins | sample SSMProp6N_FD_193582 | JGI IMG/M metagenome (GOLD analysis project Ga0272441, IMG submission 193582) | Marine sediment archaeal communities from Little Sippewissett salt marsh, Falmouth, MA, United States - SSM-Prop-6N | ecosystem: Environmental > Aquatic > Marine > Wetlands > Sediment ... | reverse complement strand
TAGACAGTGCCCGACGAGGGCACGGGTGATGCTGATCCTTGCGACGGCCGCGGCGTCGCGGCGGCCGAGGGGGCCGGTCTGGGGCAGCTCGAGGTCCATCCTGGCCTCCGGCTCCATGCGGCGCACGGCCTCGCTGAAAGACAGACGGGCCGCATCTGCGACGGCTTCACGGGCTTCCCAGAGAGTCGACGGTGTCGGGCCCAGGTGTCCGTGGGGCCGGCCGGTCTCGTTGGCCTGCATCCGGGCGGCCTCCACGTCGTCGCAGGTCCACTCGCCCGGGCGACCGTGGGCGGCGGCGATGTGGTGGGCCCTGGTCTTGACGGACCCGATCCCGGCCTCACATGAGCCATTGTAGCGCGGCGTATGCGGCGGTGACAAGAGCAGAAGCACGCCACAGTAGGCCAGCAGACACCCCGAAGCGAGGTCCCTCACCGCCAGGATGTACGGGTGAATCCCGTCGACGGGGGGCGGCGGGGTGATGTTCGCTCGACGCCGGCGAGCGCATGGACTATCATCTTGCCGAGACCGGCGAGGCGGCGGCGCCGCCGGGCGCCGCCGGGCGGCGCGGGCGGCAGTCATTACTGCGGGAGAGACTGACATGGCCAGGAAGAAGACAGCGAAGAAGACAGCGAAGAAGACGTCGGCACGGAAGCCCAAGAAGAAGGCCGCGAAGGCCCCGTCGAGACGGCGCAAGGAGGTCGTGCGCATCGGCTTCGTCGGCGTTGGCGACCAGGGCAGCTACCACCTTGACGTCGCGCTCGGCATGAAGGGCGTGGAGGTCCCGGCGCTATGCGACGTCAACGACGCGTTTCTTTACCGCGCCAAGCGCTGGGTCGAGGGGTCGGGGCGCCCGGAGCCGCGTCTCTACACCGACTACAAGGCGCTCTGCGGCGAGGAGGACCTCGACCTCGTGGTGTGCGCCACCTCGTGGAAGTACCACACGCCGGTGCTGCTGGAGGCGATGCGCAACGGCAAGAACGCCGTGAGCGAGGTCCCCATAGTGCAGACCGTCGAGGAGGGGTGGGCTCTCGTCGAGACCTTCGAGAAGACGAAGAAGTGGGGGACGATGGGCTTCAAGCCCGTCCACTCGGCCCTGTCGAACATGATCCGCCTCGGCATCTTCGGCGACATCGTCCACTGCGAGGCGGGCTACGTCCACGACCTGCGCCTCGTCAAGTTCGACCCCGAGCGCGAGCCCTGGCGGCTGCAGCACTCGGTGGACCAGAACGGCTGCCTCTATCCGGACCATCCGACGTGCCGGATAATGCCCCTGATGAACGTGAACCACGGCGACCGCTTCGACTATCTGGTATCGATGAGCTCGAAGGCGGTCATGCTGAACGAGTACGCGCGCCAGATGTTCGGCCCCGGCCACCCGTACGCCACCAAGAAGATGAAGCAGGGCGACTACAACTGCACGCTGCTCCGCACCGTCAACGGCGGCATGTATACGCTTAACTTCGATACCAACACGCCGCACCCGCGCGGCTTCTTCCGGATGCAGGGGACGAAGGGCGTCATCTTCAGCCCCAGCGGCATGGAGTCGCAGATATACATCGACGGCGTCAGCCCCGAGTCGCACAGGTGGGAGCCCTCGGCGCCCTACCTCAAGAAGTACGAGCACCCCGTCATCAAGGGCTACAAGCCGCCGCGCAGGAAGACGATCCGCGGCCACGCCGGCGGCGGCCGCAAGACGCCGCTCTACTGGCACAGGCTGGTGGAGGCGCTCCGCGCGGGCCGGGTGTCGGACTTCGACGTCTACGACTCGGTCACCTCGAGCGTCATCACCCCGCTGACCGAGAAGTCGGTCGCCGGGGGCACCAAGCCCGTCAAGTTCCCCGACTTCACGCGCGGGAAGTGGAAGAAAAGACGGCCGCTGATCGAATCGGTGAGCTGAAGGGGCGGACGATGCCCGAGAATGCCGGGCGGATCCTCGTCGTCACCGATTCGCCGGACTACTACTCGACGCGCGACATGGGGAAGCTCTACCCGGGCCGCGTCGACGAGCACGACCTCACTGAGACCCCAGTCACGGCCGAGGTACTCGCGCCGTATGAGTATGTCTGGACCCTCACGCGCCGGGCAGAGAACCGCGACCTGATGGACTACGCCGCCGTCCGCGAGCACGCTCGCTCGACCGGGGCTCGCGTCGTCAGCCACCTCTACGAGTACGCGCACGGCTCGGGCCTCGAGTTCCGGTTCCGGGACGCCGGCTCGAAGCGCCCGAAGATAGAGGTGGTGGCCGAGTCGGACCCGGTGACGCGCGGCTTCTCGGCCGGCGACAAGATCTACTGGTACCGGAACAGCTCGGATATCGACGACCCGTCGGTGGCGCACTACGCCTACCGCGAGGTGGTCTGCGACGACGATCCGGGCTCGGGGCGGAGAGTGCTCGCGCGCTCGTGCGAGACCGGCGGCGCCGTCTGGGTCGAAGAGCGCTTCGACTCGGGCGGCGTGATACTCGCATGCGACCTCTACAGCCCCATCGACCTCGCGCTCACGCAGGGCGACCCGTGGATACTCCACCGCGGGACGTTCTCGAAGTACATCCCCGCCGGCAATCTCTTCGGGGAAACGGTCTGCTACGGGCGCTACCAGGATCGCAAGCTCACGGTCGAGGAGCTGATCGAACGCATACGCTCGTACGCCGAGAGGCCCGGCGTCGAGGTCCGCGACGAGGGGGCGTCGTCGGAGGGCACGCCGGTGCTGAGCGTGCGCTTCGGCAATCCCGAGGGGGCGCGTTTTCTGCTCATGTCAGTGAAGCACGGCATGGAGTGGGAGAACGTCTACGCATCGCTCGTGACGCTCGACAGGCTGCTTGAGGGTGACGTCATCGATCTCGAGCGCTTCTCGGTCGTGGCGGTCCCGCTGCTCAACCCGTACGGCTACCGCGAGGGGGTCCGCCACAACGCGAGCGGCGTCGACCTCAACCGCCAGCTCCGCGACGACTGGGAGACCTTCCGCGGCTGGACGGACGAGGTCCTCGAGCCCTGGACCTTCGACTTCAAAGGTCACGAGCCCGCGGCCGAGGCCGAGGCCGTCATCGAGCAGCGCCTCCGCCAGGAGCCGGGGCTGCTCTGCGTCATCGACGCGCACGCCATGGCCGGGCCGCCGGTGCTCATGGGCTCGGGGCCGGACGCGGACGTGGTCGTCGCGCTCGCGGCGGAGATCGTCGAGGACCTTAAGGACAGGTACCTCGTCCGCTACCTCGACGACGCGGCGCCGAGGCAGCTCACGATCGAGTCCTACCCCGGCATGCCCGGCGAGGGCGGCACATGGAAGCGCTCGGTCACCGAGACGCCGCACTATCACATCGTCTACGAGAACACGGGCCAGCTGCCGGACGTCCACGCGACGGTGATGCAGACCGACCTGGGCGCGGGGACAAACCTGACGGCGATGCGGCGTATCGCCGAGTCGGTAAAGGGCTGAAGGACACGCAGCACCGGGCTGTCAGCATGGAGGAAGCATGGCCGTCAAGAGAGAGCTCCGCCACCTGAACATGCACTACAAGCCGAGGCACTTCACCTCGGTAGGGGAGTGGGAGCTTTACGCGAAGTGGCTCCGCCGGCACGCGCGGGTGTCGCTGGGCCTGCTGCCCGCTCCTCCGCGCCCTTCGCTGAAACCACAGGTATTCGGCCGCTGGGAGGGCGAGGGCTTCACGTGCGAGAAGGTGTATCTCGAGACGCTGCCGGGCTTCTACTCGACGGGCAACCTGTTCCGGCCGGCGGGTGCGAGCAGGAAGCGCGGGCGTCAGCCCGCCATCCTCTGCCCGCACGGGCACTGGGCCGACGGGCGCCTGCACGACCGGGACCCGCTGGGGAGCATCATCGCCCGCTGCATGCAGCTCGCGCGGATGGGGGCCACGGTATTCAGCTGGGACATGGTGGGGCTCACCGACTCCTGCCAGGTGCCGCACAGGATTTTCGCGGTGGACGAGCACTGGGGCATGTCGCTGATGGGGCTGCAGGCGTGGCACTCGACGTGCGCGCTCGACTGGCTCCTCTCGATGAAGGGGGTCGATCCGAAGCGCATCGGGATTACAGGATGCTCCGGCGGCGGAACCCAGACCTTCACGATGATGGCCGCCGAGGAGCGCCTCGCCGCCGCGGCGCCGATCTGCATGATCTCGTACTCGATGCAGGGGGGGTGCCTGTGCGAGAACGCGCCGCTCATGCGCGTTGACGCCACGAGCGTCGACCTCGCGCGCGTCTTTGCCCCCAAGCCCGCCTTCATGGGAAGCTGCACAGGCGACTGGACGAAGAACACGCCGCGGGAGGAGTTCCCGGCCGTCCGCGATATCTACCGCCTCTACGGAAAGACGGGCGATCTCTATAACGTCCACGTGAAGGAGCAGCACAACTACAACCTGGAGCTGCGCGAGGCCGTCTACGGCTTCTTCAACAGGTACCTTTTCGGAGCCAAATCGGCTAAGCCCGTCAAGGAGGAGTGGGCCGTCCGTCCGCCCCACGCCGACCGCATGGTCTGGTGGGGACGCGAGGCCCCGGAGAAGGTCTCGCCAAAGGAGATGCTATCCATCTGGATCGAGCGTCAAAAGAAGGCGCTGAAACCGCACCTGAAGTCGCCGTCGGCCGCCAGGAAGGCGCTGGGGCCTCTGCTTCCGCACTGCCTCGGCGTGACGCTCACCAGCGTCGACGAGTTCCGCCGCCGCAGGCCCGAGGGGATCAGCGTCGTCGAGGAGGCGGGAACTCTCGTCGTTTCGCCGGGGCCGAAGGCGCCCGACCGCACGGGCGAGGTCCAGTTCTTCAGCGCCTACAACCGCATGCCCTTCGGCGACAGGGCTCACGAGGTCCTGGCCGCGATCGAAAACTCGAACGGCCGGGCGAAGCTCGTCGGCAAGGGAGAGGCGGGGCTGTGGTGCCTGGTCGCGGGGGCGCTCTCGCCGAAAGTCAGGGCGCTGGACGTGGAGCTCCGCGGCTTCGATCCGAAGGCCGACTCGTCGTGGAAGAGGCGCTTCGACGTGCCGGCGATCCGCCAGGTCGGGGGGCTCGCGACCGTGTTCGCCATGATCGGCAAGCGGCCGCTCAAGCTGCGCCACGCGTCCGCCGCGGCGAGGAAACTCGCGAAGCAGTACGCCAAGTAGAGCCGCCCGTCACCTAGAACTTGTAGCCGATGGTGAAGGTCACCTCGGAGTAGTCCCTGGGCTGGCCGAGCATCGACTGGTTATTGTTGAAGGCCTTCAGGTCGATGCCCAGATCCAGGCGCTCCTTGATCGTCAGGTCCAGATCGAGCCCGATCTCGAAGCGATGCCGGTTAGAGACCGCGCCGGTGTCGTCGTCGAAGAAGGCGAGCCCGAAAGCTATCCCGATGCCGAAACATTTTGCCGGGTAGTACTTGAGCAGTGTGGTGGTCCTGTTGAAACGCGCCTTGACGAAGTAGGGGAACAGATCCGTGAGGTCGTAGTTGCCGTACTCGTAGCCGACCGCGTACTCCAGGCTCTGGTTGTGGGGGAACGAGAAGACCTGATGCGTGCCGAACTCGAGCCACCACGCATCGACTTGGCTTTCGGGGTCGGCGATGTTGAAGAAGTTCTCCTCGAAGTTGAAGGACTTGGACGTACTCCTGTAGCCGAGGTACCCCTGGAAGCTGCTCTCGGTCTGGATGAGAATCCGGATGTTCCAGTCGCTCAGGCCCAGGTCTCCCACGAGGTCCACGTCGACCGTTTCGAACTCCGCGCTGAAGGAACCGCCCAGGCCCGTGTCCTTGTGGACGTAGCCGCCGCCGATCTCGAAGACAGTAGAGTCTCCCGTAAGGGCGCCTCCGGTATCGAAGTCGTAATCGGCGAAGCCGAGGCCCAGCTGCACGTATGGCGCCCGCTGGACGTAGGCCTGCACGGCGTACGGGTGGTCGTCGTCCTCGACCGTAAGCGGGTACCAGGTGACCATGAAGCCGTTGGGGCCGCCGTTGACGATGTTGTCGCCTGCGGGGTCCTTGACGTCGTACTTCTTGAAGACCCCCTGCACGTTGAACTGGTGAGGCTCCCCGGCGCCGGGGAACGTGCAGCCTGCTGCGATGAGGGCGGCCAGGACAGCCAGGGCGAGTTTCCTGGTCATTTCGGATCCTCCGGGGGGCAGAGGTCAGTCGATGCCTGAGATGATAAATGGGCGGGGCGCAAAGTCAAGAGGTCAGGTAGGAAAAACCACGGGCCCCAGACAGATGATTGCCTGTTAGAGGCCGTTTCGGGGCCGATCGCGGGGCTCATGGCGTTCCCCGGCCGCGGGAAAATCGATTGACATGCCGGGGCGCTGTGGTATGCTCGGAGTCGACGGGGCAGTACGTCCCTGAGCGCCCCCGACGGCCGCGTGCCGTTACCGCGGGGCACCCCAGAGCTCTAATCGGGAGGCACCCCAATTGGCGGATGAGGAACTCAAACAGCCCGGCACCGAAGGGGACTCCCCAGGAGACTCTCAGCAGGCCGAGGGCGACCACACGATCGTTCGCGGGGCGCCGGAGCCCCCCAAGGCCGAGCCGCCGGCGGAGGACGCTCCGGGGGCCGAGGAGTCGTCAGCCTTCACCGAGACGATCGATGACGGCATGACGATCAACCTGGGGCTCCGCGTGCCCAAGGAGCAGGTCGAGGGAGATGACGAGGGCAAGGTCAAGGAGGCGACCCAGCCGACCATCATGTTCCAGAGCTCGGAGGAGAAGCCGGCGGACCTCCCCGTCAAGCGGCTCGGGGAATACGTTCTCCAGAGGCGTCTTGGGGCCGGGGGCATGGGCGAAGTCTTCCTCGCGCGGCAGGAGTCGCTGGACCGTGAGGTGGCGCTGAAGATCCTCCCCAAGGAGGTCGCCCAGGACAAGGAACTGATCGACCGCTTCTATCGGGAAGCCAGGAGCGCCGCCAGGCTCATCCACCCTAACGTGGTCCAGATGTACTTCGTCGGCCAGGAGGACGATACCACTTTCTTCGCGATGGAGTACGTCGACGGCGAGGACCTCTCGCACAGGCTGCGCCGGGGCGAGTCATTCACGCTGGAGGAATCCATCAACATCGTCGCCAGCGTCTGCATGGCGCTTGCCGTGGCGGGCGAGCAGAAGATCGTGCACCGGGACATCAAGCCCGCCAACATCATGATCGACCGGTCGGGCCTGGTGAAGGTCATGGACTTCGGACTGGCCAAGGCCACGACCGCCGCGACGCACATCACGCAGGCGGGGTTCGTCCTGGGCACGCCGACCTACATGTCCCCCGAGCAAGGCGAGGGCAAGGAGGTCGACACCAGGAGCGACATCTACTCCCTGGGGGTCGTCTTCTACGAGCTCCTAACGGGGCTGCCGCCGTTCCAGAGCGAGAACCCGGCTGCACTCATCTACCAGCACATCCACAACGACCCGGCTCCGCCTACGGACGCCAACTCCGACATCCCTGAGGAGGTCGAGGCGATCGCCCTCAAGTGCCTGGCCAAGAAGCCTCAGGACAGGTACCAGTCGGCGGAGGAGCTCCTCGACGACCTGATGGGCCTGAAGGAGGAGATCCGCGGCACCACGCAGGCGACGATCATGTTCGACGTCTCGGCGGCGAAGGACATGACCGTGAAGACGCCGCGCCGGATGGCCGGGATCGCCGCGTCCGACAAGATCGACACCGGCATGATGACTCCGCCTGCCGACAGCGGCTACGCCTATCAGCCGCCGGCCAGCGGAGGGCTGACGACGATCGCGGCAGCGGTCTTCATCGTACTTCTCGTCCTGGGCTCGCTCGGCTACGGTTTCAGGAGGGAGATCGCCAGGTTCCTGGAGCTGCAGACTCAGAGCGGCGGGTCGACCCGGCAGGTCGGACCGACCGGGCCCGTGAGGATAACACCGAGCACGCCGGACAAGGCGATCCTGCCGCTTTCCGAGATCAAGCTCTGCCTGCCGGACGGAGTGCCCGCAGAGGATGTTACGGGGCACTATGCCATCGGTGAGAGCCGGAAGCCGCTGGAGTACCAGGACGTCGAGATGGACCCGGGGAAGGCCCTGCTTCATCTCGAGAGGAAGGGGTACGAGCCGCTAGATGTCGAGTTCGACGTGAAGCCCGACGGACTCGAGCCGCGCCTGACGAAAGAGATTCTGAAGTTTGAGCCGACACAGGAACTCGTCGATGCGCACAAGAAGGCGGCGGGTCTGATCGGCGAGAGCAAGTACGCCCAGGGGCTGGAGGCACTGGAGGCGGTCGAGGTCCTCGACCCCAACTACGAGGACACGGCCGATCTGAGGACGAAGGCGCAGCGCGCCCTCGCCGAAGAGAACCGGCGCATGGAGGCCCTCTGGCAGCTGGCCTTCGATGCGTTCAAGGCCAAGAAGTTTGCCGAAGCGAAGAAGCATGCGGACGAGATCCCCCCCACCCATAAGAGAGCTCAAGATGCTCTGAAGCTCATCGGTGACTGCGAGGAGAAGCTCCGCCGGGCCAAGAAGGACGAGATGCGCGTTCGCAGCGCGTTGGCGAAGGGCTTGGTCTCAGAGGCGGACATGGCCCTGGCCGACCTGGAGGATCTTACCGCGGGTGATGTGCTCGACAAGCTCCGCGCCGACGTTCGGAAGGTGAAGTCGCTCAAGGAGAAGGCGAACGCGGCCATGGGCGCAGGCGACTACGCCGCCGCCGCGCCGCACCTCGAGGCGCTCCTCGCGCTCTGCCCGGAATCCGAGGCGACGAAGCGCGACATCAAGCGGTGCGAGGCGATCGTCAAGACGGCCGACAAGGCGCAGCGCCTCATACTGCAGATCGAGAGCAAGATGGACAACAAGGACTTCGAGGGGGCGCTGACGCTCATACGGGCCCTCGAGTCCAGCGCGCCGGGGAACGCGCAGCTCGCATCGCTGAAGCAGAAGGCCGATAAGGGGGCGAAGCGCGTGCAGGTCGTGGCCACGTTCAAGGTGCTCGACCAGGCGCTCAGGGAGAAGAACCTGAAGGCATGGATTGACTCGTTCCATCCGGTGGGCGGCGCGGAGCGCCGCTCCCGGGCCAAGTCGGCCTTCGACGGGCTGGCTTCCTGCGGGGCGGTCGTGGAGCGGGCCGAGCACCGCATCGAGGAGATGCTCTTCGCCGAGGGCAAGGTCCAGGCGAACACGATGTGGGAGGTGCAGGTCGCCGTCCCCGACGTGGGGCGCAAGCTCGTCGCCAAGGTGAGCCAGACCTACACAATGAGGCCCTTCGGCGAGAAGTGGCTGATCGCCGACGTGAAACGCAGAGGCGGCACATCGGCGCGCGTCAGCGGGGGCGAGTCGGTCAAGAGGATTCAGGGGAAGGTTAAGGCCATCGACGGGGACATCGTGACCATCGACCGCGGCAGCGTCCACGGCGTCAAGGAGAAGATGGTCTTCAACGTTTACGTCGATGCGCAGACGCTCAAGCTACCTCTGACTGAGGAGGTGCTCCTCGTTCGGGAGAGACTCGTCGCCACGCTGCGCGTCCTGCGGGTGGAGGAGCGGCAGAGCACGGCCTCGGTTGTCTCCCGCGAGCGCGACGGCAAGGTCGAGGTCGGGATGCTCGCCGTCTACTCGCCGGTGAAAAACGTCGCGGCCGGCGCGCCCCAAGTGGTCGGCGGCGCTGCCGCGCCGCAGTCGGCGACCATGGGCACCGCGTGTCGTATCACGCTCGACGTCGCCAACGTGGATGGCCTCTTCGTGCATTACGTCTGGCAGGCGGACGGCGGGAGCTTGGCTGCGAAGAGGACCTCGAAGCCCGTCAACACCTGGGTGGCGCCGGCCAAGGCCGGGGACTACACGGTGACAGCGGCGCTGTTCACGCAGGGCGGCAGGGGAAGGGTCGCCCGAGTCAAGGTGACCAGCCGCGGCCCTTCGGCAGCCAGGCCGACCGGGTACGCCGTGACCAACAGGTTGAAGGGCAGGGAGCCCCTCTTCGAGCAGGTGCAGGACCTCTGCTTCGATGAGAAGGGCGACGCGTTCCTTCTCGACGGGCGGCGTCGCGTAGTGACGGTGCTGGACGAGCACTTCCGTCAGAAGGCGGTCTCCGAGCGGTACAGGGGCGAGTACGTCAAGGTGCTTGCGCGCGGCGGGAACCTGTTCCTGCTCGACGCCAACGCGTGCGAGATACACCGGTATCCCGCCGGCGTCAAGAAGATGCTTGGCGGCGCCCCGCAGGCGGTCTACGGCGGCCGCGGCAACCTGAACGGCAACTTCGACAAGCCCGTCGACATGGCGCTCAACTCCAAGGGCGAGTTGCTCGTGCTCGACGCCGAGCGGATGCTGGTGCACCTGTTCGGGCCGCACGGGCGCTTCGTCTACAGCTTCGGAAGCCAGGGGACCTCCAAGGGCGAGTTCTCCAACCCGGTGGCCCTGGCCGTCGACGACGACGACCGGGCCTTCGTCCTGGATGCCAAGCGGCTGAAGGTGCTGATCTTCGAGGAGGCGCGCTTCGTCGACGAGTTCTCGATCGACGCGGGCCAGGCCGTCACGATGAGGTACGACGTGAGCGCCGACGCGCTGCTGGTCCTCTACGGCGACAAGCTCCAGAGGGTCCAGGGCTTCAGCACTTCGGGGAAGAAGCTGGCAGCCAGGGCCTTCGGCGGCCCCGCGAAGGCGGCGGGCGCCTCTCCGGCCATGGGGAGGCTCTCGGGCGTCCAGTCGCTCGTGACGGACGCGATAGGTTACGCCTATGTCATCAGCGGCACCGGGTCGAGACTCGACCGGTTCGAGGGCAGGGGGTCCTTCGCCGGGCGCATGGGAGGCGACGACCTGGGGTCCACCGCCGCGATTGCGGCGGGCCCGGCCGGTGAGGTCTACCTGCTCGATTCGCGCACTGGCGCGGTGCGGTGCCTCAGTCCCGAGGGCTGGATGATCGCTCGCTTCGGCGGCCTTGGGTCCAAGAAGGGACAGTACCGGACGCCGGTCGACATCCAGTGCGATGAGGCGGGCAACGTCTACATCCTCGACTCCAACCGGTCGAGCGCCGCAGCGCACAAGTACTCCAGCAGCGGCCGGTTCGTCATAATGATAGGGAAGCCGGGACGCAGGTCCTCGGACGGGCTCACGATGCCCATCGGCCTGGCCGTGCACTCGGGGCGGGCGGCGGTCGCACTCAACGAGCGCAAGCACGCGGTTCACGTCTTCAGCCTCGAGGGCGCTCCTCAGCTCATCATGCCCGCCGGTGATGCCCAGATCCAGAACCCCGTGGCCGTCGCGATGGACGGTGCCGGGCGTGTGCATGTCGCCAACAAGCGGCGCGCGGTGGAGACTTACAGCGCCGAGGGTCGCATCGAGAAGGCGTGGCAGCACGAGTTTAAGACGGTCAAGGCAATGGCCTGCGGACCCGATGACCACGTCCACGTGCTCGACTCGTCGCTGAAGAAGCTCTTCACGGCCGACCCGCGGGGAGGCAAGGCCGTCTTCCTGACCTATAAGATACCGGCGGATCTGCGCACCCCGGCGGATATCGCGGTCGACGGCCTCGGCAACCTGTACCTCCTCGACGATGCGACCAAGGACGTGATTCGGCTTACGCCCCGCCGCTGAGCGTCTCGGGGCGCGGGGTGCACGGGGGCTGGCGGGGGGCGGGGGGCCGGGGGGGTGCCGCTGTGGCCCAGAAGATCGACTTCCACTGCCACTGGAACGGCGAGGTGGACCTCCTCGACGAGTGGGTCGCCGCCGAGCGCGAGGCCGGGCTCGAGCGCGCCGTCGTCTTCGACACCCACGGCTGGCGCGGCGAAGAGGAGCACCCCGAGCAGGTCCTCGCCGCCGCCGAGCAGCACCCCGACTTCGTCGTGCCGTTCTTCAACGTCGACTGGGCCGACGCTTCGGGCCGGACGGCCGACGAGATGAAGGGGCACGGCTTCGTCGGGGCGAAGCTGATCCTGCCGCCGGCTCCATATGACGACGACCGGTTCTTCGACCTCTACGAGGGGCTGGCGCGGAACGGCATGATATGCCTGTTCCACACGGCGGTCGTGGCGGGCGGCGGCTCGGAGGCGCAGATGAACCGGCGCGACTCCTCGCGCAGGATGAGGCCGGTGCATCTCGACAGGATCGCGCGGAGCTTCCCCGAGATGCCGATCGTCGGGGCGCACATCGGGTACCCCTGGTATGCCGAAGCCTGCGCCATCATGCGATGGCACAAGAACGTCTGGTTCGACACCTCGACAAGCCAGCTGACGTGCGGCAGGCGGAAGTACATCAAGACGGGGCCGGAGCTCGGAGCCAAGCCCATCATACGTCAGCTCTACGTGGGCGGCGACCTCGAGGTGAAGAAGGTGGTCTACGGCTCCGACACCAAGTGCCCGATGAAGAAAGGCGAAAGCCTCACGGCTTACGCGACACGGCTCACCGACGCCGCCATGGACGACCTCGACATGCCGGCCGAGGTCCGCCGGATGATATACCACGACAACGCAGCGGGGGTGCTCGAGTCGGCGGGGATCGGAACGTCGGTGTAGCGGGGTCGGCGGACAGCACCGCCCCGCGAAGGGGACGGGATGATAAGGAAGATCGATTTCCACGCTCACTTCAGGGGCACTCTCGAGTGGCTCGACGACCACGTCGAGCGCGACATCGCCTCCGGAGTCGACCGCGTCGTCATCTTCGACACCGGCAGCGCGGACCAGTCGCTCACGCTGGAAGCCGCCGCGAAGTTTCCCGACCACTACATCCCCTTCTTCAACGTTGACTGGGAGACGGACGACGGCAAGGCGGTCAACGCCCGGAAGGCAGAGGGCTTCGTCGGCGCGAAGCTCATCCTGCCGCCGGCCCCCTATGACCACGACGAGTTCTTCGATCTATACGAAGGCCTGGCGCGGAACAGGATGGTGGCGCTCTTCCACACGGCTGTCATCGCGGGCTCGGGCTCGGAGAAGCAGAAGAAGAAGCGGCCCTCGTCGAGGTGGATGAGGCCGGTGCACCTGGACCGCATCGCGCGCACGTTCCCGGAGATGGCGATAGTCGGTGCCCACATCGGCTACCCGTGGTACGCCGAGGCCTGCGCCGTCATGCGGTGGCACAAGAACGTCTGGTTCGACACCTCCACCAGCCAGCTCACCTACAACAGGCGGGACTACATCAGGACGGGGCCCGAGATCGGCGCCAAGCCCATCATCCGCGATCTCTACGTGGGCGGCGATCTCGAGGTGAAGAAGGTCGTCTACGGCTCCGACCAGTTCCTGCCGGACAGCGAGCGGAGTGTCACCGACTACGCGATCAGGCAAACCGACGCGGCGATGGACGACCTCGAGATGCCGGAGGAGGTCCGAAGCCTCATCTACCGCGAAAACGCGGAGGCGATCCTGCGGTGGGCGGGCATCGACGTCTGAAGGGGGAGGGCCTGGCTTTGCCCGAAAGCGTGATGAAGATCGACATCCACGCGCACTACCGGGGCCCCTTCGACCGGCTCGAGGCGCACATGCAGCGGGATATCGCGTCGGGCGTCGACCGCGTTGTGATCTTCTCGCCGAGACTGGAGGACGAGGTCCTCGCCGCGGCCGAGAAGTACCCCGATCACTACATCCCCTTCTACTGGGTCGACTGGGAGTCGGACACAGTTGAGACGGCCGCGGAGCGCAAGGCCAGGGGCTTTGTCGGGGCGAAACTCATCAACCCGCCCGCCAACTACGACGAGGAGCGCTTCTTCAGCATTTACGAGGGACTGGAGAAGGCGGGCATGATAGCCCTTTTCCACTCGGCGCTCTCGAGCCGCTCGCGGCCCGCGCACTTCCAGCGAATATGCAAAGCTTTCCCCGAGCTAACCGTCGTCGGCGCGCACATCGGGAACCCCTGGTACCGGGAGGCGGCCGTGCTGCTGCACTGGCACAAGAACCTGCACTTCGACACCTCCACCTGCCAGCTGGCCTATGACCGCCCCGACTGGCTTGCGGAGGGCCCGCCCATCGGCGTCAAGCCCATCATCCGCGAGCTCTATCTCTCCGGGCTGCTCGACCCGAACCGGCTCATCTACGGGTCGGACCAGTTCCTTCCCGATCCGGGCCGGAGCGTCACCGACTACTCCATCGAGCGCCACGAGGTGGCCTTCGACGCTCTGGGCTTGTCAAGCGAGCATCGGGACTGTATATATCGCCACAACGCCGCGCGGATCCTGCGGGCGGCGGGGTGCGAGGTCGACTGAACAGGGGAGGGAGCTGTGACTCCTGATGCGCAGGCCCCCGGTGACGCGGCGTCCGCAGCCGGGATAGAGTTCCCCTGCGGACGGTGCGGCAAGCCCGTGCTGGCAAGCATAGAGCTCGTCGGGCGACGGGGGAGGTGTCCGCACTGCGACTCCCCGGTGATAGTGCCGTTCGTGCGTTTGCCGTCGGGCCTCTCCGAGACCCAGGCGCCCGCCCCCCCAGGTGGACCGACCGACAGCGGCGCCAGGGTGGTGACCAGGGAGGCGACCGACAGGAGACGCTCGATGCGCTTCGCCGTCGAGGACTGCACGCTCCGCCTGGCCCGCTCGGGCGGGCACCTCAGCCCCCACAGCTATCCCGTCAAGGACATGAGCCGCGGCGGCATCTCGTTCCTCGTCGGAGAGGTCCCAGGCGCAGGGGCGGGCATCGACGTCGGCGAAGACATCTTCATGAGCATCGACGTCCAGGCCTTCCCCCAGCAGATGGAGCTTTCCGGCACGGTCAGGCGGATCACGTCGGAGGAGGAGGCCACGCACGTCGTTGGCGTCGCGTTCGCGAAGATGGACCGTATGGACCGCGATCGCCTCGACAGGCTCGAGCAGAGCGAGGAGCTTCGCAGGAAGACGAGGGCCTCGGGCTACTGAAGCGAGAGCCGCGGGAGCGTGCCGCCGATGACCCGGATCAGGACGAGCACGGTGGCGAGCGTCCTGCTGGCCGCCGCTCTCGCGCTCTGCATCGGCGTCTGCGCCTATCTCGATGCCGGGGCCGTCGTGACGCTGGGGCTTCTGGTCGGGCTGCGCTATCTCGCCTTCGCATGTGTCGCGGTCTGCACGGTGCCGCTCTGGAGCGCCCGCCGGGCCGTCGCCGAGGACCCGACCAGTCCGGACGGCCACTACCGCCTCGCAAAGGCGCTCTTCGACAAGGGCAGGGCTCCCGAGGCGATCCGCGTCTTCCGGAACGTCATTCAGCTCGATCCATCGCTTGAGATAACCCAGCCGCGCGAGGCGTCGCGCGAGCTCGAGCGCCGCTACGGCACCCGTGACCTCCGCTTCATCCGCTCGATGTGCGCGCTGGCCTCGATGGACTACCTCGTCGAGGAGGCGCGGCGCGAGTCGATGAAGCTGAAGGATATCCTCGCGCCGGCCGAGTCGGAGTCGGGTGGGGCGGCGGAGCTCCTCGCCGAGTGCGCCGAGTCGCTCGAGTCCGTCAGGGCCGAGATCGAAGAGCTCGAGGCGGCCTGCGAGGAGTGCCCGGGCTCGGACGAGGGGGCGGAGAGGCGGATGCGGCTCGAGGACCGGATCAGGTTCCTCAGGCGTCTCGCCGACCGGGTCGCGGACCTCGGCAGGCGCATCGAAGAGAGGGAGCTCTGAGCCGGACGGGCTCGGCCGGGCTACTCCCCGACAGCGGCCTTCGGGTTGGGCTGGACCTCGCGAGTGAGCTCGCGCTCGTACGCCGCACCACCCCCAGTGATCCTGATCCTGCCCGAGGGCGGGCCTTCCGTGCCGAAGGTGACCTCCCAGGTCGTGTCCCCGAGAGTCACCTTCGCCCCGGCACTGCCGACCAGAGCCACCTGGGGCCTGTCGTCGCTGTTCGCTGACGAAGCGTGGATCACGGTGAGGAAGTTCAGCTTCGTTTCGGAGTTATTGACGGGCACCACGCTGATGTGATTATGGGTCAGGTTCTTGTTGCCGCCAGTGATGGGTGTCTGCAATATCCTGACCGCCTTTGGCAGCAGCGTCTTCGACCAGAGCCTACCCTTGCTTTCGGTGATGGTGACGGTCTCCCCGCGGATATCAGCCGCCTTCAGCGAGTGGAGCAGCCACTCGCGCGGCTGGGGCTCGGGGGTCTCCGTCCGGTCGAAGATGACGAAGACGTCGGGCCTGCAGAAGACGACCTGGCGGCTGAACCACTTGACCTTCCCCTTGGGGTAGGCATTGGCGCACTCGCCCGCGACGTAGGTGTAGTGCGGCTCGCGGTTCTCGAAGGCGAGAATGTCTCCGCAGTCGAACCGTCCCTTCTTCTCGACCGGCTGGTAGCGCCGGACGGGATCGGTCGTGAACGGCCGCTGCGAGCCGCCGATCAGCAGCGTGTTGTGGTACTTCGTGTCCTTCGCGCCGTACTGGCAGGCGTCTATGGCGAGGCTGCCGAGCTTGTGGATCAGCACCTGGTTCTGGTCCATGTGCTGGTGCCCGGCGTAGTAGTCGGCCGAGACGAAGAGGCAGTACGTGGCGTCCTTCTTCCACGACGAACGCATCGCCGCCCATCCGAGGCCGCGGAATACCCTCGCCGTGGGCAGTGCCTCCGGCTTCGCGGCCTTGACCGTGGGCTCGTACCAGAGGACGTGCGGGAAGAGGCGGAAGTCGAAGCGCGACGGCCCTATGGCCTGGGCGATATGCTGCGCGACGGGCTCGCCATATCGCGCGGCGATCAGCGGCATGTAGTAGTACTGGCTCCAGCCCATCTTCTTCGGTTCCTGATAGGCGTAGATGTCGGCGACGCCCACGGCCCCGTCGTCGTGCGGGCGGCTGGTGTGGAGCATCCACGCCGCGTCTCCCCTGATGCCGTGGCAGGCCTCGAAGGGGTTCTCACCCGTAGCGGTCCGCCACGCCTCCCACTGGAAACACATCTCGTAGAAGAAAAATGAGTGGTAGCTCCGCGATTCGTGCCAGCCGCCGTCGTCCTCGGGACCAGAGACCTGATTGACGGCCTTCACGCCGTGGTCAAAGATGAAGCTCCGTCCCCAGTCGCAGATGTCTTTCGCCAGCGCGTCGTCAATGCCGTCGCCGTGGAGCGCGAGGCCGGCGTAGACGGTCATGCCCCACTCGAGGTACTGGTGGTTGTTGTAGTCGGAGTGCTGCCAGCGCGAGACTATCCGCTGGCGGATGGCCTTCATGCCGGCGGCGTACTTCTTCCTCTCGGCCTCCGTGAGGTCCGGATGGCACCAGTCGTAGATGAAGCCGAGGCTGGCGATCATCCGAGGATCGGTGAAGCCGGCGCCCTTCCTGGTGCAGCAGTCGTCGGCGTAGCGCTTGAGCTTGGCGAGCATCTGCTTGTCGCGGCCAGCTAGCAGGTAGGCGAGGCCCATCGTCTGCACGCGCGTGGCAACGAGATAGAGGTTGCCCGTGTCGACCGGAGCCGTCCTGCCGTAACTTATGATACGATCGCTCAGCTTCTTGACGGAGGGAATCTCTTCGATGCGCTTCTTCAGCCGGGCGATCCCCTCCTCGCCCTCGATCCATATCCGGGGGTGCTCCTTCCGGACCGTGTAGGCGGAGGCCGGGCAGGCGGCCGTGGCGAGGCAGGCTGCCGCAAGAAGGGGAGTGGCGAGGGCCGGGCGTGCGGTGGACATGTGGCCTCCTGAGTTAGTGCACTAACTTGGCCTTCTTATGGTATTACACCACAGGCGCAGGACAGGCCTCATATATTGTCCGGGCGGAGCATTGACCTGGGGCCAAGGTACGCTTATGGTTGTGGCCGGGGGGAGGGGGGCCGATGGCCGAGAGCGCTGAGAGCGCGCGTCCCGAGTTGCAGGCCGAAGACGTCCGGGCCGTCGCGGAAGGGCAGAGGGGCTTCTGGCTGAAGTCGGCGGTGATTCAAGTCGCCGTCATGGCCAGCAGCGCCGTCTATCTTCTGGTCTGCTCGATCTTCGAGTTCGGAGCGCCAGAGTGGGAGCCCGTCGCGGCCGGTGACGAGATCATCGCCGGCCCCCTCGTCTATGCGCTGATGGCCGTCTCGGCCGTCACCGCCGTTGCCTGTGTCCCCATCAGAGCGGCTCTCACACGAAAGGCCGTTCGCACGAAGGTCCTGTCCCTAGGGGTCTTTGCGGAGGGGCTGTCGGCCATGCGGCCGCCCGTTGACCCGGAGTGTCCGCTCGGCGTCCAGATGATGGCCTACCTCCGGGTTTCGCTGGTGGGGCTGGCCGTCGCACATTCCCCGGCCATCTACGGGCTGATGCTGTACCTCCTGCTGGGGAGCTACCCGCTGGTTCTGGGCTTCTGCGGCTTCTCGGCGGTCCTCATGTTCTACATGATGGGAACGCGCGGGCGCTTCATCGCGGCCATGGAGCAGTACCTCGCTTACGGCCGCGAGCCCTAGCCGCCTGCGAGGCCCTCGAGCTTCTCGAGGAGCCCGGCGGCCACGTCGAAGCCGGCCTCGAGCCGCTCGGCACGTCCGAGCCAGGCGCGCTCGCCCGGCAGGAGCACTTCGGCCTCGCCGTCCTCGGTCCGGAGCGCCTTCACACGCCGCCTGAGTTCAGACATCGCTGCCGCGAACTCGTCGGCTGTCGTGAACATCTCCGGCGCGACGGCAGCGGCCAGCATCCCGTAGGCACCCCCGCGCTCAGGGATTACCTCCATCCCCACGAGCGCCGACGAAAGTATCTGGACGACGAGCGCAATGCAGTAGCCCTTCGGCCCCCCGAAGGGCACGACCGCGCCCGCGAGCGCGGCCGCGGCGTCGGCCGTCTCCTTGCCGTCGGCGTCGAAGGCAAGCCCCGGCGGCAGCCCGACGCCCAGCGTCTTCATCAGCATCAGCGCGCCGTTCGTCACCGAGGCCGTCGAGAGATCGACGACGATGTCGTGCGGCTCCGCCGGGATGGCGACGGCCAGCGGGTTGGTCCCGAGCAGCGCCTCGGTGGAGCCGGTCGGCGCTATCCGGGGGAAGGTCTCCGCGCACACGGCGCCGATCATGCCGCGGGCGGAGGCCCGCCTCGCGTAGTAGCCCATGAAGCCGGCGTGTGTGGTGTCCTTTACGCCGACGGCGGCGATGCCAGCCTCG
>Ga0272441_10006843_pt1 | contig 18846 bp, 23 predicted proteins | sample SSMProp6N_FD_193582 | JGI IMG/M metagenome (GOLD analysis project Ga0272441, IMG submission 193582) | Marine sediment archaeal communities from Little Sippewissett salt marsh, Falmouth, MA, United States - SSM-Prop-6N | ecosystem: Environmental > Aquatic > Marine > Wetlands > Sediment ... | reverse complement strand
TCAGCAGGCTGGCCAGGGCCGGCGAGTCGATGTAGGCGGGGAGGTTGTCCAGGTGCATCAGCGTCTCGCCCTGGAGCAACATGGCCAGGATGCGCTTCTCCCGCTCTTCCTCCCGTTCGGTGATCTGCATGGCGGGCGTGTCCCGGCCGGTGACAACGCCGCCGAAGACCTCGTTGACGAGTTTGCTCTTGCCCGTCCGCTCGAGCGGCGCGTTGAGCAGGTGCATCGGACGGTTGCCGTCGATCGCGGGCGCCACGATGGGCGTCAGCAGCAGGCCGAAGAAGTTCTCCCGATCGGCGGGCGTCTTGAACGGGAAGTCGACCACCAGATCGTGCAGGACGTTGTGGATCACCTCGCAGTCGATCTCGGGGACGAGGCCGCGAAGGTCGTCGGGCTCGTCGTAGTAGAGGCCGTCGTGCCAGCCCGGCTGGATGCGCCGGAAGCCCGGCCCGTAGATGGGGTACGACACCATCAGGTGCAGGTCGCGAATGCCCGGCGCCCCGGCGGCGTGGGCAACGACCAGGCCGGCCGAGTCCTTGCTGGAGGCCTGGTAGAGCAGCACCTGCTCCTTGGCCTTGCGACTGGTGACCCACCTGCCGAGCTTGACGTGGCTGTCGACAAGGATGCGCATGCGGTCGGCGGTGAACTCCACCCACTTCCGCTTGCCGGCGGAGCCGATGATCTCGCCCGGCAGGAAGTCCCGTCGGTAGATGGCGTCCTCCGGTAGGCGAGAGAGCACCTCTCGGGCGAAGTCCGCGCTGGACTGCTCGATGTGCTGGTCCTGGTCGTCCGCGTGGGGCCCGGGCGTCAGGATGTATGCGTTCGCCGGGGTCGCGCCGGCGGGGCTTGGCGGGGCCTTGTGGTCGATGTGGCGCGGCTCCCGCATGCCGGCGTCGATGCCGTTGCAGATCGTGTTGCGGGTCTTCTGCTCGCCATCCCCGGGGTCGGCCATCAGGCCGCACGACTCGGCCGCGGCCATCAGGGCCTGCTCGACCTCGGGGCGATCAAGGTATCCGCCCCCGATCAACGTGCCTAAGCTGAAGGCGGCCTTGTTCAACGTCTGGTTGCGGCTGCCCTGAGCGGCGGTGCAGACGGCATGCAACTCCATCTTCATCGCGGTCTGGGCGTAGTGCCGGGCCTTGGCCGGGATGTCGGCGCCCTGCGCGAGCGGGTCTACGGGCTTGGGGTTCGGCCTCTCGGGGGAACGCAGGCGCTCCAGCACGTGCGCTGGCAGCGGCTCGATCTCGACGTTCCACGGTTCGTACCCCTCGGCCCATGCGTACAGGGCGCCGGTATCGGGGTGCATCGAGCCCGGGAACACGACCTGCCCCCCGTCGGCGCGGACGTCGACGTGCTTAGCCAACTTGCCGCTGGAGTTGCCCAACGGCTCGTCGCACAGGTAGTACAGGTGGAACGCACCGGGCCTGCCCGTCAGCGCCGTGACCGTGCCGGGCAGGTCCAATTCGGAGATATCCGCCCCGGGGTCAACGTCGATCACGACCACGCCGCTGACCCGGCCGGTGCGCAGGCCCACGTTGCCTCGCGCAGCCCAGGCGAGCGCCTTCTCGAGCGTCTCCCGCGGACGATCCTGCCAGCTCTTAAGCTTCGGGCGCTTGCCATTCAGGGGCGTGAACGACCAGCCAAGCTCGTGGCCGTACTCAATGTTGCTCTTGAGGGGGTCGTCTGTCTGCATCCTCGATTCCGTTCTGAAGGTCATTCACGCTGCGCGCCAGGACGTAGATGCCGTTGCGCCTGCGGACCTCGTGCTCCATTGCCTGCTGCGCCGGCGACTGCCGGCCACGCTTCGCCTTGCATTCGACCCCGATGAACCGCCCGTCCGGCAGCAGGCCGGTAAGGTCAGGCCAGCCACGTGGGATCGCGTCGCCGAAAAATGCACCTGCCCGGTAGGCTGCCCCGGCGTCCGTGACGGCCACCAGCGCGCCCTGGGCGCGAAGCCACGCTAAGCAGGCCTTTTGGACGGCCCGTTCGGGCTTGCGGCGCCTGCGTCGCGGGGCGAACACCTCGGATGCGCGAAGGCTCACGGTTCGTCCTCGGCATACTTGTGACCGTTCGCCCAGCAGGCGGACTCCTCACTGCCCGGCGTATAGGGATTGATGGTCCGCCCGGCCCTCGCATCGTGGCAGCCGCGGTAGAAGGCATGGAAACGCTTGCCCTCACGACCGGCTCGCCGGGCATCGATCAGCCTTCGCCGTGCCGCGTCAGACTGTCTGCGTCTGTCTTTCAAGTTTGCCTCGTGAGGGTTCTCCTTGACGCTGGGGTTTCTTGGGGGCCGGGGCGTCCTCGCGTCGGGGCCACCAACCGCGACCGTTGTTGAAGCCGCAGTGCGGGCAGTACCTCGACCAGCGGCTCGCCTTGAACTCCCGGCAGCATGCTTCGCAGGTCATCACCGGTCCTTCCTCCGATAGATGCAGTCGTCGCAGCGGTCGCCGTCGGTCCGCTCACAGGGGTGGTTCCAGACGCGATGGATGTGCGATGCCATCCGGTTGTCGTGGCCGGGGAAGCGGCGGCTCTCGGTGACGACCTTGCCCGGCGTGGGGGCCCGGTGGTCTCTCAGGTTGTTCCGAATCGCTGGAAGCGACATTCAACTCTCCTGCTCGACAGGCGGGGGCCGGAGTCGAACCGGCGGCCCGGGGCAATGAGCCCGGGCCACGCCCGTCCCGCCTCTGCCACGGCGCTCGTGCCCGTCTGGGCCGATCCTGGTCCATCGCGTGTGAAAGGAGTCACGCCCAGCACGCCGCGGCGCTACCACAGCAGCACGCCCACGTTTCAGAAAGGCAGGATCCTGGCCGGGCCCTCGTCGCGCATGACCGCCCACTCGGCGCCGCTCAACTCGTCGGGCTGCTTGCCGGGGAACAACTCCGCGATAATGCGGAACCACTCCTTCTCGATGGCCTCGCGGTCCCACTTCTCCGGCGGGCAGTGCTTGACAAACTCCTCCCACGCCTGCTCCATCGTGGCTTCGCCGTTCGCCTGCGGCTTGGGCGTCGACGCGGGCACGGAAGGCGGCGCGGAGGTGGGTGGGGCCTTGGGCTTGGCCGGCGGGAGCTTGGGCGACGCGGGGGGCTTGGCCTGTGCTGGCTGCGCCGGGCCGGCGAGCGCCCTCAGCTTCGAGCCGAGACGGTTGCGGATGGCCGTCTTGGCGGCGCCCTCGGCCTTCGTGACGCCGCCGGCACCCGTCGAGCCGTAGGGGTTGAGGTACTGGACCTTCAGGCGGGTCTTGCCGTTGTACTCCTCGAAGGCCAGCTTCAACTGCACGGCGTGTTGCGACAGGTCGGTGTCCTGAAGCCAGAACGGGTCGCGCCCGTCCCAGCCCAGCGCCGACTTCAGCGCGTCGATCGTGATCGTGTTGAGCGAGCCGTCCTTCTTCTCGAGGTAGAAGTACCCCGTGACGTCGAAGCTCGCGTCGGAGCAGTCCTCCCACTCGCCTGAGGATTGGAGCTCCTCGTACAGCCGGAAGTTGATGATGCACGTGGCCAGCTTGTTGGGGCCGGTCTCGTCAACTCCGACGTTGACCGGGCAGGCGTTGAACAGTCCTTCACGGTTGGGAATCATCGGGATCTCCTTGCTACGCCCGGGGGGCGAAGAGCTGGTTCCAGAGGGTGGTGTCGAACTGGGTGAGCTCGAGTTGCTCGGCGAGAGAGCGGCTCTTGGCCATGCACCAAGGCATCTCCTGCGGGCAGATCGTCCGCGTACCGTGGCCCTGGGCCTTGCCCCCCGACTGCTTGGAGCACTCGATGTCGTAGCCGACATACAGGAGGTGATCGAGCCATTCGCGGACACGCAGGCGGATGGAGGCCTTGCCGCTGGAGGGGTTCTGGAGCCGGGGCTCCCAGCGGATGTAGTCCTCCCCTTTGGGGTTGGGCACCGTCGCCGTGCAGTCGTGCAAGATCAGCACGACGTGCCGGCCGGCGCGAACGTGGGCGTCCAGATCACCAAGCAGCTGCAGAAACGTCTCGTAGAGGTGCTGGTAGCCCTTGCCGTAGCCGTAGTCCTCGATCCGCCGAATGACGACGCCGTCCTTGTCGTGCTTGACGTTCTTCAGCGTCCAGTCCAGCGCCAGTTCCTCGGCCTTGGTGGCGCTGTCGATGACGATCGTCTTGACCTCGTCCCAGCCTTCGCTGTGGAGGGCGTCCCGCATGTCCTGCCAACCGGTGATGCCGGCCACGCGGCGGACGTCCAACTCGCCCAGCGACGGCAGGAGGATCGGTAGGCTGTCATCGAGGTCTAGGAAGGCCACCGGCCCGGGCGCGGTCGCGGCACACGAAGTTTTTCCGATGCCTCCCGGGCCGTAGATGCCCACGCGGTGGCCTTGGGGCTCGATCTTGCCGAAGGCGACCTTGCGGACGGGTGGACCGAATGCCTTGCGTTTTGCGGCGGTCATGCCAGCGCCTCCTTCCCGAGCCGGTCGACGCGGAACGCCGCAGGGCAGAACTCCCTGGTCAGGAAGGCGGTGAAGATGCCGCAAACGTCCTGCCCGACCTCGGTAGCCCCGTCCACGACGATGACCCCCAGCGCCTGGTCGACCGCGTAGGCCGCGTCCATGCGGACACGGCACTCCCCATAGATGCCCTCCGCCGCCAGCAGCGCCAGCAGGAGGGTGTCCTCGGCGTCGCGTAGATCGACGCCCTTGCCGAAGTTGTACCTGTACCCTTCGTCGATCATGTTGTTCCTTTCCGCATCAGTGTGGGTTGGTGCCGGTTACCTATGCCGGCCAGGCGCGGGCTGTCCGGGTTGGTGCGGATTCCCTCAAGCCGGCCTGCTCGAAGTGCTGGCGGATCGCCTCGACGGCGTTGCGGACCTGGCGACGAGAGATGCCCATGTCGCGGGCCACGGCCGCCTCCGAGGCGTTCGCCAGGCGCCGGGCGATCTCCCGCTGCCGGGGAGTCAGCCCCTCCATCGCATGGGCGACGTCGACCGCCAGATCGACCTGTTCGTGATCGTCGCGAACCGGCGCTCCCCGGCGTCGGGGCAGGTGGCCCTCCTGGATCACATGCGAAAGGGGAACTCGCATGTGGCTGCGACAGCGGCCGACAAAGGTGTTGTCGAGGCTGATCGCCGCGAACCCCGCTGCACGCTTGAGCCGCTTGCGGTCCCGCAGCATCATCGCGATGGCCGAGCCGATGACGCGGTCGATGAAGGTGTTGACGCTGCCCCGCGCTGGGTCGAAGTGGTGGGCCTGCTTCAGGACGTGAGCGATGAGGTCCTGCTCAATGTCGTCCCGGTCACCCGGCCGGAATCCCCGATGCCGAGTGACTTGGCGGGCTTTGACCTGAATCAGCGTCTTGACATAGTCCGTGGTGAGTGCCTGGTGAACCGGGTGAGTACCCATCGCTGCCTCCGGGGGCCGGAGGAGGCGGGTGGGTGCCCCCGGAAGCGGACGTAGGGCAAAGCAACGGAGGCGCTGCGGTATCGCCGGGATCCGGCGACACCCACAACGCCTCCGCTTCGCGGCCGGTCAGTTGTTTCGTGTCGTGGTGGTCTTGGGCCCTACGCCCGTCGTGCCCGGCGTGGGGGCACTCTCCAGACGGTTGCGGACGGAACATGCGGAGCGGAAGGAAGGCCGGTTTCTTCCGCATGCAGCCGTTAGACAGGCGCAATAGAGAGGCGGGCTTGCGCCCGCCGGAAATCTCTTGCGGAACAATGGGAGACGCTTGACAGCTCGCAGCTACGCGCGAATGGAAGCTGTGCGAACGCGGGCCTCCTTCCTCATCCCGTGGTAGTCCCGTCTGGCGGGACCAACGAAGTAGAAGCCCTGCTCGCCGTCAAGGGGAGTGAATGTCAACGGGCACGCCCACCGGCAGAGCGCACGGAAGTGGCCCTCAATCCAGTCGATAAGCCGGCTGGCGTCCACGCGAACGTACAGCCCCTTCCCGGGCAGCGGCCCGTTGTGAATCTCCTTCGTCTCGGTTACGGGCATCTGGCCTGCCTTGGCCAGTTCCCTCACGGCGGACAGACGGGCCTCGTTTGACACGAACCACGCCCCCACGAACAGCGCGGGCACATCCCTCGCACGGACCTTCACGAAGCACACCAGCAGGCGAAGACCATGCTGGAAGTCGAAGACCTGCTTCCGCACGTCGCCTGGTGAACACGGGCGGCTGGCGTCGCCACGGATGCGGTAGTCCGTCGCCAGCGCGTCCTCGAAACGCCCTCTCATGACATCCAGCGGCTCGGGTTCAAACGAGATCATGGTTTCCATTGGATTCTCCTTCAGGCGGGGTCGCCCGCCTTCTCCGTTGATCGCTTCCGCAGGCGGTCTTGCGCCTGCACGAATTTTTGAAGCGAGATCCTCTTCAGGGCGCAGAACTCCTTGCGGGTCATCCCAGCCTTGCCCCGAACCTGAGCCCACTCCTCCATCAGCCGTCGGTCCTTGACGGGGTCATGTCGACGCGGAGCGCCACGCTTGCGGCGGAGCGTTGGCTCGCCGTCAGCACGCTGGCTGCATTCGACCTGGATCGCCGAGAGGAGCTTGACCAGCGCCTTTGCCTGAACGCGCGCAGTGGCAACCAGTCGCTTCTTCGAGTGGGGATCAGGCGGGTGCTGCAGGTAGCATTCGTCCAGCGCCTCGGCCGTCTGCAGCAGGTCGGCCATCTCCGAGCGGATTCTGGCGGCGAGGAGCGGCTGCCCAAGGGCAACCAAGTGGGAGTGGAGCGCTCTCAGCACGCACCTCTCAGCCCCTAACCCCCACTTGTTCGCAGGCTCGGGCGTTCCGCTGGCCCCGATGGCGCATTGAGGCAGAAGCCGTGTCCACCCCCGGAGCCCCTCGATGACGGCGTCCACGGCCTCTTCTGAGCAGAGGTCGAGCCGCTCATAGCGCTTGACGGCGTTCGTGTACCGGCGGGACCACTCGGATTCGCCCTGGCTCGGGCGCCCACCGGGGCCGGTGCCACGGGTGGGCTCCCCTGGCTCGCAAGACCGTGTTGTGTGCGGACCAAGCTCCTCGCGCCCTCTTTCCTTTCGCATCGGCCTGTCCCGAACGGTCCCGTCGGCCCACTACCTGCCGACCCGCTCAGTCGCTCGGGCTCCGTCAGGCGGGATTCGCAGGACAAGCTTCTGTTAGGGTACGGTACGGTATCCCATGCGTCAAGAGGGTCTGCGCGGAGAATATGGCGAAAGGAGCTTATCCCCCGGATTGAAAGGCTGTTAGGATCGAGGATTTCTTTTTCCAACAGGCTCTGGGCACCTGTGACTGCGGTCCCTGCCTCCGTTCTCTGCGGCGCGGAGCCCGGAGGCACATCCGGCCCGAAGCTGCTGCCAAGCGTCACGCTGCTCCCGCCAGTCAATCAGCGCGGTCAGCGGCCGGAGCATCCGCTCGTGGATCGGGTCGCGCCCGGACGTGACCTCCGGCAGAAACAGCAACTCCTCCTGGATATCAGGCGCCAAGTGCAGCAGGTTCATGATCTGCGTCATGCGCGGCTGGGTGACGTGGGCCAGACGGGCCAGCTCCGACATGTCGCGGACCTTGCCGTCTCGGATGAGCCCGTCGAACCGAATGGCCAGCGCCATCAGCTTCGAGATGCGCGGGACGCGCCCGGGGCTGACCGCCTGGACGGCGCGTCTGGTGGGCGACAGCCGTTTGCGCCCGGACGGGCCGTTGGACACGAATACCTTCCTGGTCACGGTGATCATGCGGCTTCCTCCTGCTCTTGGCCCTCGGACAGGGCCTTGATGCCCGACGGGTGGAACGTGATGGAAATGCTGCTCTCGGCGGCGTCGTAGTCAACGCGAGCGATCAGGAGCCGGAGTACCTCGGCCTGCTCCCGTGGGCTCAGGGCGCCCCAGATGTTGTCGAAGTCCTCGAACGCCGCCTTCAACTCGGCCTCGTCGATCTGCTCCCGGGCCAGGACATTCTTCTGTTGCCGCAACTCCCCCAGGCGCGTTTCGGCGCGCTGGACGCGCTCGGCAAGGTCCGCGATCCGGGCGGCCGTGTCGCCGGTGGCCGGGCCCTTGGCCGCCAGGCGGCGAATCTCCGCGTCGTCGCGGCGGAGTTGGCGCTCGATAGCGCGACACTCGACGTCCAGGCGGGCCATCTCCGCCTCGGTGTGCATCCGGGCCTGCTGGAGCACCTCGGCCAGCAGGTCGGCGTCCTGGCCGATGCAGCGGATCTGGTCCACCACGACCCGCTCGATCTCGCCGGCGGGCAGGGACTTCGACGGGCACGCGTCATGGCCGCTCTTGATGGCGTTCGTACAGGTGTAGTAGCGGTAGCGCTTGCTGCCCCGGCCGGTGAACGTGTGGACCATCGCCCGCCCGCAGGCCTTGCAGTACAGCAGCTGCTTGAGCAGGGCGCCGTAGCGGTTGCGGACCTCGATGCCACCGGTACGGCCATTGCGTTGGAGCAGGGCCTGGACCTTGCGGAACTTCTCCGGCGGGATGATGGCCTCGTGCTCGCCGTCAAACAGCTCATCCTTGTGCTTGACCTTGCCCACGTAGATGGGATTGGTCAGCAGGCCATACAGGCTGCACTTGTCGAAGACCTTCCCGCCCTTGGGCTTGCCCGACCGCGTGGTCCAGGCCTTGTTAAGCCACCCACGCGACTGGAGCTCCTGGACCACCGGTAGGAGCGAGCCGAGCTTCAGGTACAGGCCGAAAATCTTCCGCACCCGCTCCGCCTCCTTGGCGTTGATGACCAGCTTCGGACTGGCGGCGGACCGGTCCACGTCGTAGCCCAGAACCGGGATGCCCCCGGTCCACTTGCCCTTGCGGCGCTGGGCGGCGATCTTGTCTCGGATGCGCTCGCCGATAATCTCCCGCTCGAACTGCGCGAACGACAGCAGGATGTTCAGCGTCAGCCGGCCCATACTGCTGGTGGTGTCGAAGTTCTGCGTCACGCTGACGAAGCTGACCTTATGCTTGTCGAACAGGGAGATCAGCCCGGCGAAGTCCATCAGGGAGCGGCTCAGGCGGTCCACCTTGTAGACCACCACGCAGTCGACCTTCCCGGCCGCCACGTCCGCCAACAGCCGCGCCAGTGCCGGCCGGTCCGTGTTGCCGCCGGTGAACCCTCCGTCGTTATAGCGATCCGGCAGGCACACCCAGCCCTCGGACTTCTGGCTGGCGATGTACGCCTCGCCCGCCTCACGCTGAGCGTCCAGCGAGTTGAACTCCTGCTCCAGGCCCTCTTCGCTGCTCTTGCGGGTGTAGATCGCACAGCGGATCGTTTGGGCGGCCATCTTGGCGGTCTTCGTGGCGATCATCGCTTGCCCCCCAGGCGGAAGAACCGGAAGCCGTTGATGTGCGAGCCGGTGATCGCTTTGGCCACTGCCGAGAGTGTCTTGAAGCGCCGCCCCTCGAATTCGAATCCATCGGCCAGGACCACGATTTGAAGGGTCAGTCCCTTGTACCGCTTGGTGATGGCCGCGCCCGGCGCCGGCAGCCGCGCGTCGCGGTCGCCAGCAACCGGCGCGGTGCGGGGCCCCCGCGCGGGCTCGGCATCGAGTCCCTGCTTGGGCGGCATCAGCCGCACGTCCGCGTCGTCGGCCAACTTCGCCGCCCGCCGGCGGGCCCGCTCCGACAGGTCGCCCTCGGCGTCCGCTTGCAGCCGCCAGGCGATCTTGCGGATCAGATACGCCCGATGCCGCGTCCGTACCGGCTGGCCGGTCAGTGCCGCGTACCGTTCGACCAGCTCGCCGGTGCTCATCTTCTCCAGCGCCGCCAGCTCCGCCTTGATGTTCATGCCCGCTGTCCTTTCTCTGGGTCTCTCGGGCCATAACCGCCCGAACCAGCGGGCACACAGGGCCTCGAATCGGCGCCGGGGCCAAGGCTATTCTGGCCAGAAGGGGCAGATTCCTGCGGGGCGGAGCATGCGGCCATGCGGCGGCAGCGAAGGACGCCCTTGGCCAGAATGGCGGCGGCCGCTTGCCGGCGACTCACGGGCGTGAGGTCGGCAACGAAGCTGTTCTTGCTCATCGGCACATCTCCCAACGCACTTCGAAGGTGCGTGCGCTGGGTTATGTATGCCGTGCGGCGATAGCTTGTCCGCTTCGAGTTGCCAGCAAGGCCGTGATCTTGGCAGATCAGAGCGGTCCAGGTTGGGATCCCAGCCGGAGGAGACCTATCCCCTCTTTGCCTCGCGGAAGACCGAAGCCTCGGCCAGTGTGAAGAGCACGACCTCCTCGCCGGTTACGGTGCTGATGTCATGGTGCAAGCTCACGACCTTGATCCCGGTGATATCCTGCACCATCCCCTCCAGGGCCGGCCGCGCCGTTTCCATCAACTGCGTCCGGACCTGTTTGAGCAGGCCCCGGCCCTTCTCGGCCGGGAGCGTCTTGACCAGTTGCTGTTCGGCTGCGGTCAGCACGCCCTTCAGGCGGACCACAAGCAGGTCGCCGATCAGGTGGGTGTGGATGTCCTTGGGGCCACGGCCCATGTACTCCTGTTCAAAGCGGCTGATCCCTTCGCAGATAGCGGCTTCGATTTCGCCTTGTGTCCTCATGATCATCTCCAACTCGCTGCGATTCCCGCCCCAAGGGCCTCCGAGGCAGCAGCCGGGATGTTCCGAGAGAGCCGAGGCCGACAGCTGCCCAAGAGTTCCAGGTTCCATGGCTACGATACCAGGAGCCGAATGGGATTTCCAGAAACCGCTTGTTTCGGTTGCCCGCTGCGCTATAGAATAGAAGTGCGGTGGAGTGCATGCGCAAGCATGGGCTCCATGTCGGATGACTAGATGAAGGACAGCCCGGCCGTGCCGGGAGGTCCGTTAACGAGTAAGCCGACGTGGTCAAATGCCTCCGGGCGTTCCGCCACGCCGGCTTTTTTTGTGCTCGTCAGCCGCCGCGGCGCGGACGAACGGCTCTTCGTAGAGCCGCTCAACCTTTCGGAGAAAACCGAAGGGACGATTCTGTGCCGCACGCTAGCCGGCGCTGTGACGGTGCACTGACCTGAGGGTGGGAAGGCAACACCGCGTCGGATGGAGTTCAGATGCAGTTGATGCAAAGGGTCCCTTTGCTGGAAGGAGCAACGGACATGGAAGACGACACTGAGAGTACGGAGGCTGTTCGGCGGTATGCGGAGGCGTACGCGAAGCACTACACAGCACGCGATCTGCCAGTGGCTCTACAGCTGTACCTGAAGGTGATAGCACTACACCCCGACGAGAAGGAGGCGGGTTACTCCAGGACGCAGATCCAGGGCATTATCGACACCGTGGTCCCCGCGCAGGAGCTTCTGGACGCTCAAGTCGCTCTGGCAGTGGCCCACTTCGAGCACGAAGCATCACCTGATGCTAAGTGGACTCGGGCGATGCCACTCGCCTCGGAGCTGTCCACGTAGGGCGGCGCGGGCCTTCATCCTGAGGGAGAGTGGTGCCATGCTCGCAATTGGGTTGGTGGAAACCAAAGGCTTGACCGGTCTGGTGGCTGCGACCGACGCCATGGTGAAAGCCGCGAATGTCGAAGCTGTAAAGCGGATCGGAATTGGCGGAGGCCTGGTCACGGTGGTCGTCAAAGGCGACGTGGCCAGCGTGCGCGCAGCCGTCGATGCAGGCGCCGGCGTGGCCGGTCAGGTGGGCGAACTGGTGAGCAGTCATGTAATCCCGAATCCGACAGAAGGCGTGATGGAGGCTCTTCTGGCGTAATGCCTTCGTCCACCGAGAACGAGAGAGCGGCCATGCGTTTCTGCCCCAGGGAGATTGACGTGGGCGGTCGTGGTGAACGTGAGGACGTCATCTGCAGCTGACATGCGATATTCGCAAATGCCCAGGGAGTAGTCCCATGAAGGAACTCGACAGAACCATGGCGCAGAAGATCGCAGAGGCGGTGATCGCCTTCCAGCGGCGGACGACGGGCCACACGCCCAAGGCGGCCACCGTGGTCTTGAGTCAGGACACGCTGGTGATCACGCTGCACGAAGCCCTCTCGCCGGCCGAGAAGGAGCTGGCCAGAAGCCCGGAAGGCGCCGCGCAGGTGGAGGAGTTCCACCGACGACTCTTCAGCAGCTCCTGCCAGTCGCTGCGGGAGGAGATCAAGAGAATCACCGGCGTGGCAGTGCGCGAAGCCGTTGCGGAGATCGAGCCGACAACGGGAGCCGTGGTCCAGGCGTTCACGAAGAGCGCCATGGTGCAAGTGTTCCGCCTCGCCCAGGGCGTGCCGGCGGGCAGTTGGAGCGAGGGTGGGCCCGGTGACCCGTGATGTCAGCGGAAGCCGGATCGTGTTCATCTTGACGAAGGAGGCAGACGAGTGAGACTCGTGGTCAGAATCGCCCGCATGCTCAATGGAACGTACCGGGCCTGGTGCGCGGCCCTGCCCGGGTGCGTGGTGCATGGCCTCTCCCGAAGCGAAGCTGGAAGCAGGATTCAAGAAGCCGTGCGCGGCTACCTGGAACACCTGGATGTGGCCTTGCCGAGAGAACTGGCGAGGCGGATCGCGGCCGGCTCGCGGACGGTTTACTTGCGAGCAACACATACTTCCCGAGCCGAAGAGCCATTGGATGGAGGAAGGTGACCCATGGCGTTGACACAGGTGCAAGCCAACGGGGCCGCCGGCCGTAGAACCCGTCTGCGGATCGTCTGCCCGGCCTATCCCGCCTTCAATATCTACTCACGCCCCGCCAAGGTGATGACCGCACTGGGTCCTGTATGCGTCGCCACCGTCGTGCAAGACATCCCGGGATGGGATGCGGAAGTCATCGACGAGAACAACTATCGGCGTGGCCCGAGGGATGCGGCCGGTAGACCGGACCACGATGCCATGCAGCGGGCCAGGCCTGCTGATGTCGTGGGGCTCTACGGAGGGCTGACGAGCACCATCCCGCGCCTCTTCGAGATCGCCAAGCTCTACAAGGCCTTTGGCACGCGAACCATCGCGGGCGGGAATCACTTCGTCGAGGACAACGTCGAGCAGGCTCTGCACAGCGGCATCGACGTCGTCGTTCTCGGTGAGGGCGAGAAGACCATCGCGGAGCTGCTGGCGTGTTTTGACATAGAGGGAGAACTCTCCGAGGTCCGGGGCATTGCCTTTCTCAAGGACGGCCAAGTCATACGGACGTCGATGCAGGAGCCGATCACGGCCTTCGATGAGCTTCCTATCCCCGACTTCTCGGTCCTTCGCCACGCCCGGATGAAGTACTACCCGGTGTCGGGCATCCGCGGCTGCGCCATGAATTGCGAGTTCTGCACCGTGAAGGGCAAGCCTCGCTTCGCTTCCCCGGAACGCATGATGGAGCAGTTCGCGTCGATCTACGAGAAATGGGGCGGGAAGATCTTCTTCATCGTCGACGACCTCTTCGGGCAGAACCGCAGCGATGCCCTGCGCCTGTGCCGGATGCTCCGGGACTACCAGCGGCGGGTTGGCGCGCGGTTCAGCATCATGGTCCAGATACGCCTGGACCGGGCCCGGGACGGCGAACTGCTCCAGGCCATGCGCCAGGCGAGAATCAACACTCTCGCCATCGGGTTCGAGTCACCCATCGCCGAGGAGCTCAAGGCGATGAACAAACGCCTGGACCCGCAGGATATGATCGAGCTGGCCCGGTTGTATCATCGGGCCGGGTTCCGAATGCACGGCATGTTCATCTTCGGCTACCCGGCCCCCGAAGGCCGACCGTTCCGGATGAGCGCCCGGGACCGTGTGCGCCATTTCCGCCGTTTCATTCGCAAGGCGCGCCTCGACACGGTGCAGGTGCTGCTTCCGATCCCGATGCCCGGGACGGAACTGACCGACAGGCTCGAGAAGGCACACAGGATTTATCCCACGGATACCGTCGGCCTGGAATACTACGACGGGAACTTCCCGCTCTTTCAGCCTGACGACCCGATGACCGCGGAGGACATGCAGGTATCTGTCCACAGAATCATGCGCGGTTTCTACGGCCCGCGCCACTTGCTTGCCGTGGCGGCCTCGATCATTGCCTTCCCCGCCCTCGTCCTTTGGCTGCACAACATCCGTGCCGGCTGGCAGATATGGTACCGCCGATGGCTCGCCGGTGTGTATCGCAGCGGTGGCTGGCTGTTGCTGAGGAAGTGGGTCGCCGCCTTCAGGAAGGACGGATTCCTGAAGAAGCTCACGCGGGCGAAGGAGGGCGTCAAGGACGCCGCCATATCGCCGTCGAGATAGCGGACAGGTCACGTCCGCCGGCGGCGGTTTTCCTCATGACAGGGACGAGAGATGGAAGCCATAAGGTTCGCAGCCGATATCGTCCGCCACCCCGAGGGCACGTATGTGGCCACGTGCGCAGCCACGCCCGGCTGCCTGGGAACGGGGCCGACACCAAGGGCCGCACTTGACGCCCTGCACAAGGCCGTGCAGGACTTTCTGGAGCCGGCACTCAAACACTGCTCGCAGATGGGGGTCTCCGTTCGCGTTGTCGCTTCCGCCATCCAGGCTCCTTTGCCCTCGGAGCGGGAGCACGGAGCGATTCCTGTGGGGTGGATGAAGGGGAGCCCACAATGATGGGCATCGCCGTCGTCATCGTCATGGTCGAACCCGGACGTTGGCGTTCGCGCTGCCCATCGTTGCCGGGCTGTGAGGCCATCGGGCCGTCGAGGCAGGATGTCCTGCGGAATATCGATCTGGCCATACGCGCGTACCTGGCGAGCCTGGACGTTCCCTTTCCCCTGGAACTGGACCTGTCGATCTCGCCCGTCTGAGCAAAGGCATTCCATGCGCCTCTATCTGATCAATCCGAACAACCCGCTGGTCAGCCTGGCCAACGTCGAAGAGAGCCGGTGGAACCGCTACCGTATCTGGAAACCGCTGGGCCTGCTGGTCCTGGCGGGCCTGACACCGGCCGAGTGGGACATCACGGTCCTCGACGAGAACCTGCGCGCGGCGGATTACTCGGCCATGCCCCGCCCGGACCTGGTCGGGATCACCGCCTTCACTTCCCAGACCAGCCGGGCGTATGAGGTGGCGAGGCAGTTCCGCAGCCGTGGCGTGAGCGTGGTCATGGGGGGGATTCACGCCACCATGTGCATGGAGGAAGCGCTGCGCCATGTCGATTCCGTCGTCACGGGGGAGGCCGAGAGCGTCTGGGCGACCGTCCTGGAAGATGCGCAGCGGGGCCGATTGCAGAGAACGTACGCCGGTGAGCACATCGACCTGGCTGAGGTCCCACCGGCCAGGCACGATCTCCTGGCAGAAGGCTATGCCTTCGGCTCCATCCAGACGACGCGAGGGTGTCCGCTGAGTTGCAGCTTCTGTAGCGTCTCGGCCTTCAACGGCACGCTCTACCGTCACCGGCCCATCGCCAGTGTGATCGAGGAGTTCAAAGCCATCCGGGAGAAGTGGGTCCTGGTCGTGGACGACAATCTCATCGGCATCAACGCGGCACACATTGCGCGGGCCAAGGAGCTCTTCCGCGCAATGATCCAGGCCGACTTGGGCAAGAAGTGGATCGCGCAGGTCACCGTCAACATGGCCGATGACGACGAGCTCCTGGCGCTGGCGGCCCGAGCCGGATGTCAGGGCGTGTTCATCGGCTTTGAGTCCCCCACCGCTCTAGGGCTTGCCGAGGTGGGCAAGAAGTTCAATCTGCTCAAGTCGCGGGATTTCAGGAAGTCGGTTCGGCATATCCAGCGGCACAGCATGCTGGTGGCCGGGTCGTTCATCATGGGCCTGGACAGCGACGAGCCGGGCATCGGCCGGCGGATCGCCAAGGCGGCCGACAGCTACGGCGTGGACATCCTCAACGCCCTGTTCCTCACCCCGCTACCGGGCACCCGCCTGTGGGACCAGATGGCGTTGGAAGATCGCATCGCCGCCGATGATTTCCCGCGAGACTGGCAGTACTACACGCTGAGCTTCCCCACGGCCCGCTACAAGCACTTCTCCTGCGCCCAGATCCTGGAGGAGATGAATGCCTGCGACCGCAGCTTCTATTCGTGGCGGCGCATTCTGTGGCGCGTGGCCGGGAGTCTCCTGGGGCGGCGGCACCCAGTTCTCTCGCTGGTGAGCAATCTGTCGTATCGGAACAACGCCCGTCTGAGCCGAAGCAGCTACGACCAACTTGGCCTCCTGCACGGCCAAGGCGGACAAGGCAGCATCATCGATAAGGCCCACAACGGTCTTAGGCGCGCCGTCATCGCGCAAGCGCTGGACCGAAACGAAACGCCATCTCCGGGCTGCGAGTGCGATACTCCGGTTCATGCACTACGCGGGATTGCGGCTCGGCAAGCACCAGGAATGTGATGCCAGTGCTCGGGGGCCGGCCAGCGTCGCCGAAATACGCGGGAGCCGGAACACTGGAATCCAACGAGAGTTACATCATGACACCCGTACAACAGAACGAAGGCGGCGGAGGGCATAAAACAGACCCGATCGGCACGGACGGCATCGAGCCCATCTTCCGGCGGGCGAAGGAGAACCCCCTTCTCGCCGCGCGGGACTTGCCGTTCAAGGCGGCGGCCGTACTCAATCCGGGTGCAACCGAATGCAAGGGCGAGGTCGTGCTCCTGCTTCGTGTGGAGGACGTCGAAGGCTTCTCCAGCATCCATGTGGCCAGAAGCCGGGATGGGGTGAACGCATGGCGAGTCGAGCGTGAGCCCCTGTTGGGGTATGGTGAGGAGGGGTGGGACTACGAGCAGTATGGTTGCGAAGACGCCCGCGTCACCTATGTGCCGGAAGAAGGCTGTTGGTACATCACCTACGTAGCGTACTCACCTATGGGCCCGGCCGTCGGAATCGCCACAACGGACGACTTCATCAAGGCCGAGCGTATCTGCCTACTCGGATCGACCAATGACAAGGACGGTGTGCTGTTTCCGCAGAGGTTCGCCGGAAGGTGGGCCATTCTGCACCGACCCGACGCGGGCGGGGGCGAGCACATATGGTCGGCATACTCGCCAGACCTGATTCATTGGGGCGAACCCCATTGTATCCTCCGCGAGCGACCCGGGCCAACCTGGGATGGTGTGAAGGTGGGCGCTGGTCCGCCGCCAATCCTTACCGAAGAAGGCTGGCTTCTGATCTTCCACGGTGTCAAGGCGTACGGCGGCAGGCTTATCTACCGCGCCGGTGCAGCTCTGTTGAATGCAGAGACGCCGCACAAAGTGCTTGCCCGATCGAAAGGCGCGGTCTTCCAAGCCGAAGCCCCGTACGAGCTTTCCGGCACCGTACCCAACGTTGTTTTCCCGACTGGCGCCGTCGTGCGTGGAGACCAACTATGGATGTACTACGGGGCGGCCGACACCTACGTGTGTCTGGCGAAGGCCAAGCTGGCAGACGTCCTTGCCGTTCTTTCTTGACGCCGGTTCGAACGAGGCGCGTTATGAGCCACCATGCTCGTCGATCGAGATCACTGGGACGAAAAAGGGCAACTGGAGGCGCCTGCCCGATCAACTCGGCGCAGGGCTACGAGCTCACTTGGAAGAACTCGGTTCTGAGCAATTCTGGCGATGCCAGGAGACTGGAAAGTACAATACCTCAATTTGTGGAAGCTGGCCAGTATAATGGGAAGAATGGGACCTGAAGAAAACAGTGAACCTCTTCAGCCGGTTGGGGGTGCGGAGACTCCGCTTGTCCCGAGAGCGGCGGGCACCATAACGAAGAGCCTGATGGCGCACGTGGGCTCGATCGCCGCTTCTTGCGGTGCCCGCGCGGTTCTTGTTTATGCCGATGCACTTGAGGAAGAGGGACTCTCTTTACTTGAGGGGTTCCGTTGCGAGGTCTTCTGCGTCACCAAGACGCCGCGGCAGGAGCGACAGCAGGAGGAGAAAGGAACACGCTTTATTCGCGTGCCGGACGTCCCCCTGTCCCGTCTCGGACAGGTGAAGATCGCCGTTTTCATGGCCTTGACGAAGGGCCTGGTGTCCCGAGGGGATCTCGTTGTGTGTCTGTCTGGTTTCACCGCGAGCGGCACGCTGGACACTCTGGTCGTGACCGAGGTCGGCAGTGAGTTCGAGATGCTCGCGCCTCTGGAACCTGAGGAGGAACCGTCCCTGGACTCCGGGCCTGAGGTGATCGAGCGAGTCATAGAGGTGGCGACAACCCTGGGTAACGAAGGCCGGGAGGGAAAGCAGGTGGGAGCGATCTTCGTAGTAGGAGATGCAAGCCGTGTACTCTCGATGTCGAGGCCGTTGATTCTGAACCCGTTCTGCGGCCACCCCGAAGAGAAACGGAACATCATGGACAGGGGGTTCGAGGAGACGATCAAGGAGCTCTCGACCATCGACGGGGCATTCGTCGTGCGGGGCGACGGGGTTGTCGAAAGCTGCGGCGTGCTTCTGAAGACAGCGGGTCAGGAAGCGTTCGACCTTCCGCGAGGCCTCGGCGCGCGGCATCACGCCGCGGCAGGGATCACGGCCGTCACCAGAGCCACCGCGGTGACGGTAAGCGAGTCCACAGGCAACGTCATGGTTTTCAGGGGAGGCAAGGCGATTCTGGAGGTGGAGAAGATCAGGCTGGGAGGAACTCCTGCGCGTGGAACGGATCTGCGACAGGAGTAGCGGTGGATCGCGCCTTTTATCAGGCCAAGAGGAGCGGCAAGAACCGCCTTGGATTTCGCTTGCGTTATTGGGCGAGCAAATCGGATCATTCGCATTATGAGAGTTGAACTCAAAGTCAGACCAGTGTTTCCAGGATATGCCGAAGGGTTCGCCTGGGTTTACACGCCTGCACCGGGCGGCGAATCGGCACGTTACACCATCTCCGACACGGATGTGGAGGAACAACTGCGCCGATTCGCCAAGGCGATAGCAGCAACTGGCAGTGAACTGAAGAGACTGCGCGACCGAACGGCCGCCGAGGTCGGAAATGACGAAGCAGCCATCTTTGACGTTCAACTTGCCATTCTCGGGGATGCTCAGTTCGTGACCAAGGTCGAGGATCAGGTCAGGCACAAGAAGGTGAACGTCGAGCATGCCTTGATTCGCATAGTCGAGGATTGGGTGGA
>Ga0272441_10006842_pt1 | contig 18847 bp, 10 predicted proteins | sample SSMProp6N_FD_193582 | JGI IMG/M metagenome (GOLD analysis project Ga0272441, IMG submission 193582) | Marine sediment archaeal communities from Little Sippewissett salt marsh, Falmouth, MA, United States - SSM-Prop-6N | ecosystem: Environmental > Aquatic > Marine > Wetlands > Sediment ... | reverse complement strand
ATGCCATCATGGCCTATGCGCGTGCCATCGACTTTTCACTGGACGACATCTATGTCATGGATGGCTCTAAACGCTCATCCAAATCCAATGCCTTCTTCACGGGATTCGGCCGCCATCGGCGCATCGTGCTCTTCGACACCCTCATCGCCGGTCACACCACCGACGAATTGGTGGCTGTACTGGCCCATGAAATGGGGCATTACCGGATGCGGCACATTCTGAAGATGATGGCGCTGGGCATCCTGCAGACCGGCATGCTGCTATTTCTCATGTCCCTGGTCATCCACACACCGGCATTGGTTGAAGCATTTTACATAGAGCAGCCGTCGGTTCACGCTGGATTGGTGTTCTTTGGTCTGCTCTACGCGCCGGTGGACTTTTTTCTGGGGCTGATCGGTCATTGCGTGTCCCGCCGGCATGAGTTTGCGGCAGACCGTTTTTCCGCAACCACCACCGGGAAAACCCGCCCCATGGTTGAGGCCCTCAAAAAACTCAGCCTCCACAACCTGTCGAATCTGTCTCCTCACCCGCTTTATGCCTTCTTGAACTACTCTCATCCACCGGTGCTCCAGCGGATTGAGGCGCTTGAAGACGAAGGTCAAGGGACTGACTAATTGAGGGATTGAGGAATTCAGGAATTGAGGGGTTGAGGGGTGGTTTGTTTGTTGAATTGGTTTGATTTGTTCAATTAGTTGGTTAACGTACCGTCCGTTAAATAAACCAATCCAGCCGATAAAACGAATCAAACCAATTCAACCGACTTAACCAATCAAACGAATCAAGCCAATTCAACCAACTTAACCAATTTAGGGTTCCTGAATCAGCATGGTCGATGGATCCAGTAGCTGATCGCAGGCTTCTGAAGCCTCGGGTCCGCCCTTCAAACAGCGAATGTGAATTTTTTTTCCTTCGGGCTGAAGCTCGATGGCGGCGTCGAACAGATCGCCGACGGCGGAGAGTTGTACCGGCAAACCGTCCTCACCGGGCGTTTGGTGGCGATGCGTGGTGACGGTGAACCACAGGTGAAGGCGATGGTTCACCGAAAAGGTTTTCAATCCCTCCAACGGGGTTCTCAGGCGCTCATCAAAAGGCAGCCCGTCGATAATCACCATGTGGGGATTGAATATCTGCTGCTCGGTGAGATCCTTGACCCGTTCTTCCAGTTTGGGTACGCTGAATCCTTCGACCTTGAACGTCATGATAAACCGGTGCATCTGGATGGATTCCCACAACTCCTTGATCTGCCGCACATGGTACTGGCTGGCCAAGCTGTTGAGCACCTCCTGGTACCACAGATTCACCTTGTCAACGGGGTCGTCCAGGCTCACGTGGAGTACATTTTTCTGCTGCAGCATGGTATTGAGGGCCACCTGAACGATCAGGGCGGTTTTACCCACGCCGGCACGGGCCAATACGGCCCCGAAGCCCCCTTGAGGAACAATGGCTTCGTTTTCGTGGCCCATCAGCCTCAGCGGATTTCTGAGGATCAGGTCGTTTTTGAGCATATCCAGGTTCCTTTCTTTCAAATTGATGATTCCTAAATCAGGCAACGTTCTTTTTCTCTTCCTGACGCTTTTTGGCAATCTCTTCCGAGATGGACTGGGGAACCTGCCGGTAGGTGGCAAACTCCATCGTGAACTGGGCCTTTCCCTGGGTCAGGGATCGCAGCACCGTCGAATACCCGAACATCTCTGCCAGGGGCACCTGGGATTCGATGACGCACATGGGCCCCTCGTCCTGGGAGCCGATGATCATGCCGCGGCGCTGGTTCAACGACCCCATGACACCGCCCTGAAATTCGGTGGGGGTCTCCACCGCCACCTTCATGATCGGTTCGTGAATCACCGGCGCCGCTTTCATGTAGCCCTCCAGAAAAGCGCCGCGGGCGGCAGCCTGGAAAGCCATCTCCGACGAGTCCACACTGTGGGAGGCGCCGTCGTTGATCACCACCTTGACGCCGGTGACCGGAAACTCCATTTTGGGCCCCTTGGGCAGACAATTTCTGAAGCCCTTTTCACAGGCCGCGATAAACTGGGTGGGAATGGACCCGCCGCTGACTTCGTTGACAAAGCTGAATTCTTCCCCGTTCACCGGCTCCATATACCCGGCCACCCGGCCGTACTGGCCCGAACCGCCGGTCTGCTTCTTGTGGGTGTAGTTGAACTCGGCCCGCCGGGTAATGGTTTCCCGGTAAGCCACTCGGGGAGCGCCGCTGGTCACTTCGGCATTGTACTCCCGGCGCATGCGTTCGATATATACGTCCAGATGGAGCTCACCCATGCCGGAAATGATCGTGTCACCGGTCTCTTCGCTCACGTAGGTGCGGAAGGTGGGGTCCTCCTTGGAAAAACGGTTGAGGGCCTTGGACATGTTGATTTCCGCCTTGTTGTCCTTGGGGACGATGGCCAGGGAAATCACCGGCTCAGGCACATACATGGAAGTCATGGTCAGATTGACGCTGCGGTCGGTAAAGGTGTCGCCCGATGCACAGTCGACGCCGAACAACGCGCCGATGTACCCGGCTGAAATTTCGGAGATATCTTCCATCTGGTTGGCGTGCATGCGCACCAAACGGCCGATCTTGACCTTCCGGCCGGTACGCACATTCACCACCGTGTCGCCCTTTTTCAGTGCGCCCTGGTAGACACGAATATAAGTCAGCTGACCGTATTGACCGTCCTCCAGTTTGAAGGCCAGTGCCACGGTGGGTTGGGCGGCATCCGAGGTCAGGGTCACCTGGGCCTCATCCTGGTCCAGGTCCAGGGCCTGGTTCGACACATCCGCCGGACACGGCAGCAGCTGGGTGACGGCATCCAGCAGCGGCTGAACTGCTTTGTTCTTGTATGCGGAGCCCATGAATACGGGGGTGATCTTTCGCTCCAGGGTGCCCTTGCGCACGGCGTCGATGAGCATCTCTGCAGGTATGGGCGCCTCTTCAAGGACCGCCTCGGTCAGCTCATCGGAAAACAGGGTGGCGGCATCGATGAGCACCTCCCGTTTCTCCATGGCCAGCCCCATAAGGGATTCCGGGATCTCCTCCACACGGATCGTTTCGCCGCTATCGCCGTTAAAATAGATGGCTTTCATGGTCACCAGATCCACGATGCCTTCATGATCCGCTTCCAGCCCCACGGGGATCTGCAAGGCCACTGCGTTGTGGCCGAGTTTATCCTTGAGCTGGGCCACCACCCGAAACGGATTGGCGCCACTGCGGTCGCATTTATTGATGAATGCAATGCATGGAACCTTGTAGCGCTTCATCTGCTGGTCAACGGTAATCGACTGGCTTTGAACCCCGCCCACCGAACAGAGGACAAGAATGGCACCGTCCAGTACGCGCAGGCTGCGCTCCACCTCGATGGTAAAGTCAACATGGCCCGGCGTATCGATGATATTGATTTCATGATTATTCCACTCGCAGTAGGTGGCGGCGGAGGCGATGGTGATCCCCCGTTCCTTTTCAAGCTCCATGGAATCCATGGTTGCCCCCACCCCGTCTTTACCCTTTACGTCGTGGATGGCATGGATGCGCTTGGTGTAAAACAGGATCCGCTCGGTAAGCGTGGTTTTGCCTGAATCGATATGGGCGCTGATGCCGATGTTTCTGATTTTCTCGATGCGTGTCGCCATGATGTCCTCTGTTTGTAAGCGCACTGCCTGACCGGTTGATGCGCTCGGTCTCTATGTTAAAGGTAAAATAAAAAAAAAGATCCCGCATTTGGCAATGACCACACCAGATGTGGGACCTTCAACTACCGATCAGATTGCTGGTGGGCTAATATAGTGTTGTTGCAGCGGATGTCAACAAAAAAGTCTTGATAAAACCGGATACCGCAACGTAATCGCAACCACATTATTGACGAAGCGGTTGCATCCGGTTTATTGATGTGCAAATAAGAGAAAAAACCAGTTCAAGCAACACCGGTCGAAATGACCCGGAGCTTCAAAATGGACGAATCAACAGCCGAAAACAAGATCCTTCGGGAAAAGCTCCGGCTTCTGGAGAAGGAAAAAGAGGCTTGGCGTAAAACCCAGTTCATCGCCAATGCGGCCGATCAACTGCTCACCATGATCGACTGCAACTATATCTACGAAAGCGTCAACCAGGCGTATTGCCGCGCCCGCGGGCAGCGGCACGAAGATGTCGTCGGCAAAAGCGTCGCCACCGTATGGGGACAATCACAGTTCGAATCGATCATCAAACCCAAGTTAGACCACTGTTTTGCCGGCAACGTGACTAGCTCAGAAGACTGGTTCAAATTCGACGGCAGGGAATTGCGGTGCTATCAGGTCACCTACAATCCTTACCGGGACGATAGCGGTCAGGTTACCCATGCCGTCGTGGTCACCCACGACATCACGGCCCGCAAACATGCTGAAGCCGGGATGAAAAAGGCCAACGACCGTCTCGAAAAGCGGGTGCAATCGCGCACCGAGGCGCTGGAGCAGGCCAACAATCAACTTCGCAGTGAAATCGAAGAACGCAAGCGGGCCGAAAAAGCCCTGAGGGAAAGTGAGGATCGATACCGTTCCGTTTCCCGGGACATGCCGGCCATGGTCTGCCGGTACCTGCCCAACGGCGATCTTACCTTTGCCAACATCCGGTTTAAAAATTGCTTTCAGCTCTCCGACGACATGCTTGTGGACACGAATGTTTTCGCTTATTTTCCCGACGCCGAGCGGCAACGCATGAAAAAAAGATTGCAACGCCTTCGTCCGCAAAAACCCATGGTCATTTCTGAGCAGTGCACCCGGACCGAAACCGGGGGTGTCCTGTGGCGGCAATGGACCGACCGCGCCCTGTTCGATGAACAGGGCAACGCCATGGAATACCAGAGCATCATCATCGATATCACCGAGAAAAAAAATGTCGAGAGCAAACTCCAGCAGGCGCAGAAAATGGAGGCCATCGGCACGTTGGCCGGCGGCATTGCCCACGACTTCAACAACCTGCTTATGGGAATACAGGGGAACATCTCCCTGATGTATCTGGATGTCGACCACCGTCATCCGCTTTACGAGAATATTCACAGCATCGAGCAGCTGGTTGACAGCGGCGCCAACCTGACCCGACAGCTGCTAGGCTTCGCCCGAGGCGGCAAATATGTGGTCAAGCCCTTGAATCTGAACGATGTAGTCTCCGAAACGGCCGCCCTGTTCGGCCGCACCCGGAAATCCATTCGGATTCATGAGACCTATGAACCAAACGTTCGCCTGGTTTCCGCCGATCGGGGGCAGATCGAACAAGTCCTGATCAACCTTTACCTCAACGCCTGGCAGGCCATGTCGGAAAAAGGCGATCTTTACCTGGAAACCCAGAACGTCACCATCGACGAGAGGTTCGTCAAACCCTTTGAAATCAGCTACGGCGACTATGTGCGGGTATCGGTCACAGATTCGGGCAAAGGTATCGACCCGTCCATCTCCCATCGGATTTTCGACCCCTTTTTCACCACCAAGGAGTTCGGCTGTGGATCTGGCCTCGGGCTTGCCTCGGTATTCGGCATCGTGAAGAACCACGACGGTATTGTGGATTTTGAAAGCTATGCCGACCGCGGAACCACCTTCAGTGTCTACCTGCCCATCTCCAAGAAAATCAGCAAAGAACCGGCACCCATAAAGGCGGGCATCTTAAAAGGTCCGGAAACCATTTTATTGGTGGACGATGAGCCCTATATCCTCGATGTGGGAGTGAAGATGCTCGAAAAAATGGGATACACCGTGATCAAAGCCTGCTGCGGCGATGATGCAGTCCGTCTGTTCAACGATATCCCCAAGCAGATTGACCTGGTAATTCTGGATTTGATCATGCCGGACATCGGCGGCGGTGAGGTGTTTGACCGGCTGCGCGCGATCAGACCGGACATCAAGGTCCTGCTGGCCAGCGGCTACAGCATGGGTGACGCCGCTGCCATCATCGCTCGGGGATGCAACGGATTCATCCAGAAACCCTTTGGCATGCAAAAACTTTCCCATGCCATCCGGGAAGTAATCGACAATGGCCACCACCAGCCCGCCGCCTGATTGGTCCGATGACACCATCTCACCTGTTTGAGCCAGACCCAGTTTCATTTCGTATTGACGATTCACCGTGGCGAGCCGCGGGGAATGCGCTCGCTGTCGCGGTTCAAACAGAAACAATCGCATGATCTTTTCTAGCGTTTTCTTTATCTTCGCCTTCCTGCCGATGGTGCTTCTTTGTTACTACGGTCAGCATGTTCTGTTCAAAAACCGCCTGCGCAACCTGACCCTGCTCGTCGCCTCGTATCTTTTCTATCTTTTTGGCGCCCCGGACTTCATCCTCTTTCTGGCCGGGTCCACCCTGTTCGACTATGCGATGGGCCGATTCATGGACCGGTTCGAAGGGCAAAAGCGATTGTGGTTGACCCTGTCAATCGTGGTTAACCTGGGGCTGCTGGCCTGGTTCAAGTACGCCAATTTCATGGTGGCCCAGACCGCTGAGCACCTGGTTCGGGCAGGCATCGACCTGTCCGGGTGGGAAAACGTGGCCCTGCCGGTGGGCATCTCCTTTTTCACCTTCCAGAAACTCAGCTACACGATCGATGTCTACCGTGGGCGGTGCAGATCCATCGCCAATATAATCGACTTTTCCATGTATGTGGCCCTGTTTCCCCAACTGGTGGCCGGTCCCATTGTCCGGTTCCGGGACATCCACGACCAGATCAAAAAACGGGTGGAATCGTGGGATCACTTTTATGCAGGCGCGGTGCGGTTTTGCTGGGGATTGAGTAAAAAAGTGATCCTGGCCGACACCTGCGGCCGTTTTGCCGACGTCATATTCGGCCTCCCGCTTGGCGGGCTGGACACCAAAACCGCATGGCTTGGGGCCCTTGCCTATACGCTTCAGATCTATCTGGATTTTTCTGCATACTCGGACATGGCCATCGGCCTGGGCATGCTCTTCGGGTTCCGCTTTCTGGAAAATTTCAACCGCCCATACAGCGCCGTGAGCCTGACCGATTTCTGGCGGCGGTGGCACATCTCCTTGAGCCGCTGGTTCAGGGACTATCTGTACATTCCGCTGGGCGGCAGCCGCAAAGGGGCGTCCCGCACCTACTTGAACCTTACCCTCGTGTTTCTCCTGTGCGGGTTCTGGCATGGCGCCAACTGGACCTTCGTGGCTTGGGGCGCCTATCACGGCCTTTTTTTGGTGATTGAGCGGATTACCGGTCTGCGCCGGATCTCCGAAAACCGCCTGCAAGGGATACGCCGCGTGTTGACCCTGACGGTGGTCGTGTGTGGCTGGGTCATCTTCCGTTGTGAGGATCTGGGCCAGGCCGGCATATTTTTCACGGCCATGTTCAGTCTCAGCGCCATTGAAATACCGGCCTCCCTATTGCATCTGATGGATCTTAAGAACACGGTACTCATGCTCTGTTCGGCCACTGCACTGATCCTGCCATCCGGGACGATGGATGCCGAACCCCAATTAGAGAAACGACGACTGCTGGCGACCATGGCTGGAATCGTTCTGTTCATGGTGCTTTTGCCCTGGTGTGTGGCCATTATCTCCTCCGGCACCCAGAATCCGTTCATCTACTACCGGTTTTAATCCAAACGGTGAAAAAGTTTTTCTCTCTTTTTTTTGTGATTCTATTGACCGCACCGATCGCCTTGTGGGGGGTCGGCCAATTGCGCAGCAATGGGGACAACACCGTCCGGCAGGGATTTCCCCGGCCTGACGCAACGCTGTGGCTGGACCGGGGCTTCTACCAGGCCGTCGAAGGCTGGTTTGAAGAATCCCTGCCCGCCGGAAAACCCCTGAAAATTATCCACAACTGGCTGAACTATCACCTGTTTTCCACCACCTCGGCAACGGCGGTGCACCTTGGCATCCACGGCTGGCTTTACCCGAAGGGAACCAGCCAGGGTCGCTCGGCACCCACGGTTGCCCGGCAGGAAAGCCACCGGCTGTTTCTGGAGCTTCACGCTGCAGAAAAAATAATCAACGCCACGGGGCGCCGGTTTCTGTTCACGGTGGTTCCCGGAAAGGCAGCCATTTATCCGGAGTATCTCGGTTCCGGCCATGCAGGGCCGCGTAGCCGATTCTACCAGGCGCTGATCGATGCCAACCACCGTCACCCCCTAAGCGGCTTTATCGGACTGGACCCGGCCTTGAAAAAAGCCAAACTCAATGGAATAGATGTCTATCACAAACAGTCACGCCTTTGGACCTGCAGCGGAGCCGCCGCCGCCGCCGAACAGATCCTGGACGTTCAGGAGCTGGCAACACCTTCATCCAATAGCCCGTCGACGTTTGCCTGCCCACCACCAGACGACGACCTCTACCGTCTTGTTCTGGGCAAGAAACCGCAGGAAAAAGCGCCATTGAGCGGCCATGCCGCAGGACCCCATGCCGTCAATGGTCCAGTGGTTGTGGCCTATGGCGACGAATATATGGACCGCCTGCTGCCGTTTATCACCCATGCGTTTAACGGCATGGCACGCATCGATTCAACCCAAGAACCCACCTTCGGCCGGAATGTCATGGCCAGAGACAGTGATTGGGTCATGTTGGAAAGCGGAGAAGATGCGCTGGAACGGCTTCACCTGAACCTGGAAGCCTTATATGCCATGGCCGCCGGCCAACAGCTGCAGGGCGTGGTGAAGCGAAACATCGTCCTTGACGGTGCGACGCCGGTGACCCAGTGTGCCTTGGACATCACCCCTGAGGGGTTGCAAATCCGATCCCCTGGTGAGGAGGCCTTTTTCTCCTTGCCCCCGCTTTCAGGATCGACGGACACCGTCTTCAGGATGGTGAACCTGATCTTCTCCCCGGCGCACCAAGGTCGCGTCACCGTCAAAACCCGGCCTGGCAATGCCGGGTTGAGTCAGCAAAACCTGAACCGGGAGACCCCGCACATGATCGTCCCACTGCCCTTCGATGAATCGGTGGAAATACAGATCAACCCCAGTCAGCATCCGGGTGTGTTCATCCTTCAAAACGCGGAACTGGTGAGTTTTTACGGCAAGCATCCACCACCGATGCCGGTGGTTGCGGAGACACCCGCCACCGTCGGCGATATCTACAGCGGGATGGCCGTTCAGTCGATCGAACCGCCGGCCGGGGATTCGGTCGTCGATCCGGCTGTGCAGTCAGCGGCGCATCCCACGCATGCGCTGCCCGAACTGAGCCTGCCCGAACTAACCCTTAGCGAACTGACCCTGACCGATATCGAACAGGGCCGTATTTTTCAACGTCAGGGCAAAGATGCGGACATCGTGGTCACCGGCACCTACACCGGCCTACCGGGAGCGGTTGAAGCCCGGGTGGTGGACGCCGGGACAGAGGCGGGGGTGGTGCCCTGGACCGTTGTGGACGGCTCACCTGAAAACGGGCTGTACACCGGCATTTTGCGCCAGGTTCCCCAAGGGGGATGGTACCGGTTGCAGGTGCGCAGCGGCATCACCCCGTGGGTGGTCAACGAGGGCGGCAACCGATGGGGTGTGGGCATGCTGGTCGCCTGCATTGGCCAGTCCAACATGCGCGAGTGGTTCTATACCGGCAGCGACCATCTCCCCTCTCCGATGCTTATGTTTCACCGTGATGGCAAATGGATCGTCCCCGGAACCTCTGGAAACGGAGCGCTGGCCATGGGCAACCGGCTGACGGCCGCGCTTCGGATTCCGGTTGGCCTGCTGGACTATTCGGTCAACGGTACCGGACTGACGGCCAAGGCGGAGTGGGGCAAAGGCTTCTGGCTGGACACTGGCCCCGGCGGCATCTATCGGCAAACCATCGACGGTATCAACACCACCGGTGGGTCGGTGGAGGTTGTGGTGTGGATGCAGGGAGAGGCGGATGCAGCACGGGGGACGGTATCCCGCGAGGAGTACCGGGCTGCCTTGGAATGCCTGGTCAACAATCAGCTACGATCAGACATTAAAAACGGCTCGTCCCGACCCCGGCTTCCCTTTTTGATCATCCCCCTGGTCAAGCGGCCCAGCGGCAGGGACATCTCATGCCAGTGGATCCGTGACGCCCAGATGGATGCATTGAAAACCATCGACGAGAGTTACCTGGGTGCCCTTAGCCTCGATCTGGAGAACCGCGGCCGCCAACACCTGGCACCCTCGTCCTACGCCACCCTTGGCCTTCGGACGTCCCAAACCATCTTTTACCTGCTGGGCAAGGAACCCTACCATCGAGGTCCAGCCATTACGACCGTCACCCGATCGTCGGACAGGGTCGTCGACATTACCATCGGGCACCGCGGCGGCACCGACTTCACCCCATGGTCGGAGATCACCGGATTCGAGGTCCTCTCCGACCGGCAGCCGCTGCCCATCGCCTCGGTTTCCCGTAAAGACGGCCATACCATCCGCATCGTGCTGGAGGACGAAGCCCCCACGGATGTCAACGTGCGCTACCTTTGCGGCGCCCATCCCGACACGTCCAACCCGGTCCGCGACAACACGGACCTGCGTTTGCCGTTGGAACCGTTTTCACAATAACCGTTATATATACGGTGGCCTTTTTATTAAAATCTGATATAAACGCCCTATGAATAAGCCATCACGATTTGCGGGTAGGAATCAAAGGCACTCGGAAAATTCAGAGAACCTTTTCACCTGCTGGCTACCCAAGCAGACCGGCATGTTCTCCATGTTCATTCTGCGCCGCCTCTTTTCAGGCATCTGCCTGAATCCCGATCTCAAGTCGACCCTGAAGGAACTTCCCGATAACGCCGTCATCGTTTACGTCTCAAAGACCAAAAGCTATTTCGAATTTCTATGCTACTATACCCGCTACATGCAGGCCAAATTGCCCTATCCCCAACTGGGGTTGGACTGCAGTATCCTGCTCCTGCAGCCGGTGGGCCGGCTGCTGCGCATCGCCACCGCACAGGTGAAGTTTTTCCTGCGCCATTTCTCGTTTAGGGACCCTTACCGGGCCGGGTTCATTCGCGACGAAATCGACAAGGGGACCACCGCCTTTTTACCACTGGTGGAAAAACGCGATTTTTATCGTCGGTTCGTCAAATCCAAGACCGACCCCATCCGCCATCTAATCGACATTCAGCAGACCCTGGAGCGGCCCATCTGCATCATTCCGCAGTTGTTGTTTTTCAGCAAGCACCCGGCTTCCACCTGGCCGACCTTGATGGACATCTTTTTCGGATCCCCGCAAAAACCGGGAAAATTGCGGCGCCTGGCCACCTTGTTCAGAAAACCCGGCAACATCTTTATCGAAGTGTCCGATCCGATCAATTTGAAACGCTTTCTGGAATCAACAGAGAACCGGGGGCGCAGCACCGAATATTTGGCGCTGAAACTGCGGCGGGATCTGCTGGGTCAAATCAATGCCCATCGCAAAAGCATCACCGGCCCCACCATCAAGACGCCTGAGGAGATCAAGCAGGAGATCCTGACCGGCGAGGAGTTGCGCCAGTTCATGGGCACCTATGCCGAACGACGGGGGATAACAATTTTCCAGACCCACCGCGAGGCCTTGGGCTACGTGGACGAGATCTCCGCCAATTACAGCCCTTCCTTCATCAATATCGTCCACCGGATCATGGGACGATTCCTGAACACGCTCTTCGAGTCGGTGTCCTTCAGCCCGGAAGCATTGTCGACCATCAAGCGGAATTCTCGCAAAGGGCCGATCATCTTCATGCCCGCCCACAAAAGCCATATGGACTCCCTTTTGTTATCCTTTACCTTGTACGACAACCACATGCCCTGCCCGCATGTTTTTGCCGGCAAAAACCTGGCGTTCTGGCCCATGGGCCCGCTATTCCGTCGGGTGGGAGCCTTTTTTGTGCGGCGCAGCTTCAAAGGCGCCGTCTTTTATGCCAAAGTCTTTTCAGCCTATATTTTTCAGGTGCTCAAGGAAGGATATAACATTGCCGTTTATATCGAAGGCACCCGCAGCCGAAGCGGCAAACTGCTTCAGCCCCAACTGGGAATGCTCTCCATCCTGTTGCACGCCTTCTTCGAAGGCGCCTGCAAGGACATGATTTTTGTCCCCGTCTTCATCGCCTACGACCGGATTCCGGACGAAGGGTCCTATCTGCATGAAATCAGCGGTGGGAAAAAATCTGCCGAGAGCTTCCGTCAGATGCTTAAGGCCAAGCGCATCCTGAAGGACCGCTATGGAAAAGTTCACCTGAATTTCGGTCGTCCCCTTGGCTTGAACGACATGCTGGCCGAGCAGGGGTTGACAGGAGCGGTGCTTTCGGCCAAACAGCAGAACTCCTTGTGCCGGGACATCGGCGACCAAATGATGAACGCCATCAACCGACAGACGGTGGTTACCCCCCAATCCCTGGTCGCCGGCGCCCTGCTGTCGGGCGGTAGGGAGATCATCTCCCGCAAGGAGCTTACCTTTCGAATCGAGGCATCCATGAACCAGTTCTATGCCCAAGGGTCCTGCCTGGCAGACACCCTTGCCGACGGACATCAGTCCGCCGTAGAAATCGCCCTGTATCATTTTCGGGGGCGCAAATTCATCCAGTGGGTCGATGCCAAGGCAAAAGATCAGGTCCGCCACAATGCGTGGCGCATCGTTGAGAACCGGCGCAATGCCCTGGACTACTACAAGAATATCAGCATCTGCCATTTCATCCCCCCGGCTTTTACGGCCCTGGCCATATTGGAAAAAGACGCCTTCCAGCTTTCGTCGGCAGACCTGCATGTCACCTATCGGCGCCTTCAGGATCTGTTTTGCGAGGAATTCATCCCAGACCCGAACCATCCCCCAGCCTACACGGTTCGCAAAACCGTCAAAGCGTTTATCGATAACGCGATTCTCGTTCCTCATCCGGTCATGCCGGATACCTACAACATCTCCTCGGAGGGTTATCGCAAACTGGTTTTCTTTGCCGGATATATTGAACCCTTTCTGGAATCGTATCGCACGGCACTGGTCTATTTTGCCAAAAACCGGCGCAACCACCATCACAAGGCCAAAATGCTGAAAAAGATGCTGGCTATCGGCAACCGCATGATCCGGCAAGGGGAAATCCGGCTAAAGGAATCCATCTCCAAGGCCAACTACAACAATGCCATCGGCTTTTATGCAAAAAACGGGGTAAGGGGGTCCGAAGACGAGGAAATGGTGCGGCACTGGAATGACACCCTGGTGCACTTCCAGAACCTTATTTCTCGGTAGTGATGCGGCGGCTGGTAAATCGACGCCGGGTGCGTACGCTTTTTTTCCTGACCACTTGCAGGGAATCGTAGAGCTTGGAACGGGTCTTGCGCTTCAGATCTTTGATTGCCTTGGGGTCTGGGTCGTTTTCCATGGACGTCCGGCAGGCTGGGCAAAGGGCCACCACGTTTTTAATTGAATGCTCGCCACCCTGCAGCAGTGGCAGGATGTGGTAAGGCGCCAAGCCTTCAGTCCCGGTTCCCTCACCGGTTTTGGTTCCGCAGCATTCACAGCGCATCCTGGACCGCTTTAGAACGGAGTCGAACACTTTCTTTTTGCGGTTGAACGGTTCGGTTCCGTCCGCCGCCGCTTTCCACGGCTTTCCGGGCGCCGGCCTGTCAATCGGCTGCGACTCATGGGCAGGTTCAGGTTTGCGGGGATAGGCCGGTGGGGTCGGCTTGGCCGATATTTCAGGTTTGGCGAATTCGCCTGGCGGATCGGTTATCGGGTCTTGCGAAGGGACCTTTTTTTTTCGCTTTCTGACCAAAATTTTATCCGTTACACCGTCCGTAGACCGGATTCTTGACACGGATTTGAGCCACCGGCGATGGTTTTCCTGCTGCAATCGCTCTTTGAGGGCGTCGTAGGTCTCTTCAATATCGAATTTAACGTTCATCTCCCGCAGCATTTGTTGAATTTCCAGTTTGCTCAGTGTCATGGGTTTCCTTTTGCTCATTTTTAAAAAAGCGGCGCCGCTCGGCGGTGATCGATGAATAACCGCCTTTCGACGGATCAGCAACGTATAAAAAGGGACGTTTGTTACAACACTATTTCAAGCGATGCAAACGGATTATCAGGTTGACCATATCGAAACATGCCGTGCAAAATAATACACACCCTCCGCCTCCTTCCGCACCCCTATCAAGGTCAGTCAACGGGCCGGGCCAAGGCCCAACTGAGGATAAAAAATATATATTCGCAGTTTTTTCAGTAAGCTAAAAATGTATCGGTGTCGCTTCAACGGTTTCTGAACCCATTGAAACCAGCCCTGCCATTGAAATTAACATGTCGGCATATGAATTGCTGGATGGATCTGATAAGCTTAAATGAATGGAGGATATCATGCCAGATGCAACCATTTTGTTCAATATCACGCCGGTTCCGTTCCTCTCGGTTCTGGTATGGATTTTTTTGAGCGTCGCGGCCATGTATTTTGCACGGCGGCCCTTTCATGATTCAATGGGGTCGCTGGGCCGGGTAATTTACAATGCCATGCGCGTGGCGTCCGCGTCGGTGAAGATGGCCCGCCAGCGACTGGACGCACGCAACCGGGAAGTGCTGCTGGCTGCCGGTATTGAACATGCCGAGCGACGGACGGAACGCGAATTCGAGCGGATCAGCACGGCCGTGGAACGAAACTTGGAAGGCTACCCCCAGCTGCAGCGACAGCTCCGTGAAGATCTGTTGAAGCTTGAAGACGATTACCGTAAAACCGCTGAAATTCCCCAAGGCCTGTCGGACTGGGTCAAGGTGATCGATGCCATCGCAGGCATCAAACCCTCGGGTGACCCCATGGTGGCCAATCTCCTCGAAGATATCCACAACACCTTGAAGGAACAACATAAGGCCGCCCTCGAAGGCCATCGCAAAGCGGTGTCGGACCGCCACGGTATCCTCTCGCGCATGGTCCCCCAGTGGCGCGCCACGGACAAAACCCTCAAGGGGATCGAAAAAGTCATCGCCGACCTGACCGGCCGTTCCCAGGCGGTGGATCAATGCATCACCAACTATGAGACCGTCAGGACACACACCGACATTGCCGAACGTCAGCTTTCGTCGTCCTCGCTGACCCAGTTCTTCACATCCGGACTGGTTCTGGGCGTGTTTGTCATCGGTGCCATCATCAACTTCAACCTGGTTGCCTTGCCCATGTCCGAGATGGTGGGCGGTGCCAGCTATATCGGCGCGTTCAAAACATCCGATGTGGCCGGTATATTCATCGTTTGCCTGGAAGTCGTCGTGGGAATCTTTCTCATGGATGCCCTGCGTTTCACCCGGCTGTTTTCGGTAATCGGTTGCCTCGACGACAAAAAGCGCACCTGGTTTTTCTTTATCCTGCTGGCCATGCTCACCATCCTGGCCGGTGTTGAATCGTCTCTGGCCTTCATGCGAGACCGCATTGCCGCAGACATGGAGGCCCTGAGACAGAGCCTGGCCGGCGTCGAACCCACTGCTGTCGCCGCCAGCAACATTCCTACGATCGGTCAGATGATCCTGGGATTCATCCTGCCCTTCATCCTCACCACGGTGGCAATGCCCTTCGAGACCTTTGTTTCATCATCGCGAACCGTGCTCGGCATGGCTGGCGCCTGGGCGCTGCGTACCCTGGGGTTCTTTCTGCGCCTGGCGGGCAACCTGGGTTATTACCTGGGCCGATTGGTGGTCAATGTGTACGATCTGATAATCTTCCCGGCCCTCTGGCTGGAGGCGCTGATTCTTCGAAAAATGGCTGCTTCACCCACAGTGACGAAAGCGGAGAAAGATCAGTCCGGAACAGAGAACACACCCATGACCCTGTTGGAGGAGGAGGCGCCATGCAAAAAAACAGCAGACTGACCCTACGCTCGATGATTGCCACCGTGTTGTCTGCGGTCGTGCTGATTACCGCTGGATGCGCCCAGAAGATGGACCACACCAAGGGAGTGTACATGCTGGTGGACACCTCGGGCACCTATACCGAGGAACTCAACAAGGCCCGGGCCATCATCAACTACCTGCTGGGCACCCTTGCCCCCGGGGACACCATGGCCGTGGCCCGCATCGATACAGGCAGCTTCAGCGAAAAGGACATCGTGGCCAAAGTCACCTTCGACCAGCGTCCGTCGGTGGCCAATACACAAAAGCGCGCCTTTCAGAAGCAAGTGGCCGATTTTGTGTCCTCGGTGGCGGGCAGCAGCCACACGGACATTTCCGGTGGGCTGCTGCAGGCAGTCGAATACCTGAACGAAGCGGGGTCCGGCCAGAAATACGTCCTGATTTTCTCGGACCTCAAAGAAGAACTGGCCCGCGGCCACGTGCGGGATGTTCCCTTTCAATTGGAAGGGTTCAACATCATCGCCTTGAATGTCACCAAGCTTCGGGACGATATTCGCGATCCAAAAAATTATATGCAGCGCGTGGATCAATGGCGGGACAAAGCGGAGTCCGGCGGCGGGGCCTGGCGAGTGATCAATGACCTTGAACGGCTGGACAATATGTTTTCCCTGTAGGCGTTTTCCCAACCCGGTGACGAAAGCACCCCGGCATATATCTCGGGGTGCTTTTATCTTTTAAAAGATGAATTTCTTTTCCATCAACCGCTTTTTCTGCCGGCTCACATATTCCGCCAAGGCCTGTTCGACCCCCTGGTCGATGGGGGGCTTTTCATAGTTGGCCAGCCGGTCAGCCAGCATCTGCTCTGTTCTATCGGCCACACAGCGGGCGCCCTTGGACGCCCATTTCTGATAGTCGTCACGGGTGAACAAATGGGGTTGGTACAGGCTCCTGCAATGTTTGAACGTGGTGGGATGAGTAAGGTAGTTTCCATCACTGCCAAGGCTTTTAATGGTCGCCACGTCAATGGATTCCACGTTGATGTCCATGGCGGTGATCACCCGCCGCAGGGTCCGGCAAACCTCTTCGTCGAGGATCCACTTTTCAAAACTCATGGAGATGTAGGAACCCAGTTGACCGCAGGCGTGAAGAATAAAATTGGCACCATTTCTCACGGCCGTGCTCATCATCAGGGTACCTTCGGCCGCCGCCTGTGAATCCAAACAATGCGAGTTGGTCAGCATGCCACCGGTGCGGCAAGGAATTTTATAATGGCGGGCCAGCTGGATCACTGCGGATGCCAGGACCACCGCTTCCGGCGCACCCACGGCAGAAGCGACCGTGCGCATGTCCGACGGAGCCGATACCGATCCATATACCACCGGCGTCCCGGGCCCGGCCAGCTGGGAGAGCACGATGCCGCCCAGTATCTCGGCATTGGCCATGGCCATCAGCCCCGGCAGGGAAATCGGACCGCTGGTGCCGGCCAGCACCATATCGGTGATCACCAGCGGCTGGCCCAGTCGGGCCAGGTCGATGATGATTTCAGCCATTTCCGGGCTGTACTTGAGCGGTGAGGCCGCATGCACCACGGCGGGCATTACCGGCTGCTTTTTCAGCTCGTCGATACCACCCCAGGCAATCGCGGCCATTTCCACCGAATCCAATGCTGCCTGACGGAAATTGCTGCCCGCCAGAAAGGCCTTGTCGCAAAGGGTCAGGTTGGCCAGCATCATGTCCAGGTGGGTGATCTGAGACGGCACATCATTCGGCTGAACCGTAAGGTAGCCGTTCATGTCCAACTGATCGGACGTTTGGACGAGTTTACAGCACGTGAAATAGTCGTCCAAGGTTGCCGGCCGGCGCACGCCGTCGGCATTGGAGACATTGGGTGCCCCGGCGGTGGGCAGGAAAACGAAGTCTTCTTCACCGATGGCCACGTTGTATTGCGGGTTGCGGGCGTGAACCACAAAACGGGACGGTACCGTCTCCAGGGCACGCATCACCTCTTTTTCCGTGATATAGACCCTTGGGTTGGTAACCGTGAATCCGTTCTGCCGGAACAGGTCCAGCGCTTCTTCGGAGTTGAATTTGACACCGGTTTCCGAAAGGATTTCCATGGACGCATCATGGATCAGGTTGATTTCGTCCCTGGTGAACACCTGCATACGGTCGTTCATCTGCAGATCTCCCATGTTGAGCCCCCTTTCCAGGAGGACATGCCGTCAGGGCCTGAGACAGGCAGGTTAAGGATTTCGGTCAATCATCAGATGAACGGTTCAAATGGTAATTGAACCCTCCCCGCGGCAAACCGCGGGGAATCTTCACCGTAAGGATAAAAAAATCGATTTTCAGTTTGCTCGCATTCCCCGCCGCAAGCGGGGGGAATGCGGTCGCTGTCGCGGTTCAAAAAAAACATCCGCGTGCAAAAGAAATTGCCGCCGGTTAGCCATCTGCCCGTTTCGCGCCTAAAAGTCAAACTGATTTTCTCAACGGACAGACCTGCTGTCACCGATATCGGCCAAACAGGAAGATTCTGTAGGGAGATCAAAAAAGTGGGTTGAATTATCAGACTAATTCATTTAGCGTGCCTCTCTCGAAACGCACCAACGCCTGATAGCAGACACATTGAAAAAAAACCCGCCTCGACAGCAATGAAAGGAACGCTGAACGTGAAAGGGAAACCCGTAATTCCGCCGATCTACATGACGGCCACGTATAAGTTCGACAAATCCGACGACCTGATCGATGTGGTCCAGAACCACAGCGGATACATATACTCCCGATGGGACAACCCGTCGGTGGTGGAAGTCGAACATGCCCTGGCCGACCTGGAGGGCTACGACCACGCCCTGGGTTTCAGTTCGGGCATGGCCGCCATCTCTACCGCCGTTCTGGCCCACGTGCGGGCCGGCGATCGCATCGTGACCACGCGTGAAGTCTACGGCGGCACCTTTGAATTGATGAATGCGGTGCTGCCGGGATTCGGCGTGGATGTCACCTATGTCAACTGCTGGAAAACCGATGAAATCCTGGCTGAAATCGACAAGGGCCTGACGCTGCTTTATCTGGAATCACCCACCAATCCCCTGCTGCGCGTGGTCGATGTCCCGACACTGGCCAGCGCCGCACACGCCA